>Ga0213922_1000145_pt1 | contig 40485 bp, 32 predicted proteins | sample McNCre2917MG_FD_165060 | JGI IMG/M metagenome (GOLD analysis project Ga0213922, IMG submission 165060) | Freshwater microbial communities from McNutts Creek, Athens, Georgia, United States - 29-17 MG | ecosystem: Environmental > Aquatic > Freshwater > Creek | place: USA: Georgia | collected... | reverse complement strand
TTGACCGCGCGGGCTGCGTTGATCAAGTGCTGCCCGATCACGCCCCCAGGAGGCTGGTCGCGCATCACAAACTTCATCGCTTGTTCGACCTTAGGGCCGAACGTACCCAGGTAAGACGCTGCGTTCAAGGCGCTCGCCCACCATGGGTCGTTCTCATGTTTCAAGGTAGCTTCCGTCGGGTACATCTTGTCGCGCAACCTGAACATCGCCATGAAGGCCATGACTCCAAGTGGCAGCATGATTGCCGGGGCGATCAGGCGAACGCGGTCGATAGCCGTGTAATCGCCGGCAGACGCGCTGCGCTTGAGGTTGTCGTAGATCCGGCTGTTGGCCTCGGCCGAATAGGAGTAGGCGAAGCTCTGGAGCTGGAGGAACATTTTACCCATGAGGTTATCCTGGAACACCGGCCGGTGAGCCCGGTTGGATCGGACCGCGGTCTGGTTGGTGAACCGGACCTGGGCTTCCTCGTACAGCTTGGACATGGGGCTGCCATCGGTAAGCATGGCCATGCGCTGCGTCGCGTCGGTTCCCTTCAGGGTTTTCATCCAGGCAATGAAGGCCTGGTGTTCGGACTCCGGGACGCCAAGCTCGATCAGGTCCTGGCGCGCAGATCGGCTGGCATCCATCCCGAAGGCGTTCATCCAATGCGTCCCGGCGATCATGTTGCACAGGTCGTTGATGTAGCTGTGGCCAAGGGCGTGGGATGCCTGTTGCTTGGCGGTTTCAGTCACATCCATCAGGTTGGCCTTGTACACCCGGTTGGTAAGCCAGCGCATCCTGGGGTTCTGGTTATCCATGCCGAGCTCCATGCTGTGCGTGGTCATCCAGGCGTCTTCCAGGCTGTTGTGGATCGTCCCGATATGTTCGGCGTATTTCTGCCAGAAGCTTTCCTTGTGAAGCATGCCGACGATGGCCTTGTCCTTCAGGAATTCATTGACGGACCTGGACCAGGTTTCGCCGTAAGCCCGAAGCATGGAGATCGGGCTTCCGGTGCGAACGCCCATGGCGACCGGTTCAAACAGGTTGCTCATGAAGCTCTTGCCCAGGGATGTAGCAGCCGTGTAAAGGGCGACGAAATCCATAAAGGCCTGGCCCTTGGATCCGACGCCGGCGGTACCCACGCCGGCAGCCATGCATACCAGGTCATGCATCTCCTGGATAACTTCCTGCGGGACGCCCTGGGCCTCCATGTCCGCGGCGTACTTGATCCAGCCGGTTCCATCAGCGCCAAACCGGCGGGCCAGCTCGGCGCTCTTGGTAGCGCCGCCGATGTAACGGGTGATCACCAGGAACGGATCGTTAGACTGCCACTTCCGCATGATGTTCTGGGCCTGGCGTCCAAAGGTACGCTCCTTGGCCGAATTCTCACGGCCGCCCGGGGAGGTTTGACGGAACAAGCTGCCAAACTCCGCGGCTCCAAGGCCGCGGACATGGGTGTTGTACAAGGCAACGGCAGCGTCCCTGGCAGCCGTGGCCAGCTCAGGACCCGACATGGTTGACGACAGCTCGATCCGGTAGGCCCGCTCGGCGTCGACCAGGAACTGGGCCTTGTTCTTGGTGATCAGATCCGAATTGTAGACGACCGGGAAATAGTCCTCGATCTCTCCAATGTCCTCGCCGGCTTGTACGCGGTAGGCATGCAGCTCAGCCAGGAGTTTCTGAAGCCCTTCGGCCGCCCGGCCTTGTTCGCTCCGGTCGATGTTCCGGCGACCGGTGATCATGTCGGTAAGCTCCTCGTAGAATTTCTCTCGTTGGGCCGTGGACATGGCCGACAGGGTATTCCGGAGAGGCTCCATGATATCCCGGAAACGATTAACATACTTGGACCTGGCGGTCATGATCGACGCGGGGATCGATCGCGGGGCAGCGCTACCCTGGCTGCCGGGCCGGTTGTGGATGATGTCGGCCACGGCCTGGAGGGCCGAGCTGCCAGGGAACCGGCGGGCGTTCTGGTGGGCCTTTACGCTGATACCGCTGAAGTAACGCAGCGTGATGATATCCCAGGCCTTGCGCGCGGTCGATAGCTCGGGGTTGACCGGGGCCGGGGACGGAGACGGGGGGATCGGCGGGTTGACGGGCGTAGGAGGATGGGGCGGGACGGGTGGCTGGGACGATTGGTTTTGGGAGGCCTGATCCTGGTTGGTCGTGTCGCCGTCGGTTTCATTCCCGGAGCCTTGTTCGTCTACCTGTTGCGTGTCTTTGTTTTCAGAGGTAGTTTCGGCAGCCGTAGCCGTGTCGGCCGTGCTGGTCGTATCGGTCGTGCCGGTCGTATCGGATGTCTTGGTTGTTTCCGGAACAAGGTTATCGAACCTGGACGAAAGCTCATAAGAAACTGTGGTTCCTACGGGGTTTCTCCGATTGGCTTGTTTCCCTGACTCAAAAAACACCAGGGACTTGGCGTAATCCGTTTCGTTTTCCCGGTTCCGGATTTTCCTGAATGAGTCCTCTTGTTCGACCGGGTCGTTATGGGCTTTCTTGGGCTTGTTTGGCGTCGCCGAAAACGCCGTGATCATCGCGGCCTTGTCGCCGTGGATGTTGAACGCGATCTGGAACCCGTTGGTGCTATCGATAATGGTTATCTTGGTCTCGTCTCCGTTGGCGTTTTTCAAGACGATCCTGGAGTCGGCGTTCTTGATGAAGAAATTGATCGCATCTCCGTAGGCCTTGATCCCCTGCGTATTGTTTGACGTGATCTCGTTGATCCTGTCTTCGACTGATTGACCAGGCTTGAGGGTGGACAACGCGTACCGGTGAACCACTTGCTGCCAATGGCGGGTGACTCCGTGGATGAACCCGTATCCCATATCCCCTCGGGCATGGCCATGCTGCGAACCGAATTGAATGACGGCTTGCCGGCCACCAAGAAGGGGGGAGGTGGCGTTGACGATCGGGCTTCCGTCATGCGTGAACTCAGCTCCGTTGACGATCTTACCTGAGTCGTCCTGGCTGGAGATGCTCCTGGATCCTTCGTACAAGGCTTCGGCCTTCGTTTGATCTTCGATATCCGAATGAGTCAGGTATTCTCCTTTCGACTCGCCCAAGATCAGGGCGATCTGATCGATAATATCCTGGGGCATGGTCCATTCCTTCCCGTTCATCTCCCAGGAGTAGGTGCCTCCGGTCCTTTCGATCGCGTTTTTGACGACCTGATTTTTGGCGTCCTGAGTAGTCGCCGCGTCGTAATCCTGTTTAAAAGTAGCTACAGCTTTAGGCGATCCAGGCGGCGGGTTTTCGCGCGGATTTGACCCCTTGGCCTTTTCCTCGGCATCAAGCTCTTGATTTGTCAGAAGCTTCCCGTTGGGCCTGGCCCGCTTGACTGTAGCATACCGGAGGCCGCCCTGGTTGTCGGCCATGCTGCTCCTAGCCATGTTGGCGGCGACCTTCATCTCGGTCCTGGTGAGCCGGTCGATGTCAAACGTCGACATCTTCAGGTTCGGGAACATAGGCCGGATGATATCCTTGAAGAACGACAACAGGCGCTGGTGCCATTTCTCGATGGTCGCGTTTCTTTCGGCCGATCCTTCCGGGGCGTTCCTGGCTTCCTCGCGAGCGTTGGCGAAATAGGCGTTGATCTCCTCGATCAGGAACCCGTGGAAAGAATTCTCCCCGTTCTTCATGTCGCTGGACTTGGACGCGGCCTCGATAAGGGCCTCGATCTGATCGATCGTGAACGAGGCCTTGAATTGATCGGGATCCATGGCGAACCCGTTCCTGCCGAACTTGGAAAAGACACCCTTCATGGACCGGACGACGGACGTGAAACGATCGTCCTCCAGCATGGCATGGGCGGCGTTGTAAAGCGCGGCCTTGGCCGTAGGATCGCCGGCCTTGGCGGCGCTGATGATGCTCCTGGCGACCAGCATGATCTTCTTGGGGTCGGCATGCCGGATCATGTGGATCGCGATCTCGTGATGGATATTGCCGATCAGGTCGGTCTTGCTCGTGACCTTGTTCCCCAGGATGATCACCCGGTTCGTGACCGGATCAAACCAGGCAGCCGTGGTTCCGTTGTTTAATTCACGGATGGCGTCATGAAGCTCGACGGGGGACATGTGTCCGCTCACGTCGTCCCTCAACAGGTCGTCGATGTTGTTGACGATGGTAATAGCCCCTGCGTCCTGAAGCGCCCGGATGTCCTCGTCGCCGTCGATGATCTCCTGGATCTGCTCCTGGGTCAGGGTTTGGCTTCCCGTGGAAGCCGTGGATCGGCGCAGCCGATCTCCAGCCTTATCGTAGCCCTGGCCAGGCTCGAAAGCGCCTGGGGATCCGTTGTCAAAGCCGTTCCCGTCGGAACCCGAGAAATCCAGGGCGACGGCGCGCTGGTTGGAGCCGGTGATCTGGCCGTCCCTGATCGCCTTCTCGACGGCTTCCCGGACAGTGGACCTGATCTGCTCGGTGGTCATGCCTTCATGGGCGTAGCCAAGGCCGCCAAGCGCGATGATCGGCTTGCCGTCCCTCACCTCGACGCGGCCGAACGCGATGGAATTTTTCCAGATCTGGGAGGACCCGACCGACGTGGCCATTTCCCAGTCGTTGTGCGTCAGATCGTCCATGTTGATGCTGCCGTCGTCGTTCGTGTGGTAGGTGATGTCGTATTGGCTGCCAGGCAGCGTGTACGTGATCACCTCGCGGCCCTTGCGGTCGGTCTCGACGTGCTTGTCCACGTTGCTGGCGACGATGCCCTGGAGATCCGACACGCGGACCACGCGCATCCTGCCGTCCTTGCCGACGACGAACATGTAGCTGTCCTTGGCCTTGTCCGGATCGTGGCCGATCTCGGTGTAATAGGCCGGGTTCCTTTCGGGCTTGGCCTTGAGAAAGGCTTCGCGGCCGCCTCCTGGGATTGCCTGGTTCTCGCCGTCGTCGTAGCCGGCGGCCGGCTCAAACACTGGGGCCGCCCTGTAGGTTCGTCCGTTGCTTCCGCGCCACCCGTTTCGTTCAGCCTTGCCGCTGTCTTTTTTAACAAAATCAAAACCAGTGACCTTGGAAACGCTCACGCCCATTTTTTGGGCGAGCTTCGATTTGGCGTAATCCCTGCCAAGCTTGCGATCGCGATGCCCTCTGTAGGACATGAGATAAGACCCGTCAGGGCGCATCTCGTATCGACCCCAGGAGGCCGGACGTAGGGCCTTGTAAGGATCCAAAATGTTCGATCGACCTTCATGTCTCGCTCTGGCCGACTCAATCAAGGAAAGCGTTCCTTCATCGCCCCATTTGAAGATCCCGGCCGCCCTCAAATTCTTGTCCTCGATCTCCAGCCATTGGGCGTGACCAAGCCACGAAAACAGATTTGGGTCGTTTTGGCTTTCGGTACGATGCTTGAGATCGCCATCGCCTTGTGAACCGACGCCAGATACGTATTTATCAACCAAATCCTGCAGGGAAATGGTCACGATCTTCCCGTCCTTGCTCATAAAGAACAGGCCCATTTTTGTGATGTCGTCCATCTTGCTCCTGATTCCGCGCTGCTCGGCGTCAACAGCTTCGCTTTCCGGGTACCCAATGTCGGTCCAGTTGATGACGACCGGTTCGCCGTTATCGTCACGAACCTCATAATCGGCGCCGGGCTCGTTCATTCCCTGGATCTCCTCGCGGTCGCGCAGCCACTGTTCCTGGGCGTCCATCTCGATCGTGTTGATCTCGTCGCGCTGGGCGTCGGTCACGTCGGCCCCGGCCTGGGCGCGGGCGTCGGCCGACGCGGCTGCCACATGCGCGGCCAGCTGCCCGAGCTCGGCGTCGCTGAGCGTGTCCAGGCCGAAGTCGGCCATGTCCTGGCGAATGACCTCCTTGTAGTGGTCTACCAGGCTGGCCTCGTAGGCCTTGTCACTCTCTGCTACTGTCTCGTCTTTTTTTTTTGGGGCTCGGAGAGCCCCTGTTCGACGATCTCACGGATCGACCCAGGCGCCTCGTTGCCGCCTTCGGCGGCGTTTTCCTGAGCGTTTTCGCCGCGGTTGTAGCCAGATCCTTGTTCCTTGAAATCGGTGCTGTAGCCGATGATGTGCCGGCTGTGGGTCACGCCATTGTTGTCGATCGCGTCCAGGGCCGTGATCTTGACGGAATTACAGACCTTGCTGACGTTTTCGATCAGCTTGATGCGCTCGCCGTCCTGGACGCCGGCCGTGTAGATGAACGCGTTGACGCCGCCGGATCGTTCGACGCCGGCGACAAAACGCGAAAAGCCGGTCTGCTGGGTTCCAGGGATGTAGGCCCGCATGGCCTGAAGGACGTCAGCGGCAAGCGGGATCGCGGCCACCGGTCGGTTGGAATTGTCGACCAGGACGATGCCAGGCTGATCCGGTCCGAACGTATCCAGGAGTACCGGAGCCGCCACAGACGGGTCGTCAAAGCCCTTCTTCGTCTGGGCCACATGGTACGAGAACATGCGCTCGGTCACGGGGATCGTGTACTTGCGCGGAAGCGGCTTGATCTGCTGGTTGCTGATGATGGATCCGCTGTTGTCCATGATCGCGTACTTGGACCCGGCGACCGCCATGGTGCCCATGTACTTCAGCCCGGCGGCCTTGCACAGGTTTTCGACGGCGTTGCCGGCGCCGATGTCGGCCGGCGACAGGCTGGCCTTGAAGGACGGGTGATTGTGGATGAACCAGACCTGGGCGGCGCCAGGAGTGCTGGCCGCGGTGCCGATCAGGATGCCCGGGTTGAAACCGGCCGAGGCCGGGCCGCCAAGCTGGTGCTGCGCGATCTGGATCGGCTTGCCGGTCTTGTCGGTGATCAGCAGGACGATCATCTCCTGGGGGCGCTTGCGCATGCCGGCCACGACGTGGGCGGCATCATCCATGGTCTTGACCTTGTCCACGCCGGACGAGATCCGCGTGACCAGGGAGTGTTCGATGAACTGGTCCAGGACGGCGTCGGAAAGGCCGAATTTCTTCATCTGCTCGCCGGATAGGCGGCCGAAAGACCCGGGCGTGGTATCCAGGGTGCGCGGGAAGTCATGAACGCCGGCGTCGCCGGCGATGGCCTTCTTGGCGCGAGGCTTGCGGGTCTTCTTGATGATCGGTTCGGCGGGGGCTCCGGCAGCCGGAGCTTCCTGGGCCTGGCCTTCGGAAGCCGGCGCCTGTTCACCCTCAGGGGCAGTTTCTCCGGTTGGCTCCTGGGTGCCTTCAAGGCCCTGGCTGACGACGTCGCCCAGGGACTGCGGAGCTTCGCGCTCGATCGGGGCTTGGTCGCCTTCGCCTTCGGATCCGTATTCGGTGCCAGGTTCGTTGAACCCGGTGCGCTCGCCGGTGCTCATGCGGCCGCCGGTCGTGTATCCGGTTCCATAGCCAATCCCGAAATATGAAGCATCGCCGTGTTTAGGAGATACGAGATGTCCAAAATTCTTCTTATTATTGATGACATCAAGGATCTCCACCTTGCTGCTGCTGACGCGAAGGATCGCCTTTTGTAGGTTCGTGACGGCGTTAGTCCTGGTGTCGTTCCCGGAGGTGCCTACGTCATTAGGGCCAATGCTGATGATAACGCTCTCGGCGTTGGATCGCTCAAGCGCAGCCATAAGCATGGCAAGCGGATTGTTCCAGGCCCCTTCTCCGGCGTCCCTGCCAAAATCGGTGCGCTTGTAGGTGCGCACGTCCTGGCCGCCCGGGGCGCGCTCATCTTCGTTTCTGATGTAGTCGCGGGCCTGGCCTTGCTCCTGATAAATGATCGATCCAGCTGACGATACGTTTCGCATTTCGCCAATGCTCATTTGGATAACGCCGATCAGGCGTCCGGCCTTGTCGAGCATGGCTACGCCGGGGAGATTGCCGAGCAAGGGGGGGATCTGCTCGACGGCGTCCTTGGGGTCGGCGATCCTGGGGAAAAGCGCGTCCTTTCGGACCTCAAACATGCGCTCAACGACCTGGATCTTGGCCATCGTGGGAAGGCCGCCTTCTTCGCCGGGAAGCATGGAGCTTTCGCCCGGGCGATCGTCGAACGGGATCACGTTGTGGACGGCCCTTGGGTCGGTTTGCTTGTCGCCTTCAGCGTTGTTGGACACCGCCGCCGGCTTGTGCTTTACGAGCTCGCCGCCAGGGTGGAAAATGTACTTGGGGATCATTGTCCCCGCATGCGCGTCACCATCGGTGACGACCAGGGAACCGCCAAAGCGAAGACCGATTGGCTCCATGGTCTTGGAGATGGCCTGGGCGGCCATCACGTCGGCGCTAGAAAAACGGGTCGTTGTCGACGGGTGGTTGTGGACCATGTACACAGTCCGGGCGCCTCGGGTGCTGGCGGCCACGCCGGCCAGAACGTGCGGCACAAAGCTTGCGCTGGAAATGGCGCCGAGCTGATGGCGCAGGATCTGGAGCGGACGGCCCTGGCCGTCCAGGATCACAAGCATCAGGTTTTCCTGGGGCTGCTTGCGGAGGTATTCGTAGGCCAGGGCGGCGACATCGTCGGCGTTGTCCATCGGGCGATCCGGGACAGTCATTTCGCCGATCACGGCGCGATCCACAAACTGGCTTAGGACGGCGCGCGTCAGACCTACGCGGGCGAGGAGATCCTGGGAGACGCCCTTGCCACCCGAGAAACGTCGACCATCTCGTCCAACGATCACAAGGTCGCCATTATTGATCGAAGACTCAGCCGGCCGGGTGTTCTGAAGGGGGGAGCCGGAAAACGCGGGCTCAAGCTCGGGTTCGGCCGGGACTTCGGCCGGCTGCTCCTGGGGCTGCTCGATCGGCGCCGGTTCGTCCGGGCGCTCGTAGGGCGCCGGGCTGTACGGGCGTCCGGGGTCGTTGCCGGTATCGCCGTCGGCGCGTTGATTGGCGCGGCGAGCGGCCAGGGCTTCCGGAAAATCCTCCTGGGGATTGACCGCATTGGGATCGGTTTGCAGCGGAGCACCGCGGCGAGCCGGCTGCTGCCGAGCTGGAGCGGGCGCTACGGGCGCGGGGGCGGGAGCCGGAGCAGCCTGTTGAGCAGGAGCCGGAGCGGCCGGAGCAGGGGCTGGCGCGGGCGCTGGGGCGGCGGCGAGAGGGGCGGGGGCGAGGGCGAAAGGGGCGGGAACCGGCGGTTGATACGCAGGAGCCTGGGGCTGCTGGAACGGGGTTTGTCCATAAGGCTGTTGCGGAGACTGGACGGCCGCAGCAGGAGGCGCAAACAAAGACGCCATGCCCTGAGGGGCAGCCGGGGCGGCTGGCTGGGCGATCCCTGGGGCCTGGGGGAAAGAAGCCTGTGGCGATCCAAAAGCCCCCTGGGGAACGGCCTGGACGGGCGCCTGGGGCATCGCCTGGGCAAACGGGTTGGCAGCCAACTGGGGGATCTGCTGTTGGATCGCCTGGGGCTGGCCACCCAAGCCGCGGGAAACGAGCTCACCCAGGGTCGTAGCCCCGGTGATCCCCTGGCCCTGAGCCTGGCCCATGGCCAGCTGCGGGGGGACCTGGGGCTGAGCAAACGGATTAACGGACGGCGCCATGGTCGGCGCCATATCGGGGCTGTACCCAGGAAGGCCGGCGCCCAGATCGGGCGACGACATGGGGCTGATCTGCTGCTGGGTAATTGGACCGAGGCCGGCAGTCCCCATGCCGAACAGGGAAGACAGATCCGTGGGCGCGCCCTGAGGAACGCCCTGGGGCTGGACAAACGGGTTCAGGATCGTGTCGACGCCGCTGGTCGGGAGATCCGGAATACCGCGCTGAGCTGCGCTCTCAGCTTTAACGCGTTCGGCAATACCGGCCGCAATAGAAGTATCACCAGGCAGGGCTAGCGAAGCGCCGCTTTCGGGAGCGATCCCGCTTTGAGCCGTAGAGGTTTGAGGAGCGACCTTATTATTTAGAAAAAGTCTCGGATTTACCTGTGTGGACATGGTTGGATTTTCTTTCGGTTAAATGCCTAAGCAATTCATTTTAATACCACATTTAGTAGGTGTTATTTCTTACGACGGCTTTCGACTTCGTTGTATTTGGCTTCGGCCTTGTTGAACGCGTCTAGGGCTGCTTTGACCTCCGGGTGATCCAGGTTGTTTTGATACTCCTGTAGGGCGTATTGGTAGGCCTTCCCGGCCTCCTTGAGCTCCAGGTAGGCCGCGAAGCTTTCAGACTCTAGATCACGCGCTCGCTGGTAAGCAGCCGTTTCTTCGTTAAAGGAGTCCCGGCGAGCTTGTTCGGCGGCATCCTTGGCAGCCTGTTCTTTGGCGTCTTGTTCGACACGGGCACGGGCTTCTTCCGCTTCCTTCTGCAAGGCCTTAATTTCATCCTCGGATGATCTGGCGGCGGGTGGCGGCTGAACATTATCCGGCAATTCAAGGGCCGGAAGATCGCTTTGGCCTGTCCGGTTTAACCGGTTCCACAGGCTGCCGTGTCCTTCCAGGATCATGATCTCGTTAGCCTTGTCCAGGCGCGCGGATGCGGCCGCGTTTTCCATGTTAGCCAGGGCGATCTCAATCTTCTCGGCGGTGCCAAGTGGCTGGCCTTTGTATTTTTCAGCCAAGGCCTTGGCGGCCTGTGTCCTGGCTTTTTTGATCAGCGCGGTGTCCGGGTTCCCCTTGCCTGTAAACGCCTTCATCAAGAGGCTCATGTAAGCGCCGATCTGGGCTGCCGCGTTTCGCTGCTCGGAGTCGGCGTTCGGCTCATCTCCTTTGTATGACTCGATAAGATCTCGCACCTGTTTCTTGGTAGCCTCCCAATACTCATCCCCTTTCTGGACCTGTTGATCTACGCCCTTGCCAAATCCAACAAACACCTCCGTCAGGTATTCCTCCAGGGCTTCCTTGCCTGTTTCCTCAAGCATGTGAACCACGCGCGGGCCAAGAACCTGTGAAATGTCCTTATTGCCAAGCTTTTTCAAGGCCTCCAAAACAGATCCTTCCTTGGATCCTGGTATGTGGATTTTTTCAAGGCCTTCATTAAGCCCGAAAGCCACACCGGCCTCAAGGCCGCCGGCTACGCGCGCGTGATGTACCATGCTTCGGAGCTTATTTGAGAAACCCCTGGGATCCTTTTTGGACATATCTACCATCTGCTGCATCACGACTTCCGGATCGTTATTGATATCGATCCCGTTGTCCGCAGCCCATTGATAGATCTGGCTCATGAATTCAGAGTCCGCTGAAAGCTTGTAGGTAACGGCGGCCGATGCGGCCTTACCCCCCCATGGGCCGCCCGTAGCCAGGCTTCCGAACATGGAAGCGAGCATGGGAGCTGCCGTGGGAACGGCTGAGCTAGCCGCTTGCTGCGTGATCTTGGAAAAACTCCAGTCCGGGCTGTAAGCTTCCTTCGTCTGGAATTCGGATGAACCTTCCTTCTTTTCCTTGTTGATCGCGAAGGCCTGGGCCAACGACTCCTTGGCCTTGTTACTGAAGTATTCGCCGGTGGCTTCATACGCGATTTTCTTTTTTTCATCATGACTCATCCCGGCGAGCTGATCGGCCGAATATTTGGATGTGATCAGGTTATTCACAAAGATCGAGATTTCGGACCCGTCTCCAACGTCAGCTGGCTGGGTGTCTTTCTGGGTGATCCGGCGTGGTTTGACGCGTTGGGAAGCTTCGGCCAGGCCGGTTCGCTTGGCTTCATCTGAAAGATCGATCAATGACTGTCCAAATCCCCACATCCTGTCGCCGGATGCCGCATCAAGCGCGCTGCCTTGCGCCGCGTTCCACGCCCCATACAATGTAGGAAGACCTGGCATGTTGAATTGAAGCGCCGGAACGCCTGGAACGCCAAACGGGAGGTAATCGGGTAGGACCTTTTGCGCGGGCTTTTCCTGTTCGTTTTCATGAAACACCTGAGCGATGTTTCCCTTGCCGTAATGCGCCTCAAGTATCTGGCGCCTCATTTCCGTCACGGCTTTCTTGATGTAATAATCCCGGTTCTGCTCAAAGTCGCTTCCATCATTTTCAAACTTATGGATGATCCTGGCGTTAGAAATTACAAGCGGGTCGTTTTCTACATCTTTCAGGTAGTCCGGATTGTATTTCCAATAATTTCCAGGAACGTCCCCTTGAGGAACCAGGTAAAATTCCTGGGAGCTGGTCGGTCTTGTACCGGTCCTGTATTGTTCACGGGTGATTTTGTTTCTAACAGTACCAACCGGAAGCAACATCTTCTGAGTACCTTCGGTGATGGCCCGGCGATCCTTGGCCAGGCGATTTGTGGCTTCATTGGGATCGAACATCCCGTACTCACCGGTATTGGGATTTGAAAAAGTGTAACCGGAGTCTCCGGATCTTTGAAAATCTAGACCGGAGTCGGCGGCGTTTAGCGATGAAAGCTCGTTTTGGCTCATCGCCGTGATTGGATCTCCTGGCTTTAGTACAAGCCCTTTCAGGCTGTAATAAGGCATCGTTACCGGTGGGATGATCCTACCATCCGAAGGCGCAAGCGGATCCGTCTTAACTTGTGGATCTCCCTTTTTATACCATTCGTCGTAATTGAACTGAGCAGCCATGGTCAACGGGACCGCTGGAGAATGTTGATCGGATGGTTGGCGTTGTCGCGGGACATCTTGGCGACAGCCGCCACGCTGAGATATTTATGCTGGAATGTGACCGATCCATCATTCGGATTTACGACCGGTATGCGGAGAAGCATCCATCTTGGGGCGTTAGCCGGATCGGTTTGGGCCTGGGTGATGATCTTATCCACCTCGGCCTGGGTCTCGACGGCCGGCGTAGGGGCTTCTTGTTCCTGGATCTGTTTGTTGATATGGGCGGCGTATATGCGATCAGCCAGATCAAGCACATACGGGTGGTTTGCTGGCAAATTCATCAATGGTGCTAGCTTTAAAGCCAGCTGGTTTTGACCGCTCAAAAACGTATCGTCTCTGTATCTTACGTTTTCGTTTTCAGCCACATTAGATCCAAGCCCATGCTTGTTCATCCAATCAACCCAGGCATCAGTAATTTTATATTCTCTTTTGTTTTCAGGAAGGGCGGCTGTTTCCGGAGTTGCAACGTATCGCTCGCTGGCGGTTCTTGGAGCTGACGCGTTGAAATCGCGAAAGAAATCATCCCAGGCCGCGCGAACATTGTAGGTGGCCACCTTGCCGCCGTATTGCCTACGCTTTTCGTACTGCCGGCCTAGATTTTCGTTTTCAGTTTTGGCGGCTTCGGCTTCGCGCCGTTTCGCAATTTCGGCCTCCTTGATGGCCCTGGCCTCATCAGCCTTGGATTGGACTTCAGCGCGATGATCCCAGGTCCTGTTTTCGCGATCAATCGTTGAGTCGATCTGGGCTTGCCAGCGACCAGGCGCGAACGGAATGGCCTGGCGGGCGTCTCCAAGAACGGACATGGCGCGCGTGAAACGCATGAAATCGCCTGGATTTTTGAATTCACCCCTGGCGCGATCAAACCCTTCACCGGACAACAGGTTTCCGATCTCCTCGTTGGCCAGCTGCTGCCGGATATGCGCCTGGTTGCGCATCTCGTTGTAATCCTCCTGCTGCTGGCCTCGGCGGGCCTCGGCGGCCTTGGCCGGATCCAGTCCGAAGATATTGGCAATATTGCCGCCGATCTGAGCCCAGGCGGCCAGGTTAGGATCCTGCTGGGGGCGTTGAGCGTATCCGGAGTAGTCGGCCATGGTTATTTAATGTCGATCTTCGGGAGGGGAGGGAATGTTATTGGCTTGAACCAATCGACGCTGGCCGAAGGCGCGGGCGCTTTCCAGGCCGGCGCTTCTCCAAAAAGTTTCATGTAGAACGGCTTATTAGCCCAGTTTACCTGAGCGTTAGTCGCGTAATGGCTCCAATCGATGTCCTTTCCGGGGATGATCTGATTGGTTTGCATGTGCAGATAGTTGCCATCCCCGATGGGCCGGATAGTCATTCTGCCATCTCCTGAATTGATGAAACCAGCTTCATCCAGGTTGGCGTTCGCAAACGCCTCCTGGTCGGCAAGCGATCCAACGCCGGATGATGCAGCCATGCCGGAAAGCATACCGGCCGTTTGAAGGCCGGCGCCGATGTTCTTCATGCTGTCGCCGGCGTGGCTGGCGAAATCCAATTCAGGAGCCAAGGCCGCGGCAGATCCGGCCATGTTGCCGGCGATGATGCCCTGGCCTAGGCGCATCCGGGCGTTCTTGATCGCGTTCAGCTGGCCGGCGTCGCCAAATCCGGCGAGCTTGGCCTTGGCAGCCGCCTCAATACCGGCCGAATTCTTGGCTACTGTGTTCCGGACCTTGGACTCATCGGCCACGACCTCGGACTTATTGCCGTAGGACGATCCGACATCGGCCTTGATGCCGCCGGCCTGGGCCGCAGCGGCGGCTCCCTGGCGCTCCTGGATAGCCTTATCCTCTGCCTGGATCGTATTGGCCTGGCCTTCGGACCCCAGGGACTCGTTGAACAAGGCGCTGGCCTCGCCCCTGAGCTTCTTTTGACGGGCGTTTTCGGCCTCCTGGGCCTTGCCCATGGCGCGTTTGGCTTGCTGCTGCCCTTGGATCTGGGCGGCCGTTCCAAGGCCGGTAGCAACCAGGGATGCTGTGGCTAGGTCACACATGTTAGTTTCCTACAGTCCTTTCTTTGGACGGGCTGATGGTTCTTACGGGGAGTCCGTAGGCCTGGAGGCCAGGAGCCTGGCGGTTGTAGGCGCCGGCCTGGCTGGCCTGGCCTAGAAGTCCGGTGGTGTTCTGGAACATCAGGCCTAGGGGGCTGATGGAAGGCTGGGCTGAAGCAATCGACGCGCGCGACAGGGCGCCCTGGGCGGCAGCCTGGGCGTCTCCGGTGGCGTTCAGCTGACCGATCAGATCGGATCGGTTTTGTTCGACCTGGGTCCGCGCCTGGTTGGCGTAGTCCTGGGCCTGACCGGCGACCGCGGCCTTGTTGACGTCCATCTGCCGGTTGACCTCGGCCTCGTTTGCAGATCGGACGCTGGAGTCCGTAAGCCCGGATCGGGCCAGGTTGTATTGCAGCTGCTCCTTGGTCTTCGTCATCTGATCGTTCAGCTGCGGCATCGTGGAGTCCAGGACGGCTTGCTTACGGCGATCGTAGAAATCGGAATTGAATTGCTTGAACGTGTTGTCGATGGAGGCCATGCCCTGCTTAATGCGAGCCTGGCGCGCCTCCTCGTCCGCGCGGGCCATCGCGCCGTAGTCTGGCCCTGAGCTTGTGAAACACATGATCGTCAGTTTGTTTTCGTTGGTTGTTTGGTCCAGCTGTAAGTGAAGAATGTCTCGCCGTTCTTCCCGTAGCACGGATGTTCCGACTCTTTGTAGGCGCCGAGCGTTTCAAGCCATCGGTGAGCTTCCTCGTGAGTCGAGATCGACTTACATTCAGCGCGGACGAATTGACCCGACATGATGGAGGGAACCATCTGCTTAACTACGAATTTCGTGGTATCGAACGAGACCTCGCCCCAGCGATCAGTCGCGAACATGAAGACGGAAAAAACTCCGGGCCACATCTCGTGGGCGCCTACGACGCACACGGGCTCGCCATCGTCAGCCTGGACGACAACACCTATCGGTCCGACGCTAGCCAGGATCTCGGCCAGGTTCTCGGGATCCTCGCTCCAACGGGTGGCGAAGATCTCCTCGCGGTCCTTGGCCCTCATGTTCACGGCCACATGCTTGACGCGATCAGCTGTGATATCGGCCAGGATCATTTGACGATACGGGAAGACGGCTGGTTGATCGCCGGCGGCATGGTCCCTGGCGATGCCTGGTTGACCCTGGGCGCAGCAGCCGGCTTGGCCGGAGCTGCCGGGGTGATGCCGGACGGGGCGCCAGGAGGCGTCGAAGCCGGGGCCTGGGCGATCGGCGCTGCAGCCGGGGACGCGGGCGGGTGGATTGCAGGGGGCCTATTGCCCCCGGATGGGGTGGCGATCACGCACATAAATTAACCGGCCTCGTGTTTGGAGTGTAGGTCGTCGTAATGGACCAGGAGGTTGGCGATCCGGCAGTAGCCGTTGTGATCGCTGGTGAGCTTGACCCCTACATGGGTACCGATCCCGGCGGCCGGGATCTTCCCAAGGGCGAAAGACGGCTGGGTAAAGGTGGCGATCTGGTCCTTGGCCGTAGGGTTGGTATAGTCGAAGCCAAGGCTTACGACCCAGGAGCCTTCACAGGTGATGTCGATCCCGTTGACGGCCTTGAACGTCCCGGGCTTGTTGGCGTCCAGGTAGGGGAGCTCGACGTCCACATGGCTGTTGTCGTATTCCATGCCGGTCGTGCCGCCGTATCGGTAGATCTTATGGCCGGATCTGACATACACGCTTCCCTTGAATACGACCATCTCGTCCACGCTGAAGCCGGGGACGTATTCGCTCCAGGCCACGATATTGGACCCCTTGAAACACGACAGTACGAAAAGCCGGCTGCCGATCGTTACCCAATACCGGCCATCCGTAGGCTCGATGATCGCCCTGGACGTCTTGCGCTGATCTGGCGTCAGGCTTGAAAGCATGGCGATGATGATCTCGTCAATCGGGGAGCCGATGTCGTTCGCGTAGGCCGCGTCGGTGTTCTCGCGCGACTGAAGCGACCTGATGCCGTTGTAGGACAGGTAGAAAAGGTCTACTGCGCCTACGGAAACCACGCTGTCGCCGGCGATGCAGCCGGTGTTATCCAGGACCTGGTGCTGGGAATTAAGGTTCGGATCGGGATCCAGGAACCAGAGCTGGGAATGTCGCTCCGTGAACACCGCGACGCTGTTCTGGTAGACGCCGGCGCCGGTCAGATCCTCGCGGCCGCCGAAATTGTTGGCCATGTCGATAAACCCGGACCCGGTGTCGTAGGTATCCCACTTGGTCGGGTCGTTCAGGGCCGAGAAATACAGGACAGAACCGATCCCGATGTATTGCTTACCCTTGTAGGTGAAGCAGAACGACGGCTTTTTTCCGGCCATGCGCGTGGCGCCGAATTTGTAGGGCGTTCCAGGCCGGCTTGGATCGGTGATCATGACCCAACACTTGTTGCCGACCTCCGGGGTGCCCGTGAAATTGACGCGGACGACCTTGGGGATGCCGGCCACATAGTCAGTACCGCCCGTGTATCCCGATTTCCCGGTCAGGATCACAGTCCCTTCGGCTCTTACATACATCGGAGTCCGGTTTCCGGCCGTACCCGTGATCGGGCACGAGATGATAACACGGGCGCCGTCTCGCGTGGCCGTATGGTTATGGCGCGACGACCCGGAATTGATGCTGGTGACGATATCCACGGCCAGCTGCTCGGCGCTGGAGTCGTAATATTGGGCAATATCCGGCTTGGTCGTGTTTGTATCAGGATCCAGATCGGACAACAATTCGACGCCGTTTGAGATGATCGAGCTTATGCAATTCCTGGCCCCGTTGGACAGGACGTTATCCGTCAAAGCCGCGATATACCTGGTCGCATCATACGGGCTAACTTGGATAGTGGCAGGATCTATGAATGTCTCCAGCTGGCTAAAATAAGTAGGCTGGTTTGAGAATTCAACCCACAGGCCGCGACCGGTGTAAGGCGCTCCGTACTTGGACGTCGTGAAAAGACTAAAACTAGCCGGATCATGGCCATGCCAACCGCCTCCGTAATTGACGTAGGTAGCCGTAATGCGGCTGTTTACTGAGTTTGAATTCACGACCATCATGATCGCGTAACAAAGCTTTTGGTTAGGATCCCAGGCCGATCCGCTTTCCAGGCCGTAATAAGGCCAGGCAATCGGAGTCGGGCTTGTCCGGTCTATGCCGGTGATCTCAATTCCGTCAGCCGGATCCATTCTTTCAGGGGTAATAAAAATGCCGGTGATCGGGGGTAGGTTCCAAGGGTCGATGTACCGAAGGGTATTAGAATACGACGCCTGGCCGTTTGTACCGGATGCGACGACAAAGCTGGCCGTAGCCGACTTGGCGGCGATCGCGTCCTTGGGCTGCTGCGTGGTCTCGATCGTGTAGGCGCACGGAGAGTCGATAAACGCGTCCACCTTGAAGTCGACGCCGCCAGGTCCGGTGATCGTCAAGCTGGTGCCGGCTTCCGTCTCGACTGTCGAAACGGAGTATTTCCTGATCTGATCGTCGTTGGAGGTGTCCAATTCGTAATTGGACTGGGCCAGGGCGAAGCCATCCTTCATCAATCCGGAGATACTCTCGATGAAATTGTACAGGCTTCCAAATGACTCTCGATAGACGCCGTTAGTGAACGCGCCTACCAGGACTCCGTCATAAAACGGAAGGACGTCTCCGTTGGCGAATTTAGCCAGGACGAACGACTTGCCGCCATAGACAGTCGAGAAGACAATCCCGGTCAGCGCGACGCTATCCGGGTGATCCACCTCGACGACTTTGATGTCCGTGTATGTCGTGGTTATTCTTTTCTTGACGCTTTTTCTGTCCCAATTGACAGGGTAGGAAATAACCCTGACGCCAACAATATTAGCACCAGAGTCAGTGACGAAGAACGATATTTCGGAGACGCCGCTATTTGTCGGATTGCTGGAGAAGAATGTTATCGGATATGTGTTACCCGTCTTCGTTCCGCCTGTTGCCACGCCAAGCATGTACTTGGGCACTCCCAACTGAGGAGCTTTCAGGATGCTGTATGTGTTGTTTTTCTGGTTGCTAACAGGGCCGACCGGAACCGAGGCTGCAACATTTCCACCCCAATTGTACGAAAAAGTCGTATTGTATGTCTTGTCGAAATTAACAAGCATTATGTCTCCGTAATCCAGTACGGATGTATTTACAGGAACAGATCTGCCTTCATTGATTGTACCATTATCTGAAACGATCACGACCTGATACTGCGCGTATCCAAGAGTTACATTGAAGTAGTTGGTCAAATACGGGAAAGACAGCGACGGCTGGCTGAAACTTACATCTATCGATGTGCACCCCTCTGGTACTAGTATTTGGCCGTCAGTAAGGCTGAGCTGTGGAAGGGTTATTTCATGAATGTCATCCATCTGAGCCCCTGAAAACCTGTAATAAAGTTTATCGTGTGATATCGTGCCTCCAACCCAATCCCCGGTGAATACATAGGCAAACTTGATCCACTTGCCGGCGTTGTACCAATCGACTGTTTGATAGCTGGTCGTAAAGACAGTCACCCCGTCTTCCGTCGTTTCCATGCCGTACGTCCCCTCAAAAGGATGGGTATGTTCGGTGTCCACGCCGGTATCCACGGCAAAAAACGCCTTCCGCTTTTCCAGCTCGCCGCCGCGCGTGACGTGGACGTTCTGGGCCTTGATCATGGTCCCCGGGGACGAGACCAGATCTGAGCGGCGCTTGTCCAGGCCGCCCTTGAAGTTTTCGACAACGATGTATGGCATCAGTAGGGCCGGTCGTCCCGGACGAAGCGACCGCCGACGATCCGAAGGCGCTCGGCACGATCCACGCCGCCGCCGTAGATGAAGCGATCAGTCTTGAGGCCCATGCCCTTGAGCCGGTTGAAATGGGCCTGGGCCTGGCTGAGCTTGGCCGTGGCGTCGGCCGCCTTGGTCCTGGCCAGGTATTCCGCGGCCGCGTACAGGACGATCAGCGTGTCGTCCAGGGTGGCCGTGTCTGCCGAATTGATCAGGGGCGCCAGCTTCTTGATGGCCTTGAACCGGACAGTCTGGTTGTTGGTGGTCGGAACCGGCCACACCTCAAACTGGTTGCCCTCGTAATGACGCCAGCGGACCACCGGTTCGACCTTGGCGCCCAGGTCGGAGTCGTGGTTGTTGTACTGGGCCGGGCCTACGCCGTAGTCGATCGGATGCCAGATATTGCCGTATTTGACGTAGGCCTCGACGATCCGGTCGAAATCGATGTCCGGGTCGAAGGTGTAATACCGCTGGCCGGAGATCAGGGGCTCATCGCGTTCGATCAGGCCAAAGGTCCAATCGAAGTCGTTCCACAGGCGCTGCTGGGTCCGGCGCAACAGGTTATCGAGCTGGTCGATCGTGTTGACGCCCATGGCCACGTTTGGGGAAGCCCCAATCTCGGCCTTCAGCTGGTCGCGCAGGGCCAGCAAGCTGGTTCCCCTGGCCATGGCTTATTCGGCAGCCGCGGCCTTCTTGGCGGGCTTGGTCTCGGTTTTCTGGATCTCAAGGCCGACCTCCTCAAAGGTCGTCGGGAGCTTGGGGAACGTCCCGGCGTAGACCTTGGAGAAGGCCTGGGCGCCGTATTCGTCCTTCAGGCGGGCGATCTCGGCCGCCTGGGTCTGCTTGGTCACGACCATGGCCTGGCCGTTGACGACGGCGTCGGCGCCATGGATCTCCCGCAGCAGCGGGACTTCGGCCGCGGTAACGGCCCGGACGACTGTGTGTTGGACATTCCCGTTCAACAGGATCTCAGCGATGGCTTTTTGCATACGGGTATGATCGTGCCCGGGCGGCCTATCTGAGCAAAAAGAAAGGGGGCCACTAGGGCCCCCTTTGTGTAGGACATCCGGATCCGGGTTAGTCGACGATCGCCTGGTAGACGCCACAGCCCGAGAGCTGCTTGGCCACCATGCCGCCCGTCCAGGTCATCGCCTTGTAGATAACATACTTATCTTCGGGGCGAGCCGGGTTGTGGGTCTTCTTGTCTTCGCCGTCCATGACATACAGCTGGATCGCATCGGTATCGATGAGATAGCAGAAGTTGGTCCGGGTGTTGTTGCCTTCCTCGCCGTCGACGTCGCCGTTCTGGGTCGGAGCGTAGCCGGGGAGGTCGTCCAGGGTGGGGTCGTAGACGAATTCACCGACGCCCAGGAGCTCGGTGGCGCCCATGCCGATCGTGTTCGTGCCCTTGGAGAAGCCGGTCATGGAGTAGAAGCCCTTGTTATGGATCTCCTTCTCCAGCAGCTCCAGGAAGCCAGAACCGCACAGGATGGTCGTCGGCTTGCCGCCGTAACGCTTCAGCTGTCGGATCTCCTTGCGGAGGCCATCGATGATGTTGGTCTGGCCGGCGACGTAGGCGAACTGGCCGGAGCGGTTACGCCACAGCGGGTTGGACGCGCGCGACAGGCCGCCGGTCGTGCCGACGGCGTTCAGATCGACAGTACCGCCGGTGATCTCAAGGCCGGGCTTGATGAAGCTGGACAGGCCGGGGACCTTCTTGGCGTCGGTCGTGCCGTCCTTCCAGAGCATCGTGTTGAAACCGCGGGCCCAGCCTTCGGTCATGTCGTCGAGCTTGGCCTTGAGGATGTTGGTCAGGACAGTAGCGTCACGGCCGCTGTGCTTGCTGGTATTCTCGCCGGTCACGGAGTCGGTGACGGAGATGCCGTCGATCTTGAGCTCGGTGAGGGTGACGGAAATACCGGCGTGGATTTCCTTCCAGGGGTAGAACACCCGGCGGGTGTTCTGCGGGTTGGAGTAGGAAACCTGGTCGTCGCCTTCGTAGCCGGAGATCGCGGGGAGCTCGGACTGGAAAGAGACCGGGAGGGAGATGTCGCCCTTGCCGCCCGGGAAGGTCTGCTGGCGCTTGGTGAAGACGCCGATCAGGGGCTTTTCCTGGATGGTCTGCTTGAAGGCGTCGGACTTCACGTGGAAGTCGAGCGCCGAGGCGACGATGTGGTCGAGGGTGGAGAACGTGGAGGGCATGGTAGTATCTGGTTCGTTTTGGGTTTAGGAGCCTTGAAGGCCCATCCGGACCAGGTCCGCGAGGGACTTGGGAGCCGGGGATGCGGAAGCGGACGACAAAGAGCTGGCTGGGGTCCTGAGCGGCATCGTCCTCCCTGCCAACGGCCGTAGGCGCGCGTTCACGTCGGCCAGGGCGCGTTGTGCGATCTGGATTGCATCCGACGGATTGCGAGCTGGCTGTTGAGCTAGGAGAGCCTTCACCCGGTCCTGCACCATCTCGTATTTCTGGGACCAATCGGGATCCTTCGCCCGCTCTGCCTGTTCCCAACGCATCACAGCGGCGACCATCTGCTGGGAGTTGTCGGCCGCCTGTTGGCGGGCGATCATCTCCTGCTCAGCCTGGATGCGCTGCTGTTCTTCCATCTGACGGGCGTATGAAAACTCACGCTCGGCCTCAAGCTGCGCGAGGCGCTTCGCGGTCTCGGGATCGGTCAAGCCCTCATCGACCTTGGCCTTGAGCTCCGGGGGAAGTACGTCCCCCGTGAACCGGGCCAGGTTCTGGACATAACCCTGGAGCTGCTGGTAGGCGGCCGCCGGATTAGTCTTCATGAGAGCCATGACAGTCATGCCTTCGGCCATTTCCTGAGGGGTCAGGCCGTTGGTCTTCATGAATGTCGTGATCTTCCCGTACTGCTCAGCCGCCGGCTTCAAGCTTTCGCGTTCAGCGATCATCGCTTTCCATCGGGGATGGTTGTGGAACGGCAAGTCGGACTGCACTTCGGAGCCGTCCTTCTGCGCCTGGCTGTCCTTGCCAGGTGCATCGTTAGGCTGTCCCGGTGCGGGAGTCGACTGTACCTTCGCGGTGGACGGGTCCGCGGGATCCTTGGACTCAAACGCCGTTTTCACGACATCGAGCAGGCTTTCCTTCTTAGCGTCCTTGTCGGCCGCCGGTGACGAACTGGCAGCACTATCGTTTAGCGTCGGTGCGGTCTCCTGCCCCGTCCCGGTATCGGGGGTCGAAGACTGCGTGACCTCGGCCGGAGCCGAGATCGGTTCGGTTGTGGCCGGAGCGGACGAGGCTTCGGCGGGAGTAGTTAGCGTCGGGTTGTCCACAGCTCCGATCATTCGTCGGAGCTGTGGCTTTGCAATCCGGCCACTTCCCCCTTATTGGGGGGGAGTCGGCAGCCCGTACATCTTTGGCTGAGGCATGTTGGGCACCTGGGGGTTGCCGCCGGCCGGGGCTCCTGGCGCAGCTGCTTCAGGCGCCGGCATGGGCGCGCCACCCTGGGCGGCCGGCCCGCCGGCCATCTGAGCCTCGCCCATCTGCTTCTGGGCGTTCTGCTGCACGATCGAGGGGATCGCCGCCTTGACCGCCTCGGCCAGGTCGATGCCGTCGTCCATGCGCTTGATCGCCTCCTTAGCCAGCCAGGTCGGATCTACGCCAGGGATCTGGATCAGAAGCGGAGCCAGGCGCTCGAAATTGCCGATCTCCGTGGCCTTGTTCGGGCGACCGGAACTGCCGGCCTCGATCTCCAGGTACAGCTCATCGGCGATCTCCTGGGCCGAAAGGGTCGGCCAGGACGCCCCAGGGCCGGCGATCTTGGTCGCCGTCATGGGGTCCATGTAGGTCAACAGGACCTGACCGGCTGCCTTGGCCAGATCGCTTAGGAATTCATCCAGGTCGTCGACATGGGAACCCAGGGAGCTCATTCGGCTGGACTCGGCAACCGAGACCTCGGTCGCCGTGTTGCCGGTGCCGCCGCCCAGGTTGGCTTCCTGGCTGCCGACAACGCGGAACAAGTCTTCCATCAGCATGGAGGTATCGTACAAGGTCGGGTCGATCGGGATCGGCTGCATGGGCTGGATCACCTGGTTGACCGCCTGGCCGGGCTGGAGGCTGTTCAGCTGGATCACCTCGTTAGGCTGGCGATCCATGAGCTTCTTGACGTCATTCTCGGAAAGCATGCCGATCGGCGTGACGTACAGCGGGCGGTTCGCGTTCCGGTGTTCCCGGAGTCGCTGGCGCGCCAGGTTGTATTCCATCTGGATCGGCTTCAGGAGCCGGACGTCGGACGGAGGGTAGATGTCCCGGTCGTTCTCGACCTCGTTGAACAGGAGGCAGAAGAACGGCCAGAACCGGCGAAGCTTGATGTCCGGGCAGCTGGGCTCGACCAGGAAGTCAGGATAGCCGTCGGCGATCACATACTTCATGCCGTCCCGCTTGTTGTAGACCTCCCAGATCCGGGCCAGGTCGTCGGTCGTCTTCTCGGCCATGCCGGACTCCGTGAGCTTCTGTTCCTGGCGCGTGTAGGTCGTGCCCAGGTCGATCCCGTAGACCTCCTTCACCTCGTTACAGGTCAGGAGGAATTCCTGGGCAACCCATTCGGCGCCGATGAAGCCCTGGAGCTGCCGGCAACGCGTGTCCACGATGATGTTCTGGGACTGGGGGAAATCGAAGACCAGGCCTTCATCCGTGATCGTCTCGTTCTCCTTCTGCTGCTCGATCAGCTCCTTCATGAGCAACCGCAGCTGCTCTGCCTTGGCGTGGTTCTCGTCGAACTTCCCGTCCTTCTGATCGAGCTCCAGGCGCTCAAGGACGCGCAGCTGCTCGCTTACATCCGTGATCTTCTCGACATCCTCCGGGCGGTTGCCCAACACGCGGTGATAGCCGATCTTGACGAAGCCGACGCCGGTCACGCACACGCGACGGACCAGCTGCTTCATCTGGATCTTGAAATTCTGGTGCTCCAGGGTGTGCTTGAACACGATCTCCAGGGTCTCGGCCACCTTGTCCAGCTTGCGGCGCTTCTCGAAACCCTGCTGGACGTCCTGCATGAGCGCCATGGACGCCGGGTTCGGCATGCCCATGAACATCAGCGACTGATCGTTCGCCACCTTGGCCGACATCAGCTCGCTCGCGTTGCCCTCCCAGATCTGGAAATCCATCCCGCGCCGGCGCTTCGCCACGGCTTTCGGGTTCTTGGCGTAGAGCGCGGCCACGCGCGTCTGCACGTGGCGCTGCGCCAGGTTCGCCACGTAGCGGTCGTCGTCGCCCCGGTGGAACGGCCATTGTTTCCCCATGTAGAAGTCGCTGTCCTCCTTCATCCGGCGGTGCGCGAGCTCCCAATGCTTCTTGGCGCGCATGATCTTGTCGGTCCATTCGCGCACGAGCGCGCGCCTGGAGGCCCGCAGATCCTCGTCAGGCTGGCGCTTGATCCCGGCCGGCCTGACCTCGCCCTCGGCGGCGTCGTCGGCGTCGTATTTGTCAGTCTCGATAGGTTCGTTGTTTTCCATGTTAGAATTGCTTGGAGTATTGGATGCCGTATCGCGGACCCATCGGCGTGGGCTGGACGTTCGCGTCAAAGCCGCCGGCGCGAAGGCCGACGGACGGCGTGATGATCGGGTTCTTCGCAACCTGGGGAGCGTACAACCCGTTGACCGCGGCGTAAGCCTGGAGGCCTTTCACGATCTCGGCCATGAGCTGCGCGTTGCCAACGACGCCGCCACCCGGCAATTCGCGCGATGTTGGCAGGAATTCGTAACCTAGGCTGAGATTTTGCTTATCGTCCATGGCGTGATGCTTATCAGCTCCAGAACATCCGCAACCTGTTTTCGCCCCACTCCCTCATCTTGGAGGAGTGTTTGACCCAGGCCAGCGATCCGGTGCGAGGCCCCTTGGTCTCGCTGATCTTCGTCCCGGCCGGCACCTGGAGCGACAGCCCCATGCCGATATGGCTGATCCAGTCGACAAAGTCGTCATGCCGGGCCGACGGGAACTTCAGGAGCTCCAGCTGCGCGTCAGGCCACCAGGTCGTGAACTTTGGAAAGTAGACCTTGCCCATCGCCATGCGGCCGCGGATCGCCTGGGCGCGCGTCTGTTTGTCCTTGGCCGGGACGACCTCGTCGATCGCGCAGTAGATCCGCTCCTCCTGCATGCGCTTACGGAGGAACGGGCCGATCGCCTTCGTGATGTGGCCGTGTTCGGCCCACCAGAGCAGCGGCTTGTTGCGCCGGAATTGATCCAGGAGCCCGTCGCATACCGCGTCCGTCGCCGCCCGGCGCCAGAACAGGTCCGGCAGCACCCAGATGTTGTCGTCCTCGTCGATCCCGACGCAGCCCAGGCACGTCTTGTCCGCGTCCTGGGCGACCGAGACGGCGTGGTCCGACGCCCCGTAGATCCGCAGATTGGCCGGCAGCTGGCTCGGGTGATCGTAGGTTTTCAGCCAATCCCGCTTGAAATAGTCGCCATCATCCGGCGTCGGCTTGCCCTGGTACAGGGCCGAGAACCCCCTGGGGTTGATCCGGCGCTGGGCTTCCAGGACCGGCAGCGGGAACCGCTCCGGCCACAGGGCCTCGCCTGGCTTACGCCCCATGGCGTCGTCTTCGTCGGCGATCGCCGGCAAGGCCAGGATCTTCCAGCTGGAGGCTTCCTCGGCGTTAAAACACGGGTTCTTCGGATCCGTCAACCGGCCGATCAGATCGTCCTCATGCCAGCGCGTCATGATGATCACCACCCGGCCGCCAGGCATCAACCGCGTCATGGCCGCCTCGGTGAACCAGGCCCAGAGCTTGTCCCGGAGGTTCTTGGAGTCCGCTTCCTCGCGGTCCTTGATCGGGTCGTCGATGATCAGGAGATCGGCGCCGCGGCCGGTAAGGCCGCCGCCACGGCCGACGAAGTTGAGCATCCCGCCTTCCTCGGTCTGGATCTTGTCGCTGGCCTGGCTGCCCGTCCGCAGCTTGCAGCCAGGGAAGATCTGCTGGAATTCCGGGGACCGCATGGTCGCGCGGACAGATCGGCCGAAGTCCTGGGCGAAGTCGTCGTTGTAGGTCGAGAAGATCAGCTGCCGGTACGGATCGCGCCCCATGAACCAGGCCGGGAAACGCCGGCTCGCTAGCTCGGACTTTCCGTGCCGCGGAGGCATCGTGATGATCAGCCTGGGCATGCGCCCGGCTTCCACTTCCTCCAGGGCCGCGGCGATCACCTCGTGATGCTTCACCGGTTGATACCGGCTGCGCGAGGTGTCGTCCGGCGCCTCCGGATCAGGGATCGTGAACTTAGTGAAGCCGATCACGCTCTCGCGCGCCTTGCGCATGCGCAGCATGCGCTCGGCAGCCAGGAGCTGCTGAAGCATCTCATCTGGCTGTTCCTTCGGCATCAGATCACCCAATCGTTCAACCCGACTTTCACCAGATGCGCGACCTTCTGCTGGATGTAGAACGTCATGCCGCTTCCGTTGATGTTAACTCCCATCCCCGGATTGATCGGGATCTGGTTCATGGAGTCGCCACCCGTGATCATGACAACCGAACCGATGGCGGCGTCCAACGTGGGCGACTCAGGAAGATACAGGCCGCCCCAGCCACCGATACCAGGAGCGTGGATGATGTTGTTCATGTCCGACAGCTGGATCGTGTATGACGAATAAGGTGCGCTCTGATCGTTGAGTGTTTTTGCCGGAGAGCCGGCTGGGCCTTGCGGGCCCTGGGGGCCTGGATCTCCTTGCGGACCAGGAGGGCCACCAGGCGTTCCGGCCTCACCCTGCGGGCCTTGAGGGCCCGTCGGACCCGGATCGCCCTGGATCCCCTGGGGACCGGTCTCGCCGGTAGCCGCCGAGGTGATCTGCACCCAGGAGCTCATCACGTCACCAGGCGGCGGCGTTCCATATCCCTGATACGCCGAGCTCATCCAGGCGTAGCCGCCGTAGACGACGACATCCATGGGAACGTAGGTTTGATAATTATCCCACACGCCCCTGAACACAGTCCCCGTGCCGTTTGCGCCCGTTGCACCGGTAGCGCCCTGGATCCCCTGCGGGCCCTGATCACCCTTGCTTACGACCAACGTCCAGCTACCAGGGTAGCTGACCGGATCGTAGCCGGCCGCGCCGATGAAGCTTGTCATGACATACGCGCTGCCATCGAACGTGACCGCGTCGCCGACGACGTAGGTCACGCCATTGTCGTACGCGCCCAGGTAATTGAACAACATCGAGCCGTTGGTTCCAGGCGGGCCGGCATCGCCTTGCGGGCCGGGATCTCCCGTAGGTCCCTGGATCCCCTGGGGGCCTTCAGGCCCCTGGATACCTTGATCACCTTGGATCCCTTGGATCCCCTGATCGCCTTGCGGCCCCTGGGCTCCCTGAGGCCCCTGCGGGCCTTGAGGACCGGTATCTCCGGTGTCGCCTTTAGGTCCCTGGGCGCCTGTCGCTCCGGTGGCCCCGGTAGCGCCTTGAGGGCCCGTAGCCCCTTGCGGCCCTTGAGGGCCTGTAGCCCCGGTAGCCCCCGTGGCTCCCGTGTCGCCTTTAGGCCCTTGCGGCCCGGTAGCGCCCGTTGCACCCTGGGGACCGGTTGCTCCCGTAGGGCCGGCAGGGCCCGTTGCCCCCGTGGCTCCGGTCGCTCCCGTCGGACCGGCCGGTCCCTGGGCGCCGATCGCGCCTTCCAGGTTGATCGTCCAGCTGGTGTGCGTTCCGTTGCCGGTGTGGTTGCTCACTTCGACAACCAACACGCCGGTCGAGCTGTTGTAACTCGTCACAACGCCATGCATGTGGTTGCTGGCGTCGTAGACGATCGTCAGATCCTGCTGGCTGGTCCACGCCAGGCCGGTCTGCGTGGTCAGGGTCTTGGTTCCGTTGCTGACTGTCAGGCTGGTCGTCGACGTTCCCGCGTATTTGTCGCCCTGGGGACCTTGCGGACCCGTAGGCCCTTGCGGGCCGGTGGCTCCGGTTGCTCCTTGAGCCCCTTGTGGCCCCGTAGGCCCCGCCGGGCCTGTCGCTCCCGTGGCTCCCGTAGCCCCCTGGGGGCCCGTTGCGCCGGTCGGACCGGCTACGCCTTGGGGGCCTTGTGGTCCCGTAGGTCCAGCCGGGCCTGTAAGGCCGGTTGCACCGGTCGCACCGGTCGCACCCGTGTCACCTTTGTCGCCTTTTAGGCCTCGTGGGCCCGTGGCGCCCGTGGCACCCGTAGGACCGGTCGCTCCGGTTTCGCCTTGGATACCCTGGACGCCCTGAATTCCTTGTTGGCCTTGCACACCAGGCACACCTTGTGGGCCTTGTGATCCGGTATTTCCCTTGTCGCCTTTGTCGCCCTTGGGACCAGGCGGCCCGACAGGGCCGACAGTCAATTCTACCGCGGTTTGACGCACCTTTCCGTCGTCTCGCTGGATCTCGCCAAGCCGGTTGATGGTTGCGTTAAGAGACTCGCGGATCTCGTTAAGCTCCAGGTCGATCTTGTTGCCCGGTTGCGGCGCGTTCGGGTTGGTAATTGAGTGATTTGAGAAGTCGTATTGACGCTCGTAGGGATCGGGCGGCGATGTTGGCATGGTGATAAGTTGTGAAATCCGCGAATAAGTGCAACGGCTCAAAATGTAGGACAAAGTTTTTCAGATAGCGGAATTTTTCCGCGCGTGGGAGGATGATAAATATGGGAAAAAGTGGGGGGAGTAGGCGGGGGTTGGAGCGTGAGTGTGAGCATGGATGGGGTGAGCATGGGGTGGGTGGATGGGGTGCTCTCTTAACGCGCGCGCGCGAGGCTGTAGATCGAGGGCGCCGATAGGGCGGGGGTGGTCATGCCGGGGTTTGCCCTTGCATGAACGCCGATCAGGGACAGGCTGCCGGCATGCCGATCGCTGTATGCGCTGCTGCCCTGGCCTCGATCCTAGCCGATCCGGTGCCGGCGTCGTGGGTGGCTGCGGTCGAACAGGTCGAGACCGGCGGCCACAACGTGACCGGCGACAAGGGCGCAGCCAAGGGCGTCCTCCAATGGCATGCCAAGGCCTGGGCCGATTGCTCCAGGCTGCGCCAGGCCGCCGGGCTGCCGATCTGGCCTTACGCGTCCGCTGCCGATCCGCAGCGCGCCAGGATCTACGCGTCGACCTGGCTGACCTATCTGCGCGCCAGGGTAAGCCATGAGATCGGCCGGCCGGCCCTGGCATGCGAGACCTGGCTGGCCTGGAACCTGGGCCTGGCCGGGTTTAAGCGCTATCGTTACCAGGCCTGGCACCCAGATCTGCCGGCTGCCAGGTACGACGCCGCGCAGCGCGTTCAAGCTTTGACCAAATGACCCCTAAAACCCCTACGAACGTTAACCAGGCTAAGGACGCCTGGAAAGGTGATCTCCAGGTGACGCCGGCGCCAGGCGCAGCGCAGCTGACCGACCAGGAGCTTGGCTTTTGCGAGATCTACGTCGGCAACGGGGGCGACGCGCGCCTGGCTGCGGAAGGCGCCGGTTACGCGGATCCAGGCGCGGCTGCGAAAGCGCTGCTGGCTGATCCGCGGATCCGGTCGGTCGTGGAGATCAAGCGCGACACGGAGATCAAGACGGCCGGTGCAACCAGGGCCTGGTCGGTGATCCAGCAGCTCATGACCGATCCGGCGTCGCCGGCCCAGGTGCGCTTCCAGGCTGCCAAGTGGACCCTGGAGGCGTCCGGGCACGGGTTGAGCGCCGTGGCCGCGAGCTTGCAGCTGGGGCTAAAACAATCCGGTAAGCAGCTGCACCAGATGAGCGTCAGCGAGCTTGAGGAATTTGTGACCCGTGGGCGCGCTACGTTCGACACATTGAAAAGCGCGGTAAAAGCGGGAGTTTCCCCGGAAAAGGGCATAATCGACCTAGACGGCCCGAAAAAATAGGCCCCAGGAAGCCCCAGGAAGCCTTTTGATCACCAGGCCAGGCCTGGGATACCCCTTAGTTCAACCAATCCGGCCTGGGCAGATCTACCTGGCCTGGCTGGGGCTTCCAGCTTTCGAGCTCAACCAGGACACCGGACTGATCCAGAGGAGCCCAGGTCTTATCCAGGCTAAGCTTGGCGACCTGGCTGTCGTTAACCAGGAGCCCGGTGTCCTGGATCGCGTCCAGGACGAGCTTAGCCAGGTTGTCCAGATCGGGCACCTGGGTATGAGCTTTGTCGAACCTGGCTGCGTCCTTGGTTGGCATGCGGAACCACATGCTGCAGCTCAGGGGGCCTTTTGGCAGCTCCAGGGGGATCTGGGATACGGCTGCTTTGATCTTGGCCTTCCAGGCTGCGGCCAGGGGATCAGCGCAGCTGACAGCCCGGCCTTTGATGAACCTGGGCCTGGGTTGTGGCCTGGGGTGTCCTTTGATGATCGCTATGACTTTCATGAGGTGATCGTTTTCTGAGGACGTGGTTGGGCCTACGCGAGATAAAGCGTTAACGGGTCATGCCCCCTGGCCTTTAGGCCTAAGGGGGTTAATGACAGCCCGTAGGGCGTCTTAACCTTATCCCGTAGGGATCCTCACTATCCTCGCGGTAAACATTGGGTTTTATGCGTAGACAGGACAGGACGCGTATCCTCACGCGCAAGGCAAACGATCTACAGGCCGATCTACGCATGGCCGGATGATCCTGGGATGTATGAGCTTACGCGACGCGCAGCTGAAAGCATAAGCGCAAGGCAGCCGATCTACATGACTGTCAGCTGATGGGCTTGTCTTTCCGGGATTTTTCAAAAACCCTAGGAAAATGACACATGGTCAAAAACGAGGACGTATCCTCGAAAAAGAGGCCCTGGACCCGGTCGGATCGGTGCCGGCGGTGATCAAGCGCCTGAAGCTGCCGGTGCTGCCGGTGGGGTCTATGTTCGCGTGGATGTACGATCGCCTGGACAAGCAGCGCTGCCAGGTCGCGGAAAGCCGGCGCCGGTTGGCCGACAAGCGGGCGCGCAAGGCGGCGACGATGCGCCGGTACCGGGCTAAGATCCGCGCGGCGCGGCCGGATCTGAAGGCGATCTGGCGCAAGCGCGGATGATCCGGAAAACGGACCTATTATTTCGGAAAACCCCCTGGGGGAGTTATCCGAACAAATAATAGGGCCGTTTTCGCGATCATGTGCTGACAGCGCCCATTACCGGAAAGATCGCGATCTTTCTGTTAACCGATTTGGGTTTACTGAACCGATCGGGCTGGCGTCCGGGCACAAAAAAGGCCCGGGGGTGTTAACCCCGGGCCCGAGACAGCCAACCAAACCGGCTTACCACCAGGACGAATAGAAGACCACGAGGCCTTTCTTGAGGGCCTTCCGGGCCTTCTTGATGAAGGCCAGGTCGTCCTTCTTGTCTTCCGGGCTGCTGACGCCCCAGAAGAACCCGGCTGCCTTCGGCAGCGCGCCGGCTTCGACCGCGGCTTCAAGCTGATCAAGATCGTGGTCCGTGAGGCGCACGAATTGACCGGCGTTGAAGGCGGGGCCCATGGCGGCTTCCGTGATGGGACCGGTCAGGCCTTCCTTGCGGAAGTACAGGTCGGTGAACCATTGATGGAGGTCCGGGTGCTTACGCCAGGTGTGGAGCATCTTGGCGTCTTCCGTGCTGGCGGGCATTTCGGTCGGCATCTGATCGACGCCGGCGTCCTGACGCGTGACCCGGTCGGGCCGGCACGTCAGGGCGAACATGTCGAGGCCCATGGCTTTAGGAGGCCTTGGCCACGACCGCCTTGCCGGTCTTGATCTGAGCGACGACCTTTTCGGCGGGGAACAGCCAGGACTTGCCGTCCTGACAGTCGAGGACCAGTTTGCCGGACCGGCTCTTGTAGCCGGTCACGACGTAGGTTTCCTTGCCCTTGCCGGTCACGAGCGTGACTTTGTCGCCGTACTTGAGCCCGTCCAGGATGTGGTCGGACCAAGTGTTGAGCGCGTCGCGTTCGCGGGAGTGTTCGTTGCCGTTGGCGTCGACGACGCCGATGTGAAGCTTCATCTCGGCGTGGGTGTCAGCGTAGGTGCTGCGCCCGGTCGAGAGGCTGACGCCGTGCTTCGCGGCGACCGCCTGGAGGGCGGCGTTGATGTCCAAGGCCAAGGCCTTGAGGACATCCGGGTTGATGTTTTTGATCATGTTTCTGGGTTGGTTGGTTGGTTGGTTGGATTAACTGACGGGGCTCGTCAGCCGGCGCGAGACGCCGGGACGCCCGGCCCGTGCCGGTGCGTTTCGCCCTTGTTATCCGTAGATGACTTTTCCGTAGACGGCGACCTGGAGCAGCGCGCCGGCGTCCACGACGTCGATATCGCCGGCCACGTCTTCGTCGCCGATGGCGAGCTTCAAGGCCTTGCCGTACAGGACCTCCGGGATCACCGGAGTGTTCTGGTTGTGGCCGATCAGCGCGTACTGCTTGCCCATCGTGTTGATGAGCGCCTGGACGATGCGGCGCGCGAACCAATCCGCGGTGACGCGGACCGGGTCGGGATTGTCGTCGTCGGCGTACTTGCCGACGCGGTTCGGGTAGACAGTAACGGCGGCCTGGAACCCGTGAGGGCCGTCGGCATGCGCGTAATCCGTCCAGGTCTTGTAATCGTCTCGCGTGTACGAACCGCCTTCGACGGCGGTTACGATCACATACGAAAACGCTTCCAGGATCTTCGGGTCCAGCGTGGGCGCCGGCTGTTGGTCGTCGCTCACTTGGAACCGCCTTTCTTGCCGGCCACGACCTGGACCTTGGCCTTCAGCCGGTGGGCATCATGGGCGATGCCTCCCGGGCTGATGGCCTGATGGTACAGGTCGCGGAGGTTGTTTTCCGTGCCGGTGGGCGAAGCCACCGGGAAGCGGAAGTAACCGCGCTTGTGGGCCTCGACGGCGCCCGGCCCGGCATAGTTGAACACCATGGCGAGCAGCAGCTGGTAAAGCTGACGTTCGCCGTAGATGGCCCGGCGCTTGTCGCTGTCGGTCTTGGACGGCTTGTCCAGGATCCCGATGCTCGTGTAATACCGCACGAGGCGTTCGGTCGGCTTGTCGCAGTAAGCCGGAACCTGTTTTGCGGTGTGGGCGGCAAGTTCAATCGCCGTCCATCCGCTTTGGTTGGTTTTCATGGTTGGGAAAAGAGGATCGCCCTCTACAAATAGGACGGGGCCCCCGTCGTCGGACGAGGGCCCCGTTTGGCTTACAAACCTTTGGCCTGTTTGGCCTTCAGTTTCGCGAGCCTGGCTTCCAGCTTCTTGATCTGGGTCTCGGTCCGGGTGCTCTTGGCCTTGGGGGCGCCGTAGAACGTGCGAACGTCGACCCCGTTGATACGGGGCGGTTCGCAGCCGGCGGCGGCGCGCAGGGTCAGGAGGTCGTTGACGGCCTTGATCCAGAGACGCTTGCACACCTCCAGGTCGACTTCGGCATCCGGCTTTTCGAGGGCCAGGTACGCGTAGTGCCCGTAGGCGATGATCCGGGTCGTGAGGGTGGACGGGACCTTGAAGGTCATGTCTTTGCCCCGCGTCGGCACGGAAGCCTTGGACGTGCCGGCGGCTTGAACCGCGCCGGCTTCGGTGGAGTTTTTGCCCGGTTCCACGGGGGTCGGCTGCTGCTTACGCATCAGGTGAAAGTGGCGCCCCTACGGGGGATCGAACCCCGGTTACGCGGATGAAAACCGCGTGTCCTGACCACTAGACGATAAGGGCTAAAGTTAACCCGGCTTGCGCCGGGGGACGGATGGCGATCCCGTCCGGGATCCTTCGTTGCCAATGGTGTTTCACCACGTTCTACCGAGAGTAACCCGGTCCATTAATCCACATGCCAGGCGGTATGATAGGTATTTCCCTACAACGAAAGTGGCGCTCCCACCGGGGATCGAACCCGGGTTACGCGGATGAAAACCGCGTGTCCTAACCGCTAGACGATAGGAGCAAAGTGAAGCCAGCCGTTTCGTAGCAGCCCGCCGAGCTCCCAGCTGATGTGGTCGGTGACGGGCCGCAGTGTACGGCTTGGCAAGCCCCCAGGAGGGGGCGTAAAGGATCCGCATGACGGGCCTGGTAGCCTGGTGGGCTACGGGCCCGGACCCTTGGTGGGGTCGGGTGTTGTCGGTTCATGCGGTTGGTGGCCCCGTACGGGGCCGGTGAAAGGGATCCTACCGGTTGCCCGGCAGGATGGGTGCCTGGCCAATGCCAGGTCTTGTCGGTTTGGTTGGACTGTCAAAAAACGGGCCGTTTTTGAGGATCCGCTGAGCTCCCGCATGACGCGGTCGGTAGCGTGTCCTGTACTGGCGACACATGGGAACATGCCGCTGTTGCCAGATCATGCAAGCGCAATTTGCACTTATTTCAAAAAAAGTTTTGGGCACAAAAAACCCCCGTTTTATTGGGGGTTTGATCTAAATCAGCCGCCGGTAAGCTCGTGCAGCCGGCGGGCTATGGCCAGGATCCTGAGGGTATTCCATTGGCTTGGCTGGTTATGGACCAGCAGCTGAGCCAGCTCCCTGGCCAGGGCCTGGATCTCGTCACTTGCCATGGCGCGTGGCCTCCCGGACCAGGCGATCCCAGATCGCAACGGCGGCGTGGCATTGATCGCAGCCGTCTTCGTCGTGGACGCAGCCTTCCTGCATCGGCAGCGCGATATTGTTGCCGGCCTGGATCAGGCGCTGGATCAGGAGATCCTTGTCGGCGAGCTGCGCGATCAGTTTTCGTTCGTTGTGTTCGCTCATTGTTTCGGGGGAAGATAATCCTTGGGGAACGGGATCTCGGATCCGTTCTTACCGGAGCGCCAATCCAGCCAATCCTTCAGATCGGCCTGGAGCCCGTTCCATTTGAGGTAGGACCGGATGCCTTCCAGATCGACAAGCTCGCCGGTCAACCGCTCGACCTCGGCATTGAGGCGGGTCTGGTTGTCAATCAAGGCGGCGACCTGTCTCTGCAATCCATAGATCTCGTTGTTGGCTTTCTGCCATTCACGCACAAGCCTGTCCTCGTTCTCCTTCTCCATCTGAATGTCGGAAGTCAGACGCTCGACCTCGGCTTTGAGGCTATCGCACTCGACTGCCAGCACGCTGTTCTCCGCTTGGCGGGCTTGGCACTCGGCCTTGAGGCGGGCGATTTCCGCTAGCTGCGTGTCGATGATGCCGTTGTATTGTTCAACGGCGCGTTCGTGATTTTGATCAGCCATGGCGGTTGTACGGCTCCGGGCCGTCGACGATCGTGAAGCCGTCGCCGGTGCTGATCAGCTTGGATCCATCCGCGAACGTCTTGGTTCCGTTCGCGCGTTCGACCTGGGCTTGCAGCTTCGCGACCTGGGCGACCAGGGACGCGACCTGGATCTCCAGGTGGTTGATACGGCCCAGGACGTGGGCCATGTGTTCGTTCAGTCGTTCGATGTCGTTCATGACTTGTATTTGTTGTGGCAGGAATTGTCGGCGGCGTCGTAGACCCAGTCACGCCAAATAGGAGGAGTGTAAGCGCCCGAATTGATCTCGGCGCCGGTGTTATCACCGGAGATAGGACCATCCGGGATATCCAGCCACTTCTTGTCGCGGCCGCCCTTGGCGGCGGTGGCCACGATCTCGCCGTCCATCAGGAGATGGTCTACCAGGCGGGCGAATTCGCCGTAGCCGGTATGGCTGAAGATGGGCGGGAGCTCGCTCCGGCGCATGTACAGGCCGGACTTGGAATTCTTGCTCTCGCGGGAATAGGGGTGTCCGTTGCGCGCGGCCTCCCGGATGGCGGCCAGGAGCCAGGCGTGATGCTCGTTGAAGTTGATGTCGCTGTACCGATCCTGGCTGGTGACGTCGGCCAGGAGGCCGCACGGCTGCCGGTGAAGGGTCAGCTCGCCCTTGAGCATCTCCGGGTTGTTCCGTTTGCAGATCCCCAGCTTGTAAAGCATGCCGCGCTCAGGTTTCAGCTCCATGGCCGCCATGCGCCGGTCATAATCGGAACAATGCCACATGCCGATCACGGCGCGGAAGGCGGCCGGCAGCGCGGAGCTACCGCGGGTCGAGGCAAGCATGTCCTCGCTGTTACGGATGGGTTCGTCGCCCTGCTTGCGAACGTGATGGGATACCAGGATGGTAGGTATGTCGGCGGTAGCCCCGCGGACCTTGGTCAGCTCGCGCACGAATTCGTTGATGATGATGGCCGCGTTTTCCTCGCCGTGCAGGGTTGAATTGAGCGTATCCAGCATGAACAGCTTCAGATCAGGGATGGTTGCCATCTGCTTGAGCGCGTCCTTCCAGCGTTCGCTGGAGCATGACGACCCGGTGCGCGGATCCTTTTCGACCAAGGGGAAGCTGCCGCCGGCCTCGATCAGGGGGATGATGTGCAGCTTGTCTTCGCAGCTATGGCGTTTTCCTTCCGGGTCGATCTCATGCATGCGCAAGCGCAGCTCCTGGAGGTCGTCTTCGGTAGTCATGTAGACCACGGAGCCCCCGTAATTGACCTTATGCCCAAGCCAGGTGTTGGCGCAACCGGGCTTCCAGGTCGCCACCTTGAGGGCCAGGTCCAGCATGAGGAACGTCTTGCCGGCGCCGCCTTCGGCGACGAGCAGCTGATGTTTCCCGTCCATGATCAGGTCGGACACCAGGAACCGGCGCGGTTCCAGGGGGCCTTTATCCCATTTACGGACGACCCAATCCTTGATCACGAGCTCCTGGGCCTTCACGACCGGGGCGATCTCGCCCTTCTCGGCCCGGTCCTTGTTGGCCAGGCCGGCGAATTCAGCCTGGAACGTGGCCGGATCCCAGGGCGGGACCATGTTCAGCTCCATCCAGGTCCGGGTCAGCTCCTTGGCCTGGTCCATCGTGTAATCGCCCTTGCGGACCAGGCTGATGTAATAGCCGGCCACCCGGCTGAACGTCGCCCACCGGGTGGACTGCCCTTCACCGCCCTGGTGGACCTTTTCATCCAAGACCAGGGGAGCTTTAGGCGCCTGGTCGCCGGCGTCCTCGGGCAAGGCCGGCATCTCGGCGGGGAGGGGGAGATGATCTGCGGCCACCAGGAGATCGACGACCTGGTAGCTGACCATGCTCATAGGTTGGATTTTAACGGGGGTCTTCTTCCCGCCCTTGTTATGTGTCGAGCCGGCTATCCGGACGGGCTGGTGAGCCCGGCCGAAGGGGTTGGACGCTACGCCCAGGCCGAACATCATGTCCCCGCCGGCGCCCAGGGCTACCCGGTGGCGCAGCTTGATCAATCCGCTGACGTCCGTGCACAGGTTGTCCAGGGTCCAATAGGCATGGCGCTTGTGGTGGCCTTCCGGGGTCGTGCCGCCTGAGTAGACCACCGCGGTAGGCTGACCCAGGGTGCTCTCCAAGAGCTCAAGCTTGGCCGGGATATCCCCGCTGTCTATGTCGACGACGATGGACCCGAAGGCCTGGACGTTCTTGGCCTCGCCCTTGGGCGAGGAAAGGATCGCCGGAACGATGAAGGCGCCGATGCCATGCTGGTTCCAGCGTTCGACATGGCGGGCCACGGCCTCGACCAGGGCTTCCGGGTTGCCCTCGATCGTGGCGAGGTCGATGAAGATATCCTCGCGGAATTACCTTCCTGAGGGGTGCCCTTCTCGCCCAGGCCGCGGATGTTAACCCAGCCCTGGTTCGGGCAGCTGCCGAACACGACGGACAGGTAGGAGTCGATCTCAGCCTTCACGGCATCAGCCGGTTATTCCGGTTCGGGATCCGAAGCCCCTGGGATTTGATGAAACGGGAGACGTTGGAGGCGCCGACATCGCCAAGCTCCTTGGCGATCTGGGCGTGGGTCATGCCCTTGGCGCGCAGCGCGACGATCTTTTCCTCCCAGCCGGTCTTGTCGTACTTGTAACCCTTGCGCTTGCGCCGGTTGCGCCACTCGAAACCGAGGATCCTGGTCCAGTTGCGCAGCGACGAAGCCGACCAGCCCATCCATTCGGCAGCCTGGTTGATGTTCATGCCCTGGCTGTTGGCCCGGTGCATGAGCGGCAGCAGCGCCTTGATGCGTTCCATCCGGGCGTAGGTCATCTCGACCCCGCGAAAATTGAAGCGCGCGCGTTTCACAGGAGCCGGATGAAGATAGGGGTGCGCGTCCCGACGTAGGCGCCGGTGACGTTGTAGCTCATGTGCTCCAGGGCTTCCTCCTCGGTCATGCCGTCGCGGATGCGGAAGATCTCGATGCATTTGTCGTAGCTGTAGGCTACGACCGGTTCAGATACGCCTTCGGTGATGCCGATGATCGCGGCGTCGAGGCCATTGGCCACGAGCATCTCGCCATCCGCATGTTCGTCCACGAGAGCGCGCAAGGCGGCGCCCTCCTTCTCAAGCTCCTTGAGCTCTCTCTTGGTCACTTTTTTAGCCATTTCGGTGTGGTTGGTTGGGGTTGGATGTTGGTTGAGGGCGCCCAGCAGGTGCCCTTGAAGTCGCAAAATTTGCAGCGGAAATCCGTGGACTCACGGCCGATCCGGTTGAGCTCGATCGGCGCGCCCGAGCTGACCACCCGGACGGCGCGGTCGCTGGCCTCCTGGGCCGCGCGGGCGTCGAACGGGATGATCTCGGCGTGGATCTCGCCGGTGTTCCGGTTGAGGATCGTGAAGACGCACACCTGGAGCTCCATGTAGGCCATGTAGACCTGGGCCTGGGCGTAGTACAGGGGCTTGGCCTCCTTGATGCCCTTGGTAATGGCCTCCTTGAAGCCCTTCTCGTTAAGGGCCTTGTTCTCCCACAACGCCGGCCAGGCTACGCCCGCCGGGCCGGACAGGATCACGCCGTCGATATGGCCCTTGAGCTTCCCGTCGCCGGCCGAGAAACCGAATTGCTTCCCGTCCTCGCCGTGCGTCACGAGCTCAAAGCCGGCGAGCTTCAGGTATTCCGCGACGCGGTCCTCGCCGTCGTGGCCCATGTCGAAGATCCGAAGTGTCTCCGGCTTGAAGTCGGCATCGGGCTTGGCCTTGTGGTACATGAAGCCGAGCTTACGATCGCAAGGGTCGCCCCACATGGACGCGCCGAGGTATTGGCGGCGCTCCTGGCCGGCGCGCTTGTTGAGCATGGCATTGTTGAGCGCGTCGACGACGGCGCCAGCCACGGGATCGGGTGTTTGTTCCTGAAACATTACTTAATGATGGTTCGCTTGATGCGTTGTTCGTTAAGTTTCCAGGTGATGAGGCAGCAAGCGAGGTACTTGGTCATGCCGAAGACCATCCCCCCTGCAAGGCCAAGCATTGACAGTTGCTTGTCGGAAGCCGGCTGCGAGAGCCAGCGTTTGGTCTTCTTGGCAGCTTCCTTGTCTCCGTGCGCGCGCAGGAAATCGTCGGCCGATGCCAGGGCCTGTAATTTGTCGCTAGATCGGTTAAGGATGTACACCGAAGTCTCACGACGGCCACCCACGGCATGCCACATCCCGTCATGATCGACCAGGCATGCCCAGGCATCGATCCCGTTCGCCATGGTCACAGCCCCGTCGAACATGTCCTGCCACCGGTAGGGCGAAAGCTCCATCAGGTGGATCTCGGTCATGACGAATTCCTCCAAAGGCTTGCGCGGCTCGCGCTCGCCGGCCTCGGTCTCGTGAATGTGGCCGCACACCGGGCAGATCTTGACGCCGGCCGGGATCTCAATCCCGCAGCCTTCACAGGCCTTGGTCCGGCCACCGCTTTCGCGGTCCTGGCCGACAGTCGGATCTGACTCGATCGACCCGTGGGTCAGGAGGGAGTAGCCGAAGTCCAGGACGATGCAGTCGGATTTCACAGCGTTCGGGTACCGGGTCGGGTCGACCTTGCGCAGCCCGCGCCCGATCATCTGGATCATGGTTCCCTTGTAGCTACAGGGGCGCAGCAGGACGACGCAGCTGACGTCCTGGCAGTCCCATCCCTCGGTCAGGACGGCCACGTTGATCAATACCTGGATCTCGCCCTGGTCGAAGGCCTTCAGGACCTTTCGCCGGGCCAGATCGGGCAGATCGCCGTGGACCAGATCGGTCTTGATGCCGGCCTGTTTGAAGCCGTCCATGACATGGCCGGCGTGGGAGACAGTCGAACAGAAGACGACAGTCTTCCGATCACCGGCCTTGTCCTTCCACTCCTGGATCACGCGCTCGTTGACCGCCTGTTTGTCCATGATCTTGGACACCTGTTCCATGTCGAAGTCGGTCGCCGTGGTCTTGACCTTGGCCAGATCGCCACGGATGTCGCAGTCGATCACGAAGAACCGGGGCTTCACAAGGAACCCGGACGAGATCAGCTCGCCCAGGGTGATCACGTCGGAGATGTTGTCGAAGGCCTGGCGCAGGGCCGCGCCGTCGCCGCGCTGCGGGGTGGCCGTGACGCCGAACACCTTGAGCGCCGGGTTGATGGACCTGGCGTGGTTGATGATGTTCCGGTAGCTGGTCGCGGCCACATGGTGGGCCTCGTCGATCACCAGGAGATCCAGCTTGGGCATGGACTC
>Ga0213922_1000143_pt1 | contig 40635 bp, 60 predicted proteins | sample McNCre2917MG_FD_165060 | JGI IMG/M metagenome (GOLD analysis project Ga0213922, IMG submission 165060) | Freshwater microbial communities from McNutts Creek, Athens, Georgia, United States - 29-17 MG | ecosystem: Environmental > Aquatic > Freshwater > Creek | place: USA: Georgia | collected... | reverse complement strand
AAGCATACGCTCATTTGGGTCATAACCAATTACATTGGATGCAATACCATCTATGTGTCCACAGACATGGCCGGTGGAATCAGTCATCTCAAGTTGCTGATCAGTTACAATAATGCCAACTGACTCAAGATCGCGGATGATTCTATTTTCTTCCCAATCACCACGCTCAAAAATGCGGGCAACACGCTTGTCTACATAACGATCAAAAGCCCAACGAAAGTTGAGCCAAACGTATCTCTTGCATTTGTGTCCAAGTCCTGAGTAGCCCATGTAGGGCCTCTTATCTTGTAGAACTTTACCTGACTCAATAGCAAGCTGAATCTGATTAATTTTGGGTAATATAGCCATTCTAGCACCGTTTAAAAAGGCCCCGGTTTTACGGGGCCTTGATGTAGATTAATCTACCTTTTTGTAACCTGCAATTGCATTGCGATCAGGATACTGAGCATTGCCAGCTTCGATCTTCAGTTTGATCTGAACTGGAACACCATGAAGATCAGTAGAATCTTCCAACTCATCGACACCAGCTGCATCACACAGTGCTGCCAATTCGCGCTGAGCAATTTCAACGGCCATAGGATTAGCATTGACCAGATTAAAATTAGCATAAACAACACGCTTTGCATATTCGCCATCAATAATCTTGAAAGCAATTGAAAGCATTTTGCCACCAGACTTGGTATCCTTCAGCTCAGACTTGGTAGCCTCAGCTTCATACCAACCAGCAGGGATAGGATCAAAACCAGATCCGCGGTTGTCTTCAGCACGAAAAACATTTGGAAGCATAGCCATACTAGTTCACCTTGTTCGCTATTTTGTTAAAGATTACGTTCAAGTCTGGAGCCTCAAACTCATCAAGTTTGCCAGACCGATCCTTGGCAGTAAATTTCCTTGAAGCCTTTGTACATAACTTCCTTTCACCCTTGCGATCCATCTCATAATAAAAGACTTCATCAACAAGGTAAGGCAATTGAAACGGAAGCACCTTCCCTGGCATAAATGGCTCATAAACATTTGAGCCAGTTTCCTCATCCTCAACCCTTTTGGCTTTTGCAACAAATACTACATTTTTGCCTTTTAGGTCGCGGAAGTTCTTGATCAAGGCTCCAAGAGCCTCAGCAATTTTCATGTATGCTTGCCTACCATCTGCTACAGTCTTTTTAAAGTCTGCAAGCACAACTTCAGCAATCTCTGAAAGAGAATCAATACAGATTGTATCATAATCTGCATGACCTTTCAGCATATCAAAAGCATCACCAATATCCTTGATGCTATTAACTTCTACATATGGAATATCAAGGCTAGACAGGGACAGAAGTCCCTGCTCAGCGCTAATGATAATGGGCCTGGGTGCTGTAGAACACAGCACCGTTTTGCCAACACCAGAGGAACCATATACAACGCATTTAATGCCGTTGACATGGAAATCCTTACTCGACTGAATTTTGATCGCCATTTGCTTCTGCTCTCATTTCGAGATATTCATCACGAGTCATGTTAGGCATTTTATCATGCCCAATAACTTCAATTTTGATTTCGCCATCGTCTGTGTAATAAAATTCGCGACCTTCAAAATAGCCAACTTCACAGGTTTTAGAATTTAACAGACAATCAACAACTGGCGCAGTTGCATTTGGAATAACAAATTTGCGATATCCGACAATTACTAACAGGTTCATTACAGGATCTCCACATCCAGAGTAGGCATAGCATCCTTAACAGTGATTGCATCGTCCAGAATGCCTGGGATCTCAATCTTCTTATAGGCAGTGAGACTCAGCTCATACTTGGTCTTGATGGCATCCAACTCCGCGGGTGACAGATCGCCCTCAGCAATCATTGACTCGACCATCTCCTGATCCAGAGAATAAGTCAGCTTTTTGGTAGCCTTGACAATGATATTGTCAAAGGTAAACTTATGAGTGCCAGGTGCTTTGTTGTTGAGCAACTCATCGCAAATCTGGCGACGAACATTAGCCTCACGCTCCTTGAGCACTTTAAGTTGGTTAGCAAGTTCGTGCTGTTCAAGAAGCAATTCAGAGATATTAGACATGACAGTAATCCTCGTGTATATGGTACGGGATTGTACCCTAGGAGCCTCTCAAGAAAGGCTCCACAGCTACATTTCCGACTCAGCGGGGATAGTATAACCTAAAAATAGAAATGAGTCTATTTATTTTTACGACCTTTATTAGCCACACAATATGGCGATTTAAGGCCAAGTAAGGATGCTTTAGCATTGATGGCACTGTAAGTCCTATGTGGGATCCTAACCATGCATCCTGGTAGACCTTCTTTGGGATACCACTCTTTCATTATTTTGATTTCTTCATATGTCCAGTGAAAGTTTCCCATAATTACATCCAGTAAGGTTTGCCGTTGCGCCAGGTGGCAAATGATTTTTGAAGACGGTAGTAGTCACGATAGGATTGCACAGGATCGTCTGGGTTACGCAGAGTATCGGGCATAGCCAATGCAAATGGTGTAATTGGCAGGTCAGGCAGTTGATCAATGCTAAGGTAACAGGAATTGATAATGTCCATAGATTTATGGTCACGACGATGGCCATAACGTGCCTGGCATTCCGCGTTGAGTGCATGGCAAAGCTGAACAAGCCAGTAAGCATTAGCCTGAGACTTGCCAACCCAGAGTGTGCACGGATGATTGGAATGAGTGGGTGCATATTCGCCACCCAGCACAGTGCTGAGCATCTGCGCGGATTCTAAAATCATCTTGTTGACATGCTGATCACAGTGATACTGAGCAGCAAGCTTGGGATCCATATCAAGTGCAAATATGTTCATGGGTATGGTGTGTCGTGGATGGAAAGTAAAACACCCGGATAACCGGCCTTGTTATAGTATTCTACTATAATTTCACGGTCATCGTAAAGAGCAGAAATAGGCTCTTTTTCCACAGATATTAAATTTGTGAGCATGTGCATTTTAAGAATATGAGATGGCATGTCATTTGTGCGCATCATCAAATAATCGTATTCGATGCCTCTATGTTTTAACCAATATTCAGTTATGTGCCTATAAAAATTAGGTCTAGCAGTCAATATGGCAACTTTTTCTTGATCACCATAATAATGGTCACAATAAGTTTCAAAATTGGCTAGATCATCATCGAAAGATAGACAATGATATTTGTGCCAAACATCAAAATCACTTGCAGCTTTTTTGTTAATAAATGGAATGCGCCATTCATCATCTGACAGGCAATTATCAAGATCAAAGATTACCATTGTTTATCTCCAAGAATAATAGCGTGTGCCATTGTATGTGAAAAAGGATGCAAATCCATTTTTAACCAAATCATCAAGTTCGCGTCTGACTTGATTGTGCGTAACGCCAAAATCAGTATTGGTTATAATCTCAGAGATTGAATGAGAACCTTTTTTGTATTTAAGGAAATGTGCTATTGATTCATAACGATGTAGACACATGATAGATGTTCCTGTTGTTATTAAAAGGATGTCCAGGCCCGCGTATTGTGCACACAGGACTATCGGAACGCACCACTCTGTCCTGGACTCGGCAGTTTATATGGCCTATTTAAATGGAACACTTGCCGCTCATTCCATTTATGCACTATTATTAATCTATGCGAGCAACGTTGAGTTCATAGGTCTCAGTGTTGAACACTGCTACCCAGCCATATTCATACTGATAGACAATCTCATTGGGATGTTTTGGACGGGTAAACTTGGCCAATGGATAAAGATCTGGATCTTCTGGATAGGTCAGAACACCTGTGGCTGGATCAATGGTAAAACCATTTAGGCGATACCAACCGCCTCCATGGGCATAATTGACGTGAATTGCTTTATCAGCGGGTAATGCTTGTTCTTGTGCAAGCCATTGTGGAATGATTCCAAGTATATCCATAATGTGAGTATATGGAACCATATCAAAATGTTCGTTTGGATCCAATTCAATAGTAATCAGATCACCTTCAAATACGGCCATTGCTGTGTACCTTTAATGTGAGACAGGGGAATTCCTGTGAGAATAGTATACCCTAGAACGAAAGAAAAAGCGATAGGGGGCCTATCGGCCCTTATTCCTTATAAAGGGGCTAGAATCGGCTCTCCTAGGGCTAGAAATCGCGTTATAATAGCCCTCCGGGGAGCCTTTCGCGAAGTCTTGCCGGTGTTTGTTCATTTGTCTTCCCTATTTTCTGGCTGGTATGTGCAATGCATACTGGCCAGCCTTTTTATTTGCAGGATTTATTATATGAAGAACGGTGGATTCTATCAGAAAGCAAGTGAACTATATGAAAAAGGATATTATGTAATAGACATTCCTATTGGTGGCAAGATGCCAGTCAGAAAGGAATGGCCCAAGATACGAATGAATGATGCTGATATTGAAGCTATAAACAAGCAGAAATATGATCCAGGTGTTGGTATCATCACTGGACAGTTAACTGAAAGCGGATATAGCATTATTGCTATTGATATTGACATCCGCGATGAGGATAAGGTTGCTCATCTAATTAAATATTGCAGGGATAATGTTGGCTTCAGCCCTGTAAGAAATGGCAATCCGCCTAAAGTATTGTTAGCTTACAAATACAAAGGTGAGAGAAAGAAGCAAGTTTCAGGCGCAGATGCTGATCACAATAGAATTGAAGTATTGGCTACTGGTCAGCAGTTTGTTGCATATCATATTCATCCTGATAGATTGATTCCTTACCAGTGGGATACTGATTTACCTAATATTGATAGTCTGACTGAGATAAGCGATGATCAGATTGATCAGATTATTGAGCAGTGGTATGGCATATGTCCTGAGGCAAAACAGGAGAAGAAAGTAAGGATTGATGCTGATGGGAATGAGCATTATATTGGGAAGAGTATCCCAGAAATGGTCATTGACATATTGGCAGGGAATAACTTACATGACTCACTGGTTGGATTGAGTCAGCAGTGGCATTATGATGGGCTTGAAGATGAGAATATAATCAGGGATCTGCGATCCTATATGAATAAGTCTGCTGCAAAGGGCGAATCCAGGTGGCAGAGTAGATATGACGACATTCCGCGGATTGTAAGTGGCGCCAGAGATAAAGATGAAGGGATTGATATCAGTGATATTGATATTGATGAGGAAGAAAAGAGGCTGACAATTCCATGGCCACCTGGGTTGATGGGTGAATTGTGTGATGATGCATATGCAATGGCTGATTATCAGTATCGTGAGATAGCAGTAGTTAGTACGATTGGATTGATTGCTGGTGTGGCAGGGAGAAAGTTCAATATAAGCAGGACTGGTCTCAATGTATACATGACCCTTATTATGAAGACTGGTATGGGAAAAGACTTCATTAACAAATGGATCTACCAGACTTTAATGGAACTAAATCCTATGGATGGGAATGCAGCAAGTTTTTGTAGCACAGGGAGATTCACAGGCCCACTTGGGCTGGCTAAATCATTATTAAATGCCCGCTGTCAGATTGCTATGTTTACTGAGGCAGGGTTGTTACTCCAGAGTCAGGCAGGTGATAACACTGGCTTATGTAGAATGTTATTGTCTATTTATGGTAGATCAGGTGCTCACCAGTATTCCATGGCTGAGGCATATAGCAAGGATGAAAATAGCATACCAGGTATGCGTGCTCCCTGCTTATCTTATATCAATGAGGCCACCCCTGAGACACTATTGAGAGCATTTCGTGAGAGAAATAGTATTGATAGTGGAGAATTGCCTAGACAGTCAATTTTCAGGGTGAGTGATGTTAAGCCATATCTGAACGTACACGCGGGCAGTCATACTATCCGCGATGCATGTAAGCAAAAGCTTGGGCATTTGTTTAGAAAGTGTTCAGCATTTCAGAGTGAGAATGATCCAAAGGCTCATGATATTACATGCTCACCAGATATTATGGAAGATATGCAGGCATTTAGTAACAAGATGACTGATATACAGAATTATGATGGTGACCCAAATAGGCAGGCAATGGCCAGTAGGGCATACCTGAAGGCACTCAAGTTTGCTGCTTTGGCTACAGTTATGAACAGAGACACAGTTGAGATGCAGTGGGAAGAATGGAATTGGGGCAAGTCAATGGTTGAATATGAATTGGCTACAATTGAATCATTCTTCGCAGGAGGGGGTTTTGGTAATATCATTGAGGATCTTACAAAACGTGTGGTAGCACCCTCTATTGTTAAAATTATCAGGGGCACATATAAAATGAAAAGACAGCAGTCTGATCCAAATGATGCGCGTCTTGGAGTGTTCCCAAAATCCGCGTTGGTGCTCACTCTGAAGAACAATAGGGATCTGAATGAGTATACTGATGATACAAAGAACAGATCCAGGCCAGTATCTGGATTAGACAAAGTGCTAGCATATATGCTGGACACAGGATATATTGAAAAGTGTGATTGGGGAGCAAAGCCTGATCCAAGAGACAAAACATTTGATAGAAGGCATAATAGAAATGGTGGTAAGTATAGGGTTACTGAGATGTTCAAAACACTTTTCGGGCTATAAATCGCGGAAAATCGTGAAAAGGAGGAAGGATGGAGGAAAAATCTTTCCTCCAAAAGTTCCTTATAAATCAATAGTTTACGAGATATGGAGGAAACACGTTCCTCCAATTTTCTTCTTATTTATCATGAAGTTAGCGAACTTTTTGGGATATGGAGGAAGGCCCACGCGGGTGGGCGCGCGGGGGTGCACCCCCTTTCCTCCTTTCCTCCCTATCCTAATAAAGTCTATATAAATCAAGTATTTAACCCCCTAATATATGGAGGAAGTATGGAGGAAACGGATAGTAATGAAGAGAAATAACTATGGATAACACAATCTTATACCTGCCGTGGCCACCTACAGTTAACAGTTATTATTCAAGTGGGCATGGGAAGGTCAAATATGTATCTGCAAAAGGCAGGATATTTAGGGACCAGGTGGCCCAGGCGATTAATGAGCAGATGCCTGGGCTAACCTACGCGGACCAGCTGTATGTGGAGATTATTCTCCACCCACCAGACAGGCGCACCAGAGACTTGGACAACTACATGAAGGCCCTGCTGGACGCACTCACGCTGGCTGGCTTATGGAGGGACGACAGCCAGATTGACCAGCTGAGTATCCTTCGCGGAAGTATCGCCCCAAGAGAGGGATTGACCCGCTTGGAGATCGCTCCTGCTGGGCCTATCATCCCACTGGAGAGCCGATTTAAGGATAGGCTAGGCTAGGGTAGCGGGTAACGGAAAAAGGCCCGCTATGGGCCTTAGAATCGCTTATTAGTATATTCGAATATTCTAATATACCCGGACAAAGAAAAGGCCCCAACTGGGGCCTTGTCTCAGAGCAGGTGCTCAATCACACTCTCTGCGACTAGCAGAGCCACCATCACAACCCAGACGATCCACTCTTGATCCGGGTCACCGTTGTATCTGGCCATGCGCTTCATGAGAATGTCTCCACAAGGGCATCAAGTGCTGACTCAACCTGCCCAGCATCACTGGCATAATCCTCAAATGCCCACTGCATCTCAAATTGCCCCTCATCGTAATAATCCCCACCAACTTCTTCCAGCAGTGACCTGAGCTGGCAAGCCAGACCTGCAGCAGTACGGATTTTCTGTTCTATTTCTGAGTTCATGGTATTCTCCTGTGGTAGTGGGGCCACCGTAGTGGCCCCGTGTAGTATACGTTACTTAGTGGCCCAGATCTTGTTGGCCAGCTCGCAGATGGCCCAGTAGTGCGTCTCGTGAGCCTTAACGTTGCTAGAACCAGTCGATACGATCCAGTGGGCCAGATCGTCGCGGGACATTGGACCCTGAGCCAGCTTAGAGTAAAGCTGTGAAGCCCAGCCGGTGCGTGCCTCACCCTTTTTCTTAGCGAAGATCAGGTCAAGGTAGACTTTCGCGTAGGCACCGAACAGATCGAACTCTAGGCCGAGCCACGCAGTCATCTTTTTGCGATCCCAGCCTGATGCGTTCTGCTTCTCGCGTGCTTCGTTGAGAATCGTCTCGCTGACGGTGGGTGTGGCCTTAGCCTTGGGCTCAGCTTTCGGCTTGGGGCCTGACTGGGTGTGCTTAGGTGCTGCGTCGAACTCAGCCCACATGTCGTGGATTGCACTATAGTTAGACTTGGTTATGCCGTGCTTAGCCACAAGGCCCAAGATAGTAGAAACGGTGAACCAATCGTTCTTATCGTTCGCAACGTTGAGTGCGGCTGATACCTTAGTAGCAACGTCGATAATATCCTGATCCTGCTCACCCAGCTTGTCGGGATGGAACATGCTAGCAAGGGTACGGAACTGTGCGGTTTGTGCTTTAGTAAAAGACATGATAGTAACTCCTGTGTAAACGGTATAAACGATTTAAGTAGTCGGCTGGTTGCCTTCCACAGTTCATATGCTACGCCAACCGACGAAAAAGTATCATAACGATTTCTTATGATTCGCGCCTATTTTAGTTAGTCATACTTATGGATAGTCTGAGGGCCTATATGTTGCGTAAGTGCTTGATTTATAAGGGAAATTGCGATATGGGACCAACCCACACTACCCTAGCGGGTCAAACAGAAAATGGCGCTATGGGGCTTAGAGGGGCCTTCCTGGGCAGGTACCAGCTTGCGTGGACCGAAATGAATGAATCCTGCTCCCAGGCCGGGGTGGGGGTACCTCTGGCTGAAATTTTCACACAGATTTCAAACACATTCCACTTTGATTCTGCATTTCCACTACACCTACTTCAATTTTTGCACACACAATTGCAAAACACAGGGCAACTATTCACAGACTCACAGACACGCGGATAAAATTTTTTCAGAAAAATTCCGAAAAAGGGTAGACAGCCGAGAAAAAATAGTTTACCCTCTTCACTAGGGGCCATTGCACTTAACTTGAATTTACAAAAATGCCATTTTTCGGTGATAATAAGGACAGGTCGAATCTCAAAGTTCTGGATGATTCCATCCTGGCAGAGATTCAGAGCTTCGCATCGCGGGGTTTGACCAAAGAGGAAATCCTGTTGGGCTATTCGCTTGACTGGGACGGACTCCCTGACGCGGATCAAAAGGCATTTGACGAACATTACAACTACGGTCGTATTGTTGGTGTTAAGGCAATGAGTGACTCTTTATTCCTGCAGGCTAAAGGACGCAATGGTACTGCTGCCGCGTTGGCCTATCTGCTTAGGTTTGGCACTAAATTTGAACCGTTGGCAGAAGGCTCTCAGGCAAAGATCACTATTGTGGATGAGACTGGCAGGAATGTCATTCCAGACACGAATGTAAAGATCAGTTGACATGGCTAAGTTTCAGGGCAGGATAATCAATCTGCCTGGGTTTCATGGTGGACAGCTTGCTATCCATCAAAACGCTACCCGATTTAACCATGTTTGCTGTGGACGCCGTTGGGGCAAGACTCACTTCCTGGCTAGGCTGGCAATTGAGACTATGCTACGCGGAGAATATGTAGGCATATTTGTTCCGGCATATAAGTTTTTGTCTGAAATTTACAGAGAGATTCTGGATCGAGTGCTTCCCATGGGCCCGCAATCTTCCAAAACAGAAGGCATTATCCGCCTCCCTACTGGTGGACGGGCCGATTTTTGGTCTCTGGAAAATGAAGCCGCAGGACGTGGCCGTAAGTACCATCGTGTCCTTATTGACGAAGCTGCCTTTGCAAAGGATGATGTCATGACTGCTACATGGGAGCGAGCAATCATGCCTACACTCGTTGACTATAAAGGCGATGCCTTCGCATTCTCTACACCAAATGGAATTTCTGAAGATAACTGGTTCTATCAGATATCACAAGATCCACTCTGGCGTAAATTTCAGGCACCCTCATTCACAAATCCTTTCATCCCACATGATGAATTGGATCGTATCAAAGACACAACTCACCCGCTTGTCTGGAGACAGGAGTTCCTCGCGGAATTCATTTCATGGAGTGGCGAGCAGTTCTTCTCAGTTGAGAAACTTCTCGTAGATGGCCAACCTATTCCCAATGATTACAAACTTCATGGGAGTGTATTTGCCGTCATTGATACAGCAATTAAAACTGGCTCATCCAATGACGCCACCGCGGTTACATACTACGGCAAACAGCCTGGATATATGTATGATGACCGCAAATCCAGAGCATTCGTTCTTGACTGGCATATTGAACAGATTGAGGGTGGATCTCTTCTCGACTTCATCCCTGCTGTCTACCAACGTCTTGAGGAACTCTCCGAACGTCACAGCTGCACTTATGGCGGCAAAGGTGTTTGGATTGAGGACAAAGGCTCTGGTACAGTTATTCTTCAGCAGCTCATGCAGAAGTATGACAATGCATTCCCAATCGAGTCTAAGTTGACTCAGATGGGTAAAGATGAACGCGCCTTGGCAGCTTCTCCTTATATATCGTCTGATCTCGTAAAGATTACGGATCATGCATACAATAAGACGATGAAGCTCAAAGGTGCTGTGCGAAATCATTTGTTGTCCCAGCTGGCAGCATTCCGTATTGGCGACAAGGATGCTGCAAAACGCGCGGATGACTTAGTTGACACATTTACTTATGGTGTCATTCTTGGTGCTGGTAACACAACAGGGTTTTAATCATGCTAAAATTTCTTGGAATCGCTTGGAACGAACCATCTACTTGGCGTGGCATTGTATATCTGCTTTCTGCTACTGGTATTGCTATCAGCCCAGAGCAGCAAGGAGCCATAGTTTCCGCTGGCCTTGCTGTAGCAGGTGCCATTGGCCTTTTCATTAAAGATAAAGCACAATGATATGGCTGTAGTAATAAACGCCACAGACATACGTTTCAAAATTAAAGAGCTTTTAATGAAAGAGTGGGTGCAAATGGGCATTGCCCTAATTGGTGCATGTATATTGGCATGGAACCAATTGCAAACACTTGAATATAAAGTGAGCAAGCTTGAAACTGCTGTAGAGAAAAGTGAAACTAAATATGATGAAATCAAGGATATTCTTCTTGATTTGAAAGTTTCAAATGCTAGATTAGAAAGCAAGATTTCACAGATTAAATAATTATGTCAGACCAATTCTCAACAGCGTACATTGCAGAATCATTTGGTCAGGGTTCACCCCTGTATCAGATTCTGATGGCGCAAAATCTTGTCCCAGGCGAATCACCATCATATGAAGTTTGCAAACTTCTCTATGTGGCACACCCGCTTGGTAAGAAGATTGTTGATGCCCCTATCTCTAGGGCAATGGTTAAGCGTAGAGAAATTGTCGTAACTGAACAGCTTAATGAGAAGGTTGTCAAGCAGTTTAATGATGTATGGTCTAGCATGCTCGTTGATGATGTTATTTCCAACTGTGCACGTCTTGCTCGCATCTATGGTATCTCATCTGTTGTAATTGTTCCAGAAGATGGCGATTATACCAAACCTTTGACTCCTAAAGAATTGCGTTCTGGCAACATTAAGTTTAACACTCTTGATCCTCTCAACACCGCGGGATCAATGGTTGGTATCCTTGATCCAAATGATCCGAACTTCCTGAAGTATGCCACTGTCGCGGTCGCAGGGCAACCCTATGCTCGAAGCAGAACTCACGTTCAGCTTTATGAGCAACCGATCTACTTGTCCTTTACTGGATCTGCCTTTGGCTATGTAGGTCGCTCTGTATTCAATAGAGCACTTTATCCGATGCAGTCATTCCTGTCATCGATGATCACGGATAATTTGGTCTTGATCAAATCTGGTGTTCTTGTTGCAAAGGTTAAGCAGCCTGGATCCATTTCTGACAGAGTCATGAATGCTGTTCAACAGGTGCGCCTCAGCCTGTTGAAATCTGCGCGTACAGGTAACACCATTTCTGTAATGCCTGATGAATCAATCGAATCACTTGATCTCCACAATCTCGACTATCAGAACGCACGAAAGAATGTCTTGGAAAATGTCGCATTATCGCTCGATATGCCAGCCAGCTTTCTTACAGGCGAGTCTCTTGCACAAGGATTCGGTGAAGGTTCTGAAGACGCTAAACTCATTGCTGGTTACATAGATAATGTTCGTCTTGACATTGATCCGCTTTACAAGTTTATGGATAATGTCGTTCAACATGTAGCATGGACTCCTGATTTTTATGCATCGCTCGTCGCGGAAGGCGATGTGCCCAAGAAAATGTCTTTTGATGAGTGGTTTAACTCTTGTAGGAACTCATTTAAAGCACTGTGGCCTTCGGCTCTTGAGCCGACGAAAAAAGAACTAGTATTGCTTCAAAAAGAGCAGTACAATTCAGTTTTAGAAGTCTTTAATACGCTGAATCCGATTTCTAAAGGCGACAATGCCGCGAATCTCGTAGGATGGGTCCAGGCCAACCTTAATGAAGCCAGAGACTTGTTCCCGAATAGGCTTGATCTTGATATGAAAGAAATCATCAAGGCAGCTGAGGAACAGTCCAAGAATGAAACGCTTGCATTGAAGCAAAATGCTGCACCTAATAAACCTGCTGGTAATGGTGCTGCAGCAAGTAGACCAAAGTTGAGGGCTAAATAATGCCATTCCAGAGCGAAGCACAACGCCGAGCAATGTATGCTGCTGCTGAGGGTAAGTCTACCCTTGGTATCCCTCCGTCTGTCGGCAAAAAATTTATTGAACACAAGGATGACACAGTTCATAGAGGGGATGCTGCAGGCATCCTCCACCATGATGGTAAGGGCAGAGTTTTACTCGTTAAAAGGGCCTCTACAGCTACTAATCGCCCTGGCTTTTGGGCGTTCCCTGGAGGTCACATTGAGTATGGTGAATCTCCTTTTAAAGCTGCTTCACGCGAAGTTTGGGAAGAAGTTGGCCGTCACACTATTTCAGCTACACCTTTGGGTCGCTTCGACAGTGATGGCATTGGCTTCCATGCATTTGTCGCGCAGGATGATGCATATGAACCCCATATTAATGATGAGTCAGAAGATGCCGGTTGGTTTGATGTAAAGAAACTCCCAACCCCACTCATTCCTTCGTGCCTGGATATTATGAGATTGGTTTTCCCTGAGATGGCCGATCTTACTGAAATGGATGTAATGAAGGAGATTCGTGACGGTCAACGTCCATCTCCTACCCAATGGGGAAATTTGCATTTGTTTGCGCTGAGAGTGACTGGTACAGGACTCGCGGATCGTCCAGCACTTGATGAAGTTGCGCACAAATCTCCTCATGATTATCTTTCAAATGAATTCCTTGAGCGGTGCAATGGTCTACCAATCATTGTAGAGCACCCCAAGAAAAAATTGCTTGACTCGCAGACATTCAGGGATAAGATCATTGGTACATCTTGTCTTCCATATATTGATGGTGACGAAGTTTGGACCATTGCTCGTATCTATGATGATGCAGCGGCAAAGCTGATGCAAGAGCGTCAGCTATCAACGTCTCCGGCTGTTACAATCAGTCAGTCTGCGGTCAAGCAGGGAGATGTATTAATTGAAGGTCGTCCGAGTTACATTGATCACATTGCTATTTGTATTGATGGTGTATGGGATCAAGGTGAACCGGATGGCGTTCGAGTTGATCTAAAACCTGAGGAATTAGATATGGATGGTATGCACGAAGTTATGGCACGTATGGATGCCAAGTTCGACGAAATGCATAATCGTATGGACAAGCTTGAAGCCTCTCATGTAGGTGAAGGCTACAAGGCTGATACTGTTGCTTGCGACAGCGATGAAAGCCTGAGTCCTGGCGAGGAGCAGGAAGTCAAGGAAGAAATCAAGGAAGAACTTGGTAAAACTGAGCATGTCGTCAAAGACGACTCTGCATGTGACGCTAGTATGAATAAGGCTGATGCCGAATCTACTTGCGAGGAAGATAAACACGCTGAAGAAGCAGGTGAAAAAGTGACGAAAGAAATTGAGCATGATGATAAGGTGGATCGCGAAGAGCGTGACGATTCTGCTCGCGCAGACTCTGCTCGCATCGCTGATCTGGAATCACAACTTGCCGAACTGCGTGCAAAAACTGCAGATCGCTCTGTAGAAGATCGCGAAGAACTTGCACGTGCTCAGTCTCGTGCAGACTCTGTTGCGATGGCTCTTGGCGAAACTGCTGGTATTGCTCCGCTTATGGGCGAATCTCTGTTTAACTATCGCAAGCGTATTGCATCACGTTTTGCTAAGTTCTCTGACCGTTTCAAGTCAGTTGATGTTAGCTCAATTGGTGATTCAGAACTCTTCAAGCCAGTTGAAGATTCTATTTATGCAGACGCACTTGCATATTCAAAGGCTCCGCCCATTGCTGAAGGCTCAGTTCATATGATTGAATCTCGTGACGAAGCAGGTCGTATGGTTCGCACTCCTAGCGCAAACAGTGATCCGAATGCGTGGATGGGTGTATTTAGTAACGGTGCAGTATTCAACGGCACCATCCGCTCATAATCTACTTGCATTAAGGAGTAATTAAATGACTACTTTTAATCCTTATGCCATTACGAACGTTCAGGACAGCTTTAGCGTTCAATCTAATGGCTTTTGGCAGGGCACGTTGCAGGATGATCCTGCTGCCCGTTTCCAGATTGCACCTGGTGTAATCAAATCAACTGTTGCTGTTCCTGTATGGGGCGGTATGGCTATTAGTGAAGCAACTCCTCCTGCAACTCCGGGTGCTGGATACGCTGGTTCAATTCTTGCTATTGCAACTTCTGCTACGGATTTCGCTGGCTTCACCGTATTTAACGGTACTTACAGCCTGCCGACCACTCCGCAGTCTCCGGTTCCGCTTGCGTCTCCGGGCAACTCTTTCAACTTTGTTCGCAAGGGCACCAACAACCGTATCGTTGTTAGTTGTGTTTCTGGCGTAATTGCTCTTGCTGGTTCAACTAACCCGCAGACCTTTGGTTGGGATGCAACTGCTCAGCAACTCGTTCTTGCTGGTGACGGTGACTTTGACTTTGATGCAACTCTTGTACAGGTTGACACCAATGGCGCCACGGTTGTCTATGACAACGTAACTGGTTTTGCAACCTGGGACACTACTTCCAACGTAGCCGTTATCCAGATCTAAGGAGGAATTAACAATGGCAAATATCACTAGTGGTTTTGTTCAGCTCCATCCGAGCTTTACGATGCCTGAAATCATTATGCAGTATCAGCAGCCTTCTGGAGCCTTCAAGACTCTGGCTGGTGGCACTATTGCACCGAAAATGGCTGCTGGCGATCTGGCAGTTTACATCAAGCGTCTGAACGTCAAGTCTGCTTATGTTGCTAACCAGAATGCTGCTAACCAGCTTCCTTCTTGTTCAGTTGATGCTCTGCAGATTTCTGCTCCGACCTACCTGATTCGTAACCGCACCATTTACGATCACCATGACATCGCTGCTGCTAGCAACTGGGGCTTCGCGCTTCCTGAAGCTAACCGCCTTGCAATGCGTCAGGGTACGTTCAATGGTCTGCGTAATGGTCTGCTCTACGGTTTTAACCCGCAGAACACTGGCGAAGGTCTGATGAACACCCCCGGTGCTTACACTGATACCCTTCCTGCTGACACCGGTGGTCATACCACTGTTGTTACTTACGATCCTGCTGAAATGGCAGCTTACCTGACCCGCCAGGTTGTTCAGGCTAAGATTCGTATGAACCAGATGGGCACTGCTGCTCGCGTTGTTATCCTTGGACCGCAGCGCGTTCTGGGTCAGTGGATGTACTCAATCGTCAGCCTGATGAACTATCAGCGTCCTGGCGCTGGTGTCAGCTCAACGGCTGGTACGACTGAAGCAGTCATTGGCTGGTCTGGTGATAGCATCGAATGGGCTTACGATGATACGCTCATTGGTAAGGGTGCTGGTGGTACGGATGCTATCCTGCTCGTTATCCCGGAAATCAAGACTCCGTATGTTGGCTCACAGCCGAATACCAACATCTTTGCCACTCTGACTCCGGGCACCGATGCTACCACTCTGATGCTTACTGACCTTGCTGCACCGCGTGAAATTACTTCACCGCTGCCCGATGGCGCACTGAGCACCGTTTCTGAGATTCGTGCTACTCCGGGCTGGGGTATCCGTTCTCAGGGTATCAGCATCCTGTCAATGCCGTATAGCTGATAGGAAAATAATTGTGGGCTAGGGTCGCACCCGAAAAGAGAATTCCTCCCTCCTGCCCACAATTTTTAAGGGGGAACTCATCTAAGAGGTTAAAGATGGCAGATTTATATATATTGAATCCAACTATGCAAGATCACGGATTTAACTGGCGTGAGCCAGAATCTCCCCGTATCTTCAGTAGGGTTATTCCAGCTGGTCATCAAGCACATATTCTTAAAGATGTAAGTGATTATCTTGTAGCATATGTAATTGATCAGCATCGTCGTTATGGCATGATGAACATTGATGAAGCTAGAAAAGCAAAAGCTGAATCAATGATTAAAGTTGCTCTGGTTTATTCAGATAAGCCTTTGCCTGCTGAAACTTATGAGCTGGTTGATGAAGTCAACGAAGATGTTGTATCTCGTCAAATTCAGCTTGAGAAAGAACGCACTGCAATTGCCACCATGAAATCTGTTGAAGAGAATCCAGAACTTAATGTTGGTGTAAAAGCAGTTGAAGTTGAAATTACTGAGATGACTCCTAAAGAGACCACTCGTAAAAACAAACCTCTTGTGCGTCAGAAATTTAGCTCAAAGGAATAAGGAAATGGCTGGACCCACTTTGTCAGGATATACTACCTTCCTACGTGATATTGTAGGCGTGGATACTACTGTCCTGCCTAGTGGGTCACCAACTATTGAATTTTCTTATAATTTGGCTTTGAATTTTACACAGCCACTTTTGGCTGTGATTCCGCAACTTCCTGAAGAATTCCTGTATACAACGGCTGTATACAATTTTGCTACGCATATGCTAATGGTTTGGGCAAAGGATCAGCCTAATCAGGAATTCTTCAAGAAGATACAGAAACAATATAATTTACATTCTTTAGTCGCGGGTGCTGTTGAAGCTGCTCAAGACGAAACCACTTCATCCAAGTTGAAGGTGCCAAAATTCTTTGATGGCCTTACTTTCAGTCAACTTGATTTGATGAAAACACCTTGGGGTAGAATGTATTTGGAAATTGCTCAGAGTGTTGGTTCACTCAGTCTTCTGCAAATGGCATGAGCACATATAAACTTGTTATTGATCACAGACACTCATCTCCTTATAGGAATGGTAGAACTGTTGAGCAAGTTGCCGATTATCTTGAAGATAAATATGGCATTAAAGCAAAGTTTATGGAAGAGTTCAGAAAAGAGATCAATAGATCTGTTGTTCTGAAAATGGTTGAACATAAATTTAAATTAACTAGAAGGGAATACAATCTTCCAGTTGTTGAAGATAAGTTTAAGCAACTTATCACAAATGCTTGGTTTGATGGAAAGTTGCCTGGCACTCCTACTAAAGCATCTTTAGCAAGAAAAAGAAGAACAAAAGCTAAAGGTGGTAGGTCAACTCCATCATTTGTTGATACTGGTAAATTCAGACAGACGATCAGAGCCAAATTGGTTAAAGCATGATTAATGAGTTTGAAGATAATCCTTTAGCAGGAGCATTACAGGCTGGTCTTAATATGATCAGCCAAAACCAGACTGTGACATTTAACTCTTACAAAAGAGTTATTCTGCCATTAGATGGTTATGTGTTCTGGTTGAGGGATAAATCAGTACCTTCTATTGAAGTATTTGGATCATTGCATTACTCCGCGGATCAAAAACAGGAACTTGATAATACAATTAGTTTTGTGAATGTTTTGTTCACAACTAATACACAAATTGCAAATCTTGAAGAAATTCAACCAGGAAATATCTGGATTGGATCTTTTGATGATTTTCAATTTACATTTTCAAGTCATGGAAATTATTACGATCAAGCAGAGCTTTGGCATTATGAAGGACATGCTGTATATCCTGAGATGAGAACTCAGGTTATTGAAAATTCAACTCAGCTTCCTACAGAGCCAATTGTAAGCAACAGCCTTCCTATTTGGCTGCAATTGCAATCTAATGCATTACCTGTATTTCCATCATTTCTTGTGCCTGAAAACTTAACACCTCCATATGTGGTGTGTCATATTGGTCAAGATGATACAAAAAATCTTCAGCCAATAAAATTGACTGATAGAATAGGTCGTGGATCTTATCAGCTTGTTTCTGATAAAGTTAGATTTATAACTTATGGATTGAATAATCAGGATATATTTTCATTTGTAGATTCGATTTACAATCTTAATGAATTTAATCCAATATTTGGAATTCTGAAAGAGGGCATCACTATTCGCGATGTCAAGCATATCCAGAGCGAGTTGAACGTGATCGCTCAGCAAAAGGAAATCACGTTGGATGTTAGTTACGTTCAATCCGCGGTGTATGAGGATGCAATCACATACATTAATAAGGCATTGATCAACTTTGTTTCTTGGAATCCCTAACTTTAGAGGATATTAAAATGGCGCAAGGTTTCTTTAACCATATTGTACAGTTAAATGTTACCGCTGAATACGCTCCTGAACCTAGTGCACTTCAGTCTAGGGGTATGATCGTATCTCAGGGTTCTACCAACGTTCCTACTGGAACTGCAGTTTATTTCGGTGACCCTACTAGTCTCAGTTCTTACCAAAAGCCTACTAAGAGCATTAGCACTCTTACTTGGGCAACTGGTGTAGTAACTGTTGCTCTTGCTGCTAATCATGGGCTTGTTGAAGGTGATCTTACTCCGCTTATTATTAGCGGTGCATATCCTTCTGCTTACAATGGCACTTTTGTTGCTACTGTTGGTGCAGACAATGTTCTGACTTATGCACTTGATACTGATCCTGGACTTGCTAGCATTCCTGGTGCTGCTCGTTATGGTGCTGATGCATGGCTTGTTGCTGCTGATGCAACTTGGTGGGCACAGTCAGGTCAGGTTACTGGTTACTTCTTGTATGAATCAGGAACTACTTCAGTAGCCGATACTCTGACCAGTCTTGATGAATGGATTGCTGCTAACCCAAAGCAAATATACAATGTATGTTTTCTTCCTGGTGTTGATGCAGAATCTGTTTCTGCATATAACTTCTTTAATCAGTATAATGCATTAACTTCGCTGCTTAAGTTCTATCTGCCTGTTACACCTACTACTTCAGAAACGTGGGCAGCATTCACTACTCTGAGAAATGTGTTTACTCAGGTTCAAGATCTGAATGCATATACAGTTAGCCAGGTTGCAGCTATTGCCTATGCAGCATACATTACCAATATTCGTCCCACTCCGACGAATAAACTGCCACCTTCAAGTTATGCATATCTGAACAATGTTGATGCACTTCCTTTGAATCAGACTAATATGACTGCATACATTGATGGTAATATCAATTTTGCATCACTAGGGGCTGAAGGCGGTATTAGCAATGTTATTCTGGTGTACGGCAACAACCTGAATGGATTCCCGCAGAACGTTGCATATTCTATTGACTGGCAGCAGATTGAGCTGGATCTTGCTATTTCAAATGCTGTAATCAATGGTAGCAATAATCAGATTAATCCTTTGTATTACAATCAGGATGGTATCAATCGCTTGCAGGCAGTAGCTGCTAATGTTGCTGCTCGTGGTATTTCAACTGGTCTTGCACTTGGTCGTGTTATTACTACCCAGCTGTCTCCTGATGAATTTACGTCTAACCTGTCACGCGGTGATTACAAAGGGAACTACGTTATCAATGCTGTTCCTTTTGCGACCTATGTTGCTTTGAATCCTAGTGACTATGCTCGTGGTTTGTATGGTGGCTTCCAGGCATCATTTGTACCGCAGTTTGGCTTCCGTAGGATTGTGTTTAATATCCTTGCAACCACCTTCCCGTAATCAATAGAGGATTATTGAAATGGCAAACCCTTTACTTATTCCTGCTCCGCTTAATCGGGTTAGGGCTAATGTTAACATTCCTGCAGTAGACAATCTTAACGTTACTGCTCCCTATCTTGGTGCAGATGGTATCTCTGTCACTTTTAATGGTAATGTTACTACCCAGCTTATGGGTTTGACTTCTACTATTAATTCTGAGGAGCCTTACATTCCTGCTCAAATTAGGATTAGCCTTTTGAAGAGCCTTGCGCTTTCTTCACAATGGCTTAATCAGACTCAGAATTCACCTACTCTTGGTCAGGTGAGTGTAACGTCAGATACTTCAGCATTTGAAACTCTTACGTTTTACAACTGTGCTATCATGACTGTTGGCGATGTTAACATGAATGGTACTCAAGCAGAGTTTGTAATTACCATTAATGGTTATTGGCCGGTTGGTGGGGATCTCTTCAATCCGGTATAATTGAGTTGTAGCAGATAGGTTAATCTGATAAGCTGGTGGCCCCCTGACAGCTTCTGCTACAACACTACAGGGGGCCTATTTCTACAGGGGCATGTATGAAACTTGATCGCAATCTTAATCTGGTTATGAAACTTGAGGATGACAAAGGAGAATTTGTCACCCATACAGTTCCATTGCCTACTGAGTTATACTCAGCAAATTTTAGAGTTCTTCGTACTGCGTATGAAGACATGACTGATGGTGGCATTAAAAGTGCTATCAATCTTGCTGTTATTATTCTTAAAGAAGCAGCATCTACTCACAGACGCGATAACGAAATCCAACAGCTTTTGACAGAGCTTGCTAATGCAACTACCGTCATTCGCGGAAAGTCTATTTTACTTAATCATTCAGATCTTGATGATGATGTCAAGCAGGAGGTTATGAATAGACTGGTTTTTTTCATTGTATGGGAGTATTTTGTTTTACCAACGGAAAAAGCAGCTTTTCTGGAAGCGACTTCCTCAGCCCTGAGTGTAGAAAAGAGTGGGTTGACCGTATCGGAGATTTTGTCTTCCAATACTATCCAGAGCGATTCTTCCACGACGATCTTGACAGAAAACGAACCTATTATCAATTTGGAACAATCGCATCCTATTTAATGGAATCTGTCCGATTGTACATTGAGGAGCAGCAAGATGGCTGATAATGTGAACTTTAACTTAGATGGTTTAGAAAAGTTTCTTGAAGGAATTGAGAAGCTAAAAACCATTGGCGAACAGTTTGCATCCTCAATGGAAACTGCACCAAAAGGGAGGTCTAAAGCTGCTCAAGAAATGAGGGCTGAGCAGCTTAAACTTCTTCAGTCATTTACGCAGATATTTAAACGTACTGCAAAAACTTATAAGCTACATGATGCTCAGCAAGAGTCATTGCTCAAGGCTGATATTTCAGCGCGCAAGCGTCATTCAAAAGTTCAAGATGCTGCACTCAAGCGAGAAGAAGCTGAATTAAAACTTCGCGCAAAACGTGAAGAGCAGATTTTTCGCAAAGAAAAAATTCGTCAAGATACGACTGAAAAGCTGCGAGCAAAACGTAGAACTCTTAAATTTGATTTACAAGAAAGAGAGCAACGTTTTGGTCAGACTATGTACCAATACAGTGCTATGTCTCAGGCTCATTATGAGCGTAGATCAGCTGCTTCTACACAACGTCTTTCAGAACAGGAAACAAGACTTGCTCGTGCCAAACAATATGAAACTGAAATTGCTGAAGAAGCAATGGCACGCCGTAAACGCGAACGTGCTGAAAAGCGCTCTGAAAGAAATTGGGATAATCTTCAAAAGTTTGCTATTGCGACAACTAAAACTATTTTCTTAGCACCTTTTAAATTAGTTGGCACTGCTCTTTCAGCTCTTTGGAAACTAACAAAGACTGTTATTGGATCAACTACTAAGATGCTTGGTAAAGGTGTTGCTCTTGCAGGCAATCTTATATCAAATGTTTCAGATATGACATTTGGAGCACGTGCTGCCGGTGTTCCTGCATTTGGTGCTGAGTATCTTGGAGCATCATTTAAAGGTATGTTTGATGCTCCTGCTCTTCTGCAGAAAATGACTGCACTTAGAGCAAATCCGCTTGATATTGCATATCCAATGATGTATGGCCCTGGTAGCCAAGTTGGTGCTTCTCCTAATGAAGCGCCAGCATCTGCTATGGCAAAACTCGCGGAATATGCGTTCAAAGAATCAAAAAAGTATGGCGCCAATATTGGCCTTCGTCGATCTATTGATCCTTTGCTTCAGCAGTTTAGCACTGAAGAATTACTTGCTATGCAGCGCACTCCAGAAGAGGAGTTTAAAAAACGCACTGCTGCTGCACGTACAAATTTTGGAATAAGTGATCAAGCACTTCAATCTATCTCTAATTTTGATATGAGTCTAAATCAGATGAGTATTAAAATTAAAGCATATTTTGCAACTAAACTTGCTCCTGCTCTTGAGCCCATGGAAAGGCTTGGCAAAGCATTTATTGGTCTTTTTGATAATATCCTTTCTGAAGATAAAATCAATTCATCAGTTGATTATCTTATAGCACAGCTTGAAAAGTTTACTGGCTGGTTGAAAGATGATAAAACAAAAGAAGAATTTGAAAAAGTTTGGAATGGTATTACGTCAACTTTAAGTGCTGCTTGGGATGAATTAAAGAAAATAGATTGGGCTACAATTGCTTCTGATATCAAAAATTTTAGCGCATCTGTAAAATCATTTATCAATCAGTTTGGTCCCACTCCTGAGAATGAAGCTGCATGGTGGAGTACGCTTCCTCCTGGGGAACGCGAAAAACATGAAAGAAGATTATCAGCAGGATCTGTATCAAAAGGCGCGGAAATTGCAGAAAGGCTTGAGCGTGACCTTCAGCTTACTCCTGATCAAGCAGCTGGTATTGTAGGCAATCTTTATCATGAAACAGGTGGATTTAGAAACCTTCAGGAATTGAATCCTAAATCTGGTCGTGGTGGATATGGTTGGGCTCAATGGACTGGTGAACGCAGAACTGAATTTGAAGAATTTTCAAAACAGAAAGGATTATCTCCATCTTCTGATGAAGCAAATTATTTGTTTTTGATTGAAGATCTTCAGCATAAATATGCTAGTGTTCTTGATAAAATTAGAAAATCAAAAACTGTTGCTGGGTCTACGCATGAATTTATGACTGGTTATGAAAAGCCAGGAATTCCCGCTGAAGAAAATAGGCTAACTGATGCAATTGCAGTAAGAAAGAAAAGATTAAACCCTGGTGAAGATGTTTCAATCCCTCAAGTTAATACACCTATGACTAATGGTGGTGGAACAGGTTATAATATGCCAAAGCCTGTGTCAATTAATTTATCAGTTCAGGATCGTCAATCAAGTTCAAGTATAGGAGTTCAGCTGGATAAAGTTGTTGGCGCAATTGGCGGTTCATTTGCATTTAGTAACCAATTCTCTAGTACACAGTAATGCGTTGGTATTATATAAAATTTATTCCCACTGCAAATGCCCCTGTGCCATCTAATGGTGGGGATTTTTTGTTAGAGTATGGAACGCAATCGGCAAACATTTCCTTTTTTGGATTTGGAAGTGCAAACTTGCCTGGAGCACTTGAAGTTGATTTTGATATCGAGGTTGCACCTTTTGATCAGATGCAGCCAAATTCTGTTCTTAAAATTTACAATCCTCCACAAGCTGTTATTGATAGTGCACAATACTATCAAGGTATGCAAATTGAAATATATGCAGGATTTGCTATTACTAATGGAGCAGGTTTCCCATTAGCAAATTCTAACAATAATGGTTTACTTGCAAAAGGCACAGTTGTTATTTCATATGCCAACTGGGTTGGTGGTGATATGTGTCTTCAGCTTCTTTTTGGATCATCTCTTGTATCAGGAGCAGCAGTTCAAGAAATTGAGCCTGGAAGATCAAATGCTGCAAAACCAATTGTATTTAAATGGAATAAAGATATTCAATTTAAAACTGCTCTTGAGAATGCGCTTAAACCAGTTGGTATAACAGAATTTGTTTATTCAGATATTCCTGAATTTAATTTAAAAGATCAGCAATATTTAACTGTTAATTATGATATACTTTCTTTCTCAACTAAAATTAGAGAAATAACTGCTGATATTCAGAACAAATCATATACATTGGGTGTTTGGATTTTACAGAAAACACCAACACAGGTTCAAGTTGTAGGTGGCACAAAATCCGCTGAAGCAACAATTGAGATTTATGCTGATCAGATTATAGGACAACCAACTGTTTCTTATGCTGGAGGCGATTCAACACAATCTGCTACTGTGCAGATTCAATCAGTACACCCTATGCGTGCTGATATTAAATTAGGCAACTGGATTCAACTAAAACAAGTTAGTTCAATATTTCAACCAGGGACTCCATTTATTCCAAGTAAGTCTCTGGCTGCGAAAGATAAGCAACTATTTGTTACAAAGATAAGGCATCTTGGGAAATTTAGAGATTCATCTTATCAAGGTTGGGTCACAGTTATAACTTCTAGCGTTGATATGACGAAGAACTAATATGTCAGTTGCAGGTATATTTTCAGGCATTTATGGTGCTGCTTTTCAGGTATCACCCATTATATTAACAAATGGGTTGGCATCTAATATCTTAGGCAGCATATCTGGAACTCTTGGAATAACAGGTAGCCTTCTTGGTACAATTAAATCATTGGGTCTACCGTTATCAACTTTGACTGAGATTGGTAATTTAAATGTTGTCAATGGTACAGCAGACCAAGCATTTGCAAATTATAGACCATTGCCTGGCAGCACAATATTAAAATACCAAGTCGCGGAATATCCATTTTATAATCAGCAGATTGCTGCAAATGCATCTATTCAGCAACCAAATAATATATCATTGCTGATGTATTGCCCAGCAAATAAAAATACAAATGTTACTATTAAATTAGCAATTATGTCGGCAGTAAAAGCAACTGTTGAAGCACACGTTCAGGCGGGTGGAACATTTACAGTTCTTACTCCTGCCCAGATATATACTGATTGCTTGCTCACAGGCATAACTGATGTTTCAACTGAGGCAACAAATCAAGCACAATGGGCTTATCAATGGGACTTTACACAACCATTACTTACATTCCCATCAGGCAAAGGTACATTTAATGGTATGCTTAATTCTGCGTTCGGCGGAGGCACGTTGTGATTTACAGAGTACCAAATAATTTTGCATCGCCATTAACATTTAATGTTATGCTTGATAATATGGCATATACTTTAATTGTATATTATTTAACTTTCGGTCAACGATTATACTTTAAAATTATCGACAACAGCGGTAAACTAGTCGTAAACCTTCCGCTTGTGTCGAATAAGAATATGATAGCAGGATACTTTACAGATTCTACTATGAGTTATTTGCCAATTGATCAGGTTGTTGAGATACTTCCGTGAGCGATTTTAGCAAAAAAGTTTCATTTGCTCAAAACCTTGCAAATGCTGTTCGTTATCTGAATGATTCAGATAATGAAAGTTTTGGTTGGCAATTACCTTGCACTGTTGATAGTGTTGATAACACAAAAGGAATTGTAACAGTAAATTTTTCTGTAATAGGATCAAATGGTAGTCCATTGGATTTGCCTCAAATTACAATTCCTATTATGGGATGGAAATACATACGTTATCCTATCAAAAAAGGCGACCCAGGCGTTACAATATCTATTGATACTAATACTAGAAATATTGCAAAATTATCAACAGGTATATCATCCTTAATTGGACATGGTAATTTTGGACCAACATTAATGTTTATACCAATAGCACAAGCTGATTGGAGTGAAACAGATGATGTTGATGCAGTTGTAGTTGCTGCTCCAAATGGAGCAATTATTCGCACTGACAATAAAGATGCCACTATAACTGTTAATAAAGATAATGTTATTGTAGATTACAAAGATGGCACAATAACTTTAGGCAGTACAAATATTACTTTGCAATATAAAACATCTGCCAATACTGTAATATTGAAAGATGGAGAAATAGATATTACATCACCTACTGTTAAAATAATTTCATCTAGTGCTAGCGTTGTAGGCAATTTGACTGTGACTGGTTCTACTAATTTGCAAGGAAGTACAACAATTCAAGGAAAATCTTTCTTGGGCCATACACATCCTGTCTCAACTGCTCCTGGCACAACTGGAGGTGTATCATGAGGGTTTGGGCTAGAAAATATACTACAGCATATGACTATACTTGGGTTGCAGTTGAAACTGATGCCAATGGTTTCAATGATGGTGTATATCTTTCTGCATTCTGTCAGGTGCTTCAACTACAACCACAGGAAAGCCCCTTCTACGCGGAATATGGAGTCCCTTCAATTCAGGCAGTCCAAAGTCAGACAATTCCTGATAACAATGTATATTTTATGCAATCTAAGTATTCTCAATACTTTATAAGTTTGCAAGTTGTTCCTGCGCATCAATCTGATGCAAATGGAGCAATTACTCCTGTATACAATGTTACTGCAATAACAAATACTGGTGCAATAATCTCAGCGGTGGTTCCGATATGAAACTTGGTATAACGACTATTCTCCCTAAAGTTGGCCCAATCGCTGCAACCCCGCAAGAGCTGCGTGATGCACTTGTAGCATTTGCTGTAGCTGAAAATCCTGGACTTTCTACTAATCTTCCAGGAACTTTGATTGAAGATATTGTTAGTACAGATGTAGCTGCTCTTGCTCTGGCAGAACAAGCAAAAGTTGAGACTATTGCTTCAGTTTCTCCATATGCTGCCAATTTGTATATACTAAATATGCTTGGTCAGATTTATGGCGTCACGCAAGGAACTGGATTTAATACTTCTGTATATGTAATTTTTACTGGTACGCCAGGACTTACAATTCCACAAGGCACTCTTGTTACTGATGGTACATATACATATTCAACTCAAGCAGCATCAATTGTCGATAGCATAGGTGAAAGTGCACAGGTATACTGTGTAGCATTGCAATCAGGTTCTTGGCCTGTACCTGCTGATACTGTTAATGTTGTCACATCATCCGTACCCGCGGGGTTTACTCTTGATGTCAATAATCCTCTTCCTGGCATCCCTGCTACAACAGCACAGTCTCCAGAAGATTATAGAGCACAAGTTCTTCAAGCTGGTTTATCAGATTGCGATGGCATGATCTCTATGATCAAAACTGTCGTTAAAAGAGTTGATGGTGTTGTTGGTAGTCTTGTAAGTGTTCGTCAAAATAGTTATTACACACCTCCTAAATGGGAGGTAATTGTAGGTGGTGGTGATACAACTGCTGTAGCTGATGCAATTTGGAAATGCGTAGGAGACCCAGGCGTTCTGTGTGGTGCAGTAATGCAGGTTACTGCAGTAAATGTTTCAACAAGAACAATAACAACAAATCTTTCAACAATTGGCTTTAGCATTGGTGAAGTCATTTATGTTCAGGGTGTTGTAGGTGTTACTGGTATAAATAATGTAGCATTAACTATTACAGCAGTAAATCCATTTTCAATAGTTACAACTGGAACATTCTCTGGATCATATACAAGTGGGGGATATGTATCTACTAGTCAATCGTCAATACAACTTCCAAGAAATGTTACCGTTACTGTTTATGATCCTCCTGATTCTTATAACATTGTATATGTTATTCCAGTACAGCAATCAACTCAAATACAAGTAACTTGGAATACCAGCTCATCAACGGTAATTGATAATGCAGCAGTTGCATCACTGGCAACGCCTGATTTACAAGATTACATTAATACACTTGGCCCTGGCCAATATATTAATTTTTATGAAATGCAATATCTGTTTCAAGAAGCAGTTGTTGATCTTATTCCAACACCTCTTATAACTCATATTGGATTCACAGTTACTGTTAATGGTCAAATACTTACTCCTGCTTTAAATACAGGCGTAGTAGTTGGCGACATTAATGGATATTATTATGCAACCAGCGCTGATATTACATTTGTAAGAGGTTAATATGGATCTTAAAATAAGTCAGCTTCCTCAAGCATTTTTCATTGGTGTAGGTGATTTGCTTGTAACTGTTCAAGGTGGTGTGACATGTCGTTTCATATCTCCTTTTGAAGTGGATAGTGATGGCAATGTTACTTTCAATAATATAACTTCTACCGGTGTTGTTAATGTTCAAGAAATAGTATTCCCAGATGGATCTATTTTGACATCAGGGGCAGCAGTAAGCGCGGGAAGAATTTTTGCAATTTCAAACATATTCTGCGTGTAGGAGTAAATACACATGGCTAATCCGAATTTAGGTAGTGTTGCTAATATCTATGGCAATCTTGGTCAGACTAATTTATCAACTACTTCTGCAACTCAGTTAATTAGCAATGCAGTTGCATCAGGTACCATTATAAAAGTTGAAACAGTTCAAGTAACAAATACTTCTGGTACTGCAGCAAACTTTACTTTAAATACATATAATCAATATGGATTGAATGGCACTGCATTTCCATTTGCATCTGCAATTTCTATTGCTCCAAACTCTACTGTAAATATCATTGATAAAACAAATTCAATTTATTTACCTGAAAATACTTCTCTTGGGGCCACTGCTGGAACTGCCAATGCACTTATAGTAACTGCTGCTTGGGAGATTATGTCATGAAAAAGGCTGATTCAGTTACATTCCCTGATGGCACTATACAGAAAACTGCTGCTTTCTATCAAGCACCATCAATTCCAACTGGATCTAAAACTAATTTTCAGCAGGCTGCTGCTCCTACTGGTTGGACACAATGCACTAGTTATAATAACTATGCTATGAGAATTGTTTCAGGAAGTGGCGGTGGCACTGGAGGCTCAGTATCATTCACTACAGCTTTTGCCAGCCAAACGCCATCAGGTTCAGTAAATGTTTCAGGAGGAGGCATAGCTTCAACTACATTGAGTACATCACAGATGCCAGGACATAGGCATAACGGGGCGCCACAATATGGTACATCCTGTTGTGGAGGTGGTTGCCAGACCACTAGGTATATTCCTGGTCTTGGGTGTATAAGAAGTACACGTGTTTTCGGATGCGTTCAATGGAATGGATGGACAAGCTATAGCTTTAGAGTTGCATCACAAGGTTGTGGATCATCACATACGCATGCATATACAAATCCTTCAGCATCATTTAGTGGAAGTGCAATAAATCTTGCTGTTCAATATGTCGATAACATTATAGCTATTAAAAATTAATATGAACGCTGAAATTATTTATGATGAATCTGATGTAGTTCACACATCTTCATGTTCTGCTGTTAATTCTGAACTTCAGGTATTTACTTATTTTCCAACTAACATTTACGTTATTGATAAGCCTGAATATCTTGATGCTGTTAGAGAAGTGGCACTTGATTCTGTTCCAGAACAATCTAAGGAATATGATGAAATATTCCCAGTTGTTATGTCAGAGCAGATGTTTACAGATGCACGTATTGATGAATTTGTTAGCTTTGTGGGGCAAACATCATTTGATATTCTGGACCATCAAGGTGTAGCAATGGAGAATTATCACATGTTCTTCACTGAAATGTGGATGCAGGAGCATCACAAGCACTCTCTTATGGAACAGCATAGCCATGCAGGACAGACACAAATTGTAGGTTTTTATTTTCTTGAAACTCCTGAAAAATGTAGTCCTCTTATTCTACATGATCCGCGTCCTGCGAAAGTTCAAGTTGGATTATTTCAGAAAGACTCGCATGAGATCTCTTACACAAGTGATCAAATTGTAATCTGGCCTAAACCAGGAATGCTGATTTTTACCAATGCATGGCTTCCACACTCTTTTGGCCGTCATGGTACAGATGAACCGATCCGATTTGTGCACTTTAATCTTGGCTGTGTTCCAAGAATGAATCCCAATCAGGTGTAAAATGTCTGAGTTTTTAATAAGATTCAACAAAACACGCGGAATGCCTGGAAGAGGTACAGAAGAACATGTATGGCGTGTATTTGAAGATGGCAAAGAGTATTTATTTAAACATGTAAAAATTAATGTTCCTAGCCAATCTATAAGAACTGATGAGGATTGGAATATTGGATGCACAGGAATTATGACTATTGATCGAATGACCTCTACTGCAATTATTGAGGAACAATAATGAGATTGACAATTATACCTTCTGATGGTGCCGTATATGAGAATGGCATTTGTTATTCAGATCTTACTTGGGAAGGAACTCCAGTTGATGTTCATGCTTTACAGTATGATACTGATTTACTTTATGGATGGATTGAATATGTTGATGGTCTTAAGCCAAATGAAGACATATTTGAATTACCTCAATGGGCAATAAATGCTGAGGCTGCTTGGGAACAAGCAAACAATCCGCCTCCGCCACCGCCTCCCACTCCTGAAGAAATTCAAGAACAGAATAAAGCAACAGCAGTTTCTTTGCTACAAGCAACAGATTGGGCAGCTACTGTTGATATTTCTAATCCACAATATTCTAATCCTTATCTTATGAATCAAGATGAATTTCTTGCTTATAGATCACAGGTTAGAGAAATAGCAGTATATCCTCCAACAATTCCTGTTGGTGTTTGGCCAACAGTTCCTACTGAGGTGTGGTCATCATGAGTTTGGATGTCAAGATCTTCTGCCCACTCGGGGCCAAGTGTGAAGAAGCTCGTGACGGAGCAATTCAACGTTGTGCATGGTATGCTTGTGTTCGCGGGACTAATGTGAATACAGGTGAAGAAGTAGATGAATGGCGCTGTTCAATGAATTGGATGCCAATGCTTCTTATTGAAAATTCAGGAATGCAACGTCAGACTGGTGCTGCTGTAGAATCATTTAGAAATGAAATGGTTGAAGCAAATAAACTTAGTCAGCAGGTTTTGCTTGAAACAGCAAATGTTAAAAATAGACTGATAAAAGATATCAATGCTTAATTTTCCTATTAGTGAAGAAGAGGCAAAAGTCCTACTAATATTGCTGGGAAAGCTGCCAATTGAAACAGGCGCCTCTTCAATTTATGAGAGGCTCAAAAAAGTAATTGAAGATAGCAAGGGTAAACAATAATGCCTTCATCATATATTCTTCAGCAGGATGGAGGGCGAATTGGTCTTGAAGATGGCGATGGCTTTCTTCTTCTTGATCAATTGCCTGAGGGTGTAGTTGTTGGTGCTGACATAACCAACAAACAAACTACTATATTGAGCTATCTTTATTTTCAGTATATTGATGATCAGAATTTGCCTGCTCTTATTAATGCATATAATAAGATGACGCAGAAAAATGTAAATTGGTTTAATTCATTAAATTTGCCAATTTACCCAATGTTAAGTGGGACTCTCCTTGATTGGGTTGGTCAAGGTTTATATGGATATGCTAGGCCATTGTTTTCTGCTACAGTTATTCCAGATTACAATGGTGCTATAGATACTTTTCCAACTGACAATTTAGCAATTGGACAAACTGATTTCACCCAATCTGAAACAATATATACGGTTCCAGATGATATTTATAAAAGAGTTTTAACATGGCTTTTTTATAAAGGTGATGGTCATCAATTTTCTATTACATGGCTTAAAAGAAGGCTATATAGATTTTTGTATGCGCCAGCTGGCTGGGATACACATATAGCATATACGCCAATGATTAGCGTTACATTTGCATCAGATCCTTTGCTTGCGCCAATTTGTACTATCATTATAAATGATGCTCCTAATCCAGTAGGACAATATCTGGAAGATTTTATTAATTCTGGATTATCTCAACTTCCATTTAGGTTTAGATACCAGGCAACTGTTAACATGGTTTAATAGAGGCTATACATGACTGCCACAGTAGAAATTTATGCCAACAATGCAAGTAGTGTAGTTGCTACTGGCATCTCCGCGGTTGCCACTACTCTTTATATAAGCTCTGGTGATGCTGATGCTTTTCCTACGCCAGTTGTAGGTAAAGAATTTTTTAGACTTAGGATTACATCAGCATCTGCTCCAAATTCTGTTGAAGAAATAGTCTTTGTTACACAAAGAGTAGATAATCAGCTGACTATTGTACGCGGGCAAGAAGGCACTACGCCACAAGCTTGGAGTGTTAATGATCCTTGTTGGAATGCAGCAACTGCTGGAACTTACTTTCAGTTTATGCAACCATATTATGGTGTAAATTCTACTGGTGCAAATTTTTATACTGTGCAGACAAATACATATGCAGATGCATATTATGATGGCATGCTTGTTATGTTTTTGCCATTGCTCAGTAATACAATTGTAAATCCAACGCTTAATGTCAATGGACTTGGTGCAGTTGCTATTAGAAATAGTGATGGTTCAACTATTTTGGCAGGTCAGATTCCTGCATATACTATTTGTGAATGCGTATACAATTCTGCTGGCCCTCGTTGGGAACTTGTATCTCTTAATGGTGTAGGTGTCACTCCTGCATTAACTGATAATAGTACAAAATATGCAACAACTGAATTTGTCAAAAATGCATTGGCTGGTGCAGGGCAAATTCCTTCAGGTGTTAAAATGCTTTTCCTTGAAGCATCAGCACCTGTTGGTTGGACTCAGGTTACTTCACTTAATAATTATGCATTGCGCCTTGTCAGCGGAACTGGCTCAGGAACTGGTGGTACTGTAAACTTTTCAACTGCATTTTCAAATCAGTCAATTTCCGGTACTATTGGTGGAACTGCACTTACCACTGATCAATTGCCTGCACATACACACAGCGGTACTACTGCATCTGAAAATCAGAATCACAAACATAACCAAGTTACTCCTAGCACTATTCTAAATTATCAGCCAGGATCTGCAGCACTTCAGATTGGTTTTACAAGTCCAAATACTTTTAGTGCATGGATCCAATCTGATGTTGAAACTGCATCTCACAACCATAACTTTACAACTGCAGCAACTGGATCTGGTAATACACACACTCATTCACTTTCTGGCGCAAGTGTAAATCTTGCTGTTAAATATGTTGATATCATTGCCTGTGAGAAAGACTGATGATAATGAGTGAGATTGGCAGAAGGTTAATAAAGCAATTTGAAGGTGAAAGTCTTGAGTCATATAAATGTCCCGCGGGTGTGTGGACTATATCAGTTGGTGTAACTGATAATGTCAAGCCTGGCATGAAAATTACACAAGCTCAATCTGATGTAATGTTTGCTAGAGCCTTGCGACCAAGAGAAGATAAACTGACTAGAATTTTAAATAGGACTCCTACCAATCAAAATCAATTTGATGCAATGCTTTCTCTTGCATACAATATTGGTATGAGTGCATTTGAAAAATCAACATTGCTTAGATTACATAGAAATACTGAATATGAAGCTGCTGCGGATGAATTCCTAAAATGGAATAAAGCTGGTGGAAAAGTGCTTGATGGTCTTACTCGCAGAAGATCGGCAGAACGTAAACTTTATTTAGGCTCTCTGTCATAGGTTATACCATGATTCTTAGAACTACAGATCTCAAAAGAGGTGCTACTTTTTCCTTAGCAGGTTATGTCAATCTGCCTCCAGGAACATGGGCAATTGATTCAACTGTACGTGACCCTGCAGGAACTTTAATTGAGCAACTTACAGCAACTTTAATTGCTCCTATTGCACCAGAAACTCAGTATGCAATTTCTGTATCAGCATCACCTGAACAGACTTCTATTTGGCCAGTGGGAACGCTGAACTGTGATATCCGTTATACAGATGCAGATTTGGTACTGATAACTCCTACTTTTAACATTGTTGTTGAGGAGTCTGAAACTCATGGCTAATGAAACTCAAGATGTAGTAACTTATCTACATAAAACTGATTCTAGTTTACTTGAGGTACTTAACACAAGTGGTGAGTTTGAAGAGGTTGTTACATATCTTTATAGAACAGATCCAGTAACTTTAGAAGTTATTGATCCAAGCCCTGATATTGTCCTTAATCTTGGACGTATATTTCTTGGTCCTACTGGTCCTACCGGACCAACTGGACCAATCGGTGCTACAGGCCCTACCGGACCAATCGGGGCTACGGGAGTAACAGGGCCTATAGGGGCTACAGGGCCCACGGGAGCGACAGGAGTTACCGGACCTCAAGGGGAAGTAGGGTCTACAGGCGTTACTGGCCCTATGGGTGACGTAGGCCCTACGGGGCCTATAGGAGCGACTGGGCCTCAAGGTGAAACAGGGCCAACAGGCCCTATTGGTGCGACAGGACCACAGGGTAATACTGGAGCAACAGGTCCTACTGGAGTTGAAGGTCCTACTGGAGCAACAGGTCTTCAGGGTATTGAAGGCCCTATTGGTGCCACTGGCCCTACTGGATCCACTGGACCTACAGGCCCTCAAGGTGATATTGGGCCTACTGGATCTACAGGACCCATTGGTGCCACTGGCCCACAAGGTGATATCGGCCCAACTGGTCCTTCTGGATTAGAAGGTATGACTGGACCTACTGGACCTACTGGAGAAGTGGGCCCAACGGGTGCTACTGGCCCTATTGGGGCAACTGGTGTTACCGGTCCTACTGGCCCACAAGGTACGTCAATTAATTTCAAAGGTGAAGTGCCTACAGTAGGTGACTTGCCATCTGGGGCTGCAGTCAATGATGCATATATTGTCACCGCGGATGGTGATCTATATGTATGGGATGGAGCATCTTGGGTTGATGTTGGCCAGATTGTTGGTCCTACTGGGCCACAAGGAAATACGGGTGCCACCGGACCTACAGGATTAACTGGTCCTACAGGTCCAGACGGTGCTACTGGTCCATCAGGTTTAGTAGGTGCTACAGGCGCGACTGGACCTATTGGAGCAACTGGTCCTACTGGTTTGGAAGGTTCTACTGGTCCTATAGGTGCTACTGGTCCGACTGGTCCGACTGGTGATGTAGGTCCTACAGGTGCAACTGGACCACAAGGTATTCAAGGTATACAGGGGGTACAAGGTGACACTGGTGCAACTGGACCAACTGGGATTCAAGGTGATGTTGGCGCTACAGGTGCAACCGGTCCCCAAGGGGACATTGGGCCTACTGGAGCCACTGGTCCTGTGGGTGCAACTGGTCCAACTGGGATAGGTGCAACTGGTGCTACTGGCCCAACAGGTTTGACCGGTGCTACTGGACCTCAAGGTGTTGCTGGTGTAACAGGTCCAATAGGTGCCACTGGTGTCACAGGGCCTACAGGAGCGGGTGGTGCATATGGATATTATGGATCATTTCTTGATACCACTGATCAATCATTGATTAGCACGACTGCTGCACAACCTATCAATATTAATACAACTACTGAATCAAATGGTGTAAGCATTGTATCAGGTAATCAGATTACTTTTGCACACCAAGCAACATATTCATTTACATTTTCTCTTCAGTTCACCAATACTGATACAGTAATTCAAAAAGCAACTGTATGGCTTAAATATAATGGAACTGATTATCCTGATTCAGCAAGTGTAATTGATGTACCAAACTCCCACGGTGGAAGCCATGGTAATATTGTTTTCACAGTAAACTTTGTTTCTACATCAGCAATAGGTGGTGGAGATTACGTTCAATTATATTGGTCAGGAACAAGCACACAACTTTCAATTGAAACTATTGCAGCAGGCACTTCACCTATAACTCCAGAATCGCCTAGTGTAATAATTACAGTAACACAGGTGATGTATACACAGCTTGGTCCCACTGGTGCTACCGGTGCTACCGGCCCTATAGGTGCCACTGGACCAGTAGGAGCAACTGGGCCTGTAGGGGCGATTGGACCAACCGGCTTAACAGGAGCAACTGGACCAGAAGGTGTTACAGGGCCAACTGGTCCTATTGGCGCTACTGGACCAGAAGGCGCAACAGGCGCCACTGGACCTATTGGTGTGACTGGTGTAACTGGACCTCAAGGACCAATAGGCGCTACTGGTCCAATTGGCGTCACAGGACCTACTGGGCCAACCGGTGCAACAGGAGTCGCGGGTAATACTGTTCTTTATGGTGCTGGTGCTCCAGTTTCAGGAATTGGTGTTGATGGTGATTTTTACATTAACACTCTTACTGAATATATTTATGGTCCAAAAACATCAGGTATATGGCCCACTGGAACATCACTTATTGGTTCTACTGGTCCTACAGGGGCAACCGGACCTACTGGTGACGTTGGACCAACTGGTCTAACTGGAGCAACTGGACCTACTGGGCCAATTGGTGCAACAGGACCTCAAGGAGTAGTAGGTGCAACTGGACCGATTGGTGCAACTGGTCCAATAGGAGCAACTGGTCCTACAGGATTAACAGGAGCAACAGGGCCAGTAGGTGCAACAGGTCCAACAGGTCCAACAGGAGTAGCTGGAAATACTTTATTAAGCGGAACAGTTGATCCTATTGCTGGTGTAGGTGTAAATGGCGATTTTTACATTAATACAACTAGCGAAACGATATTTGGTCCTAAAGCTGCTGGAGCATGGCCAGCAGGTGTATTACTTATTGGCCCGACTGGTGCAACAGGACCTGTTGGTGCAACAGGACTTACAGGAGCAACAGGTCTAACAGGTTTGACAGGTCCAACAGGTCTTACTGGGGCTACTGGTCCAATAGGTGCTACAGGTCCTGTTGGCCCTACTGGCCCTACTGGCGTTAGCGGTCCTGGTTTTGCAGCAGGCACAAAATCATTATTTGCACAAGCTGCTGCACCAACTGGATGGACTCAGTGCACAACATATAATAACTATGCACTAAGATTAGTTAATGGATCTGCTGGAGGAGTAGGAGGCTCCGTTGCTTTTACAACAGCATTTGCTTCTCAGACTCCATCAGGCTCAATTAACACTAGTGGATTGAGTGCTGGTGCAACAACTCTTTCTTTAACACAAATACCAGGTCACCAACATAATGGTGCAGCTCAATGGGGCTCATCTGCTTGCGGAGGAGGCTGTCAGACAACAAGACAGACCCCTGGAGTAGGGTGTCAAAGAAGCACACGTGTTTTTGGTTGTGTTCAGTGGAATGGTTGGACATCTTATAGTTTTAGAGTTGCATCAGCTGGATCTGGTGGATCACATACACATGCTGTATCAGGATCTGCAACTTTTGCAGGAAATGCAATAAATATGGCAGTTCAATATGTAGATATTATGATTGCTGTAAAAAACTAATGTAAAGGGGCCATACGGCCCCTTTTTTATCCTCTCCAAACAGCATCTATTGGCTCTAGTGAATACCAACCTTGATCTGATAAATTGGCAATTTGTTTGAATATCCTATCCATCTGCCACCCAACATTGAATAACCCATATTTACTTCTGGCACGCATTGAAATAATCTCTCTATCAAGATTTTCAACATTCTCAATAGCATGTAACCAGTCACCAAGAGTTTTACAACGGTATCCATCAAGTCCATGTTTGACTGTTTCACAGAATGCACCAAAGTCAGATGCAATCAATGGAGTACCACAAAGCATACCTTCTACTCCTGCTCCTCCAAATGGCTCACAGTACAAAGTAGGCATGAGCATTGCGTAGGCATTCCGCAATAATTCGCTTCGATTTTTACCCGTTACCGGAGGCGAATAAGTAAGGTTAGAAGGCGCGTCAGACATGTACTGAGCGATAAAATCTTCCTCCCCACCTCCTACTACCTTGACTTCAAAATCGACTCTACGGGCGATCTCCTTAACGATTTGAAGTCCTTTGCAATCAATGACTCTACCAAAGTAAAGAAGATATTTGCCAGGCTCCAAATTTGGCTCCCAGTCATCAATATCATATCCCATAGGGCAAACCCATTGGTATGCATTGCCTGGTTTCTGCTCTTTGCCCTGGTGCCATGACCACCATTGGTAAGTCTCATATACGCGGAAATCCGCGAATGCCTGCACATAACCAATACCTATTTCAACGTGTTTGCAATCAGGAAACACATTAACAAGATCGGCGTGAGCAATACCAAAAGGATGACAGATAATGTCACCAGGCTCCACATTAGATGCCATAGCCCTACGCAGAATGCTACTAAACTCACGATAAATTGTCGAGTCAGTAGACGCAGCTTCTTTTGGTTGCTCTTTCTTATACAGTTCTTTAAGTTTCCTGAATCTCTCAGAGCCCAGTATGGTGACGTGTTTTGTCGCTTCTGATTCTGATCCTTCATTTGAATACTCAATGACTTCATGACCAAATGGGGCCATCATTTTACCAAACCTAACCACGCGCCCAGTAAAGGCGCAGTGGCTAAATTCAGCTGATGGGATAGTGTGGAACAATCCTATCAGATGTAATCTCATTTCTTTTCCCTCATTTCTAAAAATATGTCAGCCATTTTGAATGATTGTTGAACATGCTCATAGAAATTGTCTGTTTGAAAATCAGGTGACACTAAACCTGCATGGGCAAATACCAATGCAATAATATCTCTATCACTCAGCTTGTTTGTCTGCTCGCTCATGCGCTGCCTCATTTGAGTATTTATCAGGATAACGCTTCATCAACTTTTCAATGCACCTCAACGCGGGTTGTTCCATAGGAACACCCAATGACTTACAAGCCAATGCACAGAACCACATAATGTCTCCAATCTCCTCAATGAGATTTTCTACATCAAGTTCTTTGTCATATGCATAAGACTTTTTGATTGCATCAGCAAATTCTCCAGCTTCAGATACAAGGCCAAGAGTAGCATGCATAAGATCACCTTCTGGTCCCATATCTTTTGCAGTACGCAATGCCTGCATTTGAAACAAATTAAAAGTATAATCAGGAAATTCATTTTTAATTTCTTCAGCCATTTATAGAACTCCAAATTTATTTAATTGAACCAAGTGACTATTGAATATCTAATATTTTTAGATACTGTTTTTATTTCATGTGGAAACATAAAATTAGCAGGGAATAAAATTGCTGCTCCAGTTGATATTTTAAATGACAATTCATCATCAAAAAATGACCATTCACCTCCTTCATAATTATCATTAAGTGCAAAAGACAGACTTAAAATTCTGTCTTTTTCTTCATTCATGTAATCTACATGTTTACTAAGATAATTACCATTTTCATATTTTAATAATTCATAACCTTGATCTTTATTTACTACACAAAATGGAAATTTTTCTCTATACAATTTCAAACATTCTGAAGAACGATTAAAAATTAATTGATCAATTACATTTCCATTTTTGTATAAATGTTTATCAAGTGTAATCATTACATGACTACAATTTGCTTTTGCTTTTTTATCAGAAAGATTATAAAGACCTGTTGGAGTCCAATTTCCTGAATTTTCATACTCATTTATGATAAATGAACATTCTTCTTCAGTCAAAACATTTTCTATTATCAATATGTGATCTGATAATTTTTTCATCATATTAATTCATCAGGAGATTTAATACCAATCATATTATGCCTAGTTGGGCAGGCATCTAAATGAAGATCAAGTAACTTGATGATTGCGAGATATGGTGGCTCATAATCTCCATTATGCATCTTTATAACCTCCGCGCAGGTGAAGCCAGTTAACATTGATATCTCAACATATGAAAGACCATGTACGCGGAGATTAGATATTATCTGTCGCCACTTAATCTCTTCAATCACTTCACACCAATATAGTGATAGTTAATGCATTTGGTTCCCAGGCCATCTGGGATTGCATCAGTACATGCAAAATGCTTTGCGTCAAGTGAAACAGTTGCTGGCCTATTAGTAAAATTGAAAAAGATAAACACAATTGTTATAACTGCAATGATACCAACAGAAATGGTGAACTTATCAAAGTTAGTCATTTTAATGCTCCGTTCCGTTAAATTGTACAAGATTTGATAAATGAACTACATAAAGACGTAGTGCCTGCCATATCTCAGGATTAAGATAAACAACTTCTCTAGGAATATCCGTTCCATCTTCAACAGTAAGAATCAATCCATGACCATCATAACAAACATAAACGCCATCACCAAGATATACTTTACTTCCGTGAGCGTTTTGCATCCATAACCTCATCAAGATAAATACGCAGTATTGCAACTTGCAGCAAACCTTGTTTCATCTTTTCATCACCCTGAGCAGCTGCCACCTCAGTGAGTAACTTTTCAGCAAGAGCCAGCAAAACATTAATAGCATTAATTTTAGCGATATTATCCATTACCATTTCCTAAGTGATACAAACGCGGTTTCTTCAGATAGAGTCATTGCAACACCCCAAACAATTAGGGCTACAACACCATACATCATTTGGCCGTTGGCAAAGAAATAAATCATTGCAAAAAATGATACCATTCCAATTGCTGGTGCAATCATTATGATAAAACCAATACAAATTAATAATACAAGGGCAATCAATACTGCATTCATATGTTTTTATCCATAATTACATTATAATTGAAAGCTATAGATATTCTTTCATCTTCTGAATAAGGGCTAGGTGCAACATAATGCAGCAGCCACGCTGGAAATACATAAATTCTACCTGCTAATGGCTTAACACAAAATTCTAATTCTTTTGAGTTATTTATGTATATGTTTTTAAATTGCGCTCCATCATTTCTTAATAAATGCAAATATCCTACTGGGTGAGGGGCATTTACATAAAATACAGCTGCCATGTCTGTTGATCCATGATAATGTGCTATATTATAATTATTTGGATAATTTATATTTATCCAAGAGCTGGTTAAATATAGTTTTACATTTAATTGCTCTTTAATAGCTACAAAATTAACAAATTCAGATGTTTTATTTATAAGTTTATTTAATTCTATATTGTTATCATTTGGCATTTTGCCTTGCCAACCTCCTCTATTGCTTGCATTGACTGGCTCTGCAAATTCTTTTGCCAATAGACATTCTTCTTTAAGTTTTAATAAATTAATTTCTAATTCCGCAGAATACATAA
>Ga0213922_1000136_pt1 | contig 43015 bp, 54 predicted proteins | sample McNCre2917MG_FD_165060 | JGI IMG/M metagenome (GOLD analysis project Ga0213922, IMG submission 165060) | Freshwater microbial communities from McNutts Creek, Athens, Georgia, United States - 29-17 MG | ecosystem: Environmental > Aquatic > Freshwater > Creek | place: USA: Georgia | collected... | reverse complement strand
TGTGCGAAGCATCGCGAGATTTTTCTGCAAATGAAGGCAATTTGTGGTTGACGACGACACCTAAATGGCAAAGCAGCGAACCAGAACATCAGCCGTGACGGAAATCGCTGATTTCGCAGGGGTTTCGCGTCAGACCATCTACGACTGGCAGAAGCTGCCTGGATATCCACGCGCGCCAGATGGATCGGTTGCGTTGTGGGATTTGTGCGAGTGGCGATGTCGAGCGGCTGGAGCGGATGTTTCTCCAGAAACAGAGGGAGGGTCGGATTCGCCGGGTCTTGAGCGGTTTCGAGACGCCAGAGCAGAGCAGGAAGAAATAAAGCTGGCGGAAATGAAAAGACAGGTCGTGGCGATCGACTGGATGCATGCCAGGCTGAATGAGATCGCATCACTGATTCGCGGGGCCGGTGAGCAGTTGCAGCGGGAATACGGGCCAGATGCGTTGCAGATCCTTGAGGATGCGATTGCGGAGGCAGAAGGCAAGATAAAGGACTTGGGTTCAGAGTGATAACCGCCGAAAAATTGGATATGCCGACGCACTTTGAGGAAATTCGCTGGCTGTTGCAGGCCAGTCGGACACCTCGATTGCGTACGCATAGACAATTCGCGGAGAAAGAAATCGTTTTGCCACGGACGGGACCAAAGGGCGGGCGTCGGTTTAAGTGCGAGTTTCAGCCGTACACAGGCCTTTGGTACGACGCCATCGGATCAGGGTTGTTCAATCGCTTTATAGCGACGGGGCCAAGCCAATCAGGAAAAACGCTCAACTGTTTTGTTGAACCAATCGTGTATCACCTGTTTGAGCGTCGGGAAAACGTCATCGCGTTCGCTCCAGATGATGCGATCTGCGAACAGAAGTGGCTGATTGACATCCTGCCGATCATTCAGGAATCGCAGTACGCCAGGTTTCTTCCGAAACGTGGTGGGGGTGCTCAGGGAGGATTTGACCGGCTCATCAAGTTTGCGAACGGAACGTACATCATCTGGATGATTGGTGGAGGGGGAGACAAAAACAAATCAGCCGCAACAGCACGTGTGGCAGTCGGGACAGAAGTCAACGGGATGCGGACCGGGGCGGCGACATCCCTGGAGTCTGGGCCGCTGGAGCAGATCGAGGCCCGTCTGAGGTCGCACGGGCCGCGAGCAATCATGTACATGGAATGCACGGTAGATACGGAGGATGGCCCGATCTGGACCGGCCTGAAGTCTGGGACTGACTCACGAATCGCTTTGAAATGCCCACACTGTCCGGAGTGGGTGACGCCGGAGCGTGAAGACTTCGCTGGGTGGGAGACAGCACAGAACGAATTAGAGGCGGAGCAGAAAGGAAGGTTCTACTGCCCGCAATGTGGCACGGGATGGAGCCCACTGCAGAGACGAGAAGCCAACGTGGCAGCCAAGCTCGTACATCGTGGGCAGGTGATTGCGCAGGACGGCACGATCTCAGGTTCGGTCCCGCAAACTCGCACATTCTCAATGCGGTGGAGTGCCGTCAACAACCTGTTCGCCGAGGAATCGCAGATCGGCCTCGAAGAGTGGAAGGCTGCAAGGAAAGCGGACCGCGAATCAGCAGAGCGGGAGAGGTGCCAGTTCGTGTGGACCATTCCGGTAGCGGACACGTCAACGGTATTTGAGATCTCAGAAACCCTGGTTGCTTCGCGGCTGACGGGATTGCCAAGGTACATGCTGCCGGCCGACACGCAATCGCTGGTCTGCAAGATCGACGTGCACGCCAGGTGGCACTACTGGGCGGTCATGGCCTGCGGTCCCGAAATCGACGGACGCGGCAGAGCGTATTCAGTTGTTCACTACGGAATCCAGAGGACAACATTTGATGAAGGGTCGTCATTCAAAGAGGCGATCATCGCCGGACTGGAAGCCATCAAGCGGGAACTGGAAGAGACTGAGTGGAAAACAACGGCGGGTGACGCATGGTCCGTAGATCTTGTGGACGTTGACGCCGGTTTCGAACAGGACGCCGTGCTGGAATTTGTGACAAAGGCAACGTCGACAGAAACCGCGTGGACGATGTCAAAGGGCGAGGGGGACAACTATGTCCATCCAAAAAAAGAAACGAAAGACACCAAGTTGGGAAATCACTGGTATCGGTCGCGACAACAAAAGAAGAAGGAGTCCAACAAGAAGGACTGGTGGTTGACGATTGCAGAGACAAACTGGTGGATGCGACAGGTTCACGCGGGGTTTATGTCCGATGCGTTCGAGGACGATGGCACACGCAAGCCGGGTTCAATCGCCTTATGGGGAGACGATCCGAAAGCCCACATGGAACGAGTGGATAAAACGATCAGCCGAAGTTCATGGGCATCGCAGTTGGTTGCGTGGAAGTGGCAGGAGAAAACAACGCCTAAGACGGGGACGACAATGGCATGGGTGCCGCAATACGGCGACGGCAAGGACGATCACTTTTTTGATGTGGGATACGGGCTGTTGGTGGCGTCATCACTCGTTGCAGACATACGAAAAAGAGCAGCGCAAGAGGATCAAGCAATATCATTGTCGGAGTGGTTCAGATGATCGAGCGCTGCAAAGACTGCGGGGCAACGCACGGCACGGAGCCGGAGTTTGACGAGTTCTGGCAGGAGTGGCGAAGCAAATGCGGTAACTGCGGGGCAGGCGTTGTATGTGCTGCGCCAGAGGCCGAAGACGCAGCCCAGGATCACGGGCCGGTCTACTACGTGCCGGTAGAATGTCCAAACAAAAAATGCCGTTCAACTAGCTGTCCGGTGAGATCGACGCCGGGAGGAAAAATCAGACACCACAAATGCAATGATTGTGGACGTTGCTTTAAGTCGATCGAGAAAAGATTGTCGGAAATAGTGGGAGGCGAGTGACGTTTCGTAAGAAACTGAATTTCGCCGTGATTACAGAATCTGTAAACGCCATCTGTTCGCGAGGGCGGGGCCAGATCAGTATCACGCACATGGCAACCGCTTCCACCCTCAACGATGATGTCGACGCCGCGAGAGCGGCGATGTTGTTGCTTGATTGGCAGACGGCTATCGACTTGCTGATGACAGTCAAGCTCCTGTTGGCAACGCGACCAGACACGATGTTTGGCGGCGGCGCTGGCATGCGATTTAACGCCAAGGACATCGACGCGCTGGTGTTGCAGTGTCAGCAAAGACTGAGGGAAGCCAGTAGCCGGGCCGCAGCGGCGGCGGGCGATCCATTCTACGTTGCGATTCCCGTTCGATACGTCGGTGAAGGAGGTTGCGATGTTTGATTGGGCGAAAGCGGTCATGATCCGCACGGTTGAAGCGATTGATATCAGGCGTTGGATGAACGCCAAAAGCAGCCGGTTGAACGATGCTCACTGGAAGGGGCATGAGGATAAATCGGTCAACGAGGACATCAGTCTCTCGCTGGCAGATTATCGCAAAAAATGCATAAGTGAGGCGTCGGATAATCCGTTTGTTAGCGGAATGATTCATACGCAGACAACAGACATCGTCGGGCCAGAGGGTCCGATCATGCAGTCGCAGTCGAGTAACGCAAAATTCAACCGGTCCTGTGAAAAGGTCTGGAAAGACTGGTTTGCCATGCCTGACCTGAACGGTCAGCTTTCCGGTGTCGATATGATGCGAACGTGGATACCGCAGCTATGGACGTGCGGTGAGTTCATTGAACAGATCACAAACGATCCGCGATTGCTCAGGGGAGAAAAGCTCCCAGAGGATGAGGATGGTTCTCGGATCGTCGCGATGAGGCTGCTTTCAGTGCATCCACGCAGAGTGGTCGCACCATTGAGGATCAATACTCAAACGGTGAATGTTGACGGTGTCGAATGCGACGCCAACGGCAAACCGGTCAGCTTGTGGGTCAAAGACTTCCTGTCGGACGAATCAGCCTACATGCGTTCAATGCTTCCAAAGCAAATGGACGCAAGCGGGTTTTTGCACTGTTTTCAGCGAGTCGAATCAAATCAGGTTCGCGGGTTCCCTTGGCTAGCTCCATGTCTGCAGACGGCAGCGGATTTGCGTGATTTGGATACCCAAGTGCTTGACGGCTTGAGACAGGCTGCAGACTGGATGGTCTTTTTTGAATGCGAAGATCCATCGAATCCGCCGCGAGCAATGACGGGTGAAATCAAAAGCAAGCGGCGGATGATGCGGGCCTTGCCACCTGGTTACAAAGCAAAATCGATTCAGGCCAATCTGCAGCAGATGAACTACACCGAGTATCGCAAGACGCGACTGGCGGAACTCGGCAGAGTCGTATCGATGCCACTGATGATGGTCATTCTCGATTCGGGAGATCATTCGTTTTCTGCGGCCAATTTCGACGCTCAAATTTACTCACGTGGAAACGCAGCGACTCAGTCATGGCTGGAACGGGTTGCGTTGAGGCGGCTCGTCAAGATGGTCAGACGCGAGGCCGCGTTTAAGGTGCCTGCACTGAGAACGGTACCAGACGATTGGGAGATCAAGTTTACGTGGTCACGTCCACCGCATGTTGATCCTGTCAAGGTGGCGAATTCGCTGGAAATCCTGTTGCGGCTCGGGCTGATATCGGAAATCGAAGCCTGTGGAATGTTGGGCTTGGACTACGAGCAAGTGGCGTCGAGCATCGCACGAGTGTCAGAGATTCGTGGAGAAAACAGTATCGGACAATCGCTGGCTCAGATCGTCGCCAGTGCTCAGGCAGCAAGCCAGCAGTCGGCATCGGAAAAGCGGTTTGAGGCGATGATTGTCGAACTGCGCGAGCAGGTTGCGGAAGTTCTTGAGAGGAGCAGAACAAGTGCCGTTTGAAACAATGTCTCGACGTGATTTGGCCTCCCAGTCGATATTGCTGCGTGCCGCGTCCATCAACGAAAAGGAGCGTAGCGTCGAAGCGGTGTTGACCACTGGAAACGCCGTTCCGGTATTCGACTGGAACGACTGGGAAATGGTTGATGAAGTGCTCATTCCAGAGGGAGCAGAGTACGCCGATCAGATTCCGCTGCTTGAATCACATATGAGATGGGACACCGGGGATCTACTCGGGTCGATCCGTTCAATCCGCCGTGAGGGCGACAACCAGATTGTCGGCAGGTTGTTTTTCGTCGAGGGAGATCCGGATGTCGAGAAGGTGTGGAACAAGGTTCGCCAGGGGCATCTGACGGACGTTTCGATCGGATACCAGATTATTGAATCGGTCAAGCTGGAGCCGAATACAAGAGCCAATATCGGGGGCCGCGAATTCGCTGCCGGTCCCCGATCAATGCGAGTTGCAACGAAGTATCGAATCAAAGAGGGTTCGGCCGTTGTGATTGGTGCAGATCAGGCAGCGAAAATCCGGGCGGAGCAACTCCCCCCATCAGAAAGGCATACCATGCCAAAGCAGGCGCAGGGGGCGTCTCCCCCAGAAGTCGAAAAACCAGTTGAATCAGTTCGGTCGGAGGCCGACAAGCCGGGTGAACGGTCGGAAGGGGAAAACCCAGGGCAATCGAAGCCAGCGGCGGCTCCGGGATTGACGGAGCTTGATCGACAGAAGCAAATTCGAAAACTTGCCAAGCTGAACACGCGAGCCATCGACGATGAACTCGTGGAGCGATGCCTGGATGATCCGGCATGTACGCCGGACATGGCGGCGGATCTGTTTCTCGGCGCCCATCGGGCAGAGCGAAAGCCGCCAGTCGGCGCGAAGCCGAAAGGAAACGTCGAAGTTAAAGACGACGAACGAATGGCAGGGATCCGGCTGGTGTCTCTGGCGTTTGCAACACGCGGCGGTGTCGATGTCCGAAGGGTTGCGGATAAACTTCGGGGCGGCTGCTACAGCGGGCAATCGAAATCAGCGAGCCCGTTGGCTGGACGTTCGAAAGACGAACTGGATGAACTGGTCCGTCAGGCGGATCGGTTCGTCGGTTGGTCGCAGGATAAGCTGCTGGAGCGGGCTCTCGAAGTCTGTGGAGTCGAGATTCCGGACAACCGACTCGACATGCATCAGCGAGCACTGTCGACGCCGGCTGTGCAGGATCTGTTCACGACAAATGTGCAGGCTCAGTTGCTGGTTGGTTACCTCGAAGCGGACGACACCACGACACAGGGCTTCGTCGAGGAAACCGATGTCGAGAACTACCTGACCGCAGAGGCGGTAGATCTCAGCAAAATGGGCGGCATGAAAAAACGGACTCGCGGGAAATCTGCAGAGCACGGCGACATGTCGAGCAACAAGGAGACCTATTCGGTTTCATCGTACTCAGAACAGTTCACCTGCGACGAAATGGACCTGATCAACGATCGGTTCGGGGCAATTCAGCAGAAGGCACCGAAGGAACTGGGGGCAGACGCCAGGCGGCTGCGTCCGGATCTGGTCTACTCACTGTTGCTCGCCAACCCGACATTGGCACAAGACAGTGTTGCTGTGTTCCACGCCACGCACGGCAATCTGCTGACGGGCGGAACATACGCGATGAGCAAGGCCGCGTTGGAATACGCGATGAAAACCATGATGGCGCAGTATGAACTGCGAGGAAAGCAGAAGATTCGCCTCAATCTGCGTCCGAAATGGATCATCGTTCCAACGGGGCTCGGAAACTACACCGAGGAATTGATCGGATCGTCGAAGTTGCTGGCAACCGGACTGACTGATGCGGTGCGTGGCGACATGAATGCTCTTGTCGGCAAGAAGCTGGTCGTCATCGAAGAGCCACGCATTGACGCTACGGGATGTTGGAATCCAGTGACCGAAGCAATGGTCACGGGATCGGCAACAAACTGGTTCATGCTCTCCGACCAGCGGAAGTCGATCCAGGTGGCGTACCTCCGTGGTACGGGACGACTGCCACGATTGCGGTCGAAGTTCTTCGATTCGGATGGGCTGTACGGAATGCAGTGGGATGTCGAACACAGCATCGGTTCCGCCATTCTGGGATACCGCGATCTGCTGAAGGCCAACGGGGCCTGATCGTAGGTGATGTGGCACCGGCTCGCGGGAGCCGGTGTTTCTTCTGTTCAATAAGATAAGTTTCTTCAAAGCAACTCAATCTCCTTAAGGGGCGATTCATGTCTACGGCAGCGAAATGCATTCGCCGGGCTTGCGACGATACGTTGCAGGTAACGGCGTCGACAACGGTATACGGTGGCGATCCAGTTGTCTTGGACGATGGCCGGGCAGCGGTCAAGTGTGGGCTGGAAACGGCAGTCTCAGGCGACAAAATGTCGGTCGATACGGAGGGTGTGTTTGACGTCACCAGCGCGTCGGCAACGACGTTCAGTCGCGGCGATGAAGTCTGGTGGGATGCGTCAGCGGCAAAGGCAGTGCCAGCCAGCACGACGCTTGACACCAGCGACTTTTATTTGGGAGTGGCGGACGCAGACAAGGCGTCGGGCGATTTGTTTGTCAGGACGATCCTGAACAAGCGAGTGGCATTAAGGCCAATCGTGTACGAGTTCGATTGTGAAACGACGGTAGACTCGGCAACCCACGTTCTAGTTCCGGCAAACCAGAACTCGAACGGGTTCGTTGTAGAGCTTGTCTATGGTGTCGTGACAGAGGTATTCGCCGGTTCGACGCAGGATCAGGGGATCGTCACTGTCCGTGATGGCGACGGCAACACGATTGCCACGTTGACGCCGTCCGACGCAAGCGCGGACGCCGTTGGAGATGTCATCATCGGGACCAGCAAATTGTTGGGAGGAGCCACTGGAGACGCAATCAAAACAGTGGCCGCTGGCAAGTCCATCACGGGGACGGTGACTCAGGAAACGACAGGGACCAGCAAAGCAGGAAAGATGAAAGTCTACCTGAAGCTGACTCCGCTTGCGTAATTGCCAGGTGACATGTGACCGGGTGACCCCTGTAGCGGTTCACTCGGTCACTCGGTCACATTTTAGAGGGTCGCAAGATGAGTCGTTTCACGGATGACTTTTCAAGGGCATTCGAGAGCGATGTCCTATTCGAAATGGGTGACCAGATCGAGTACCACCCGTTGGGACTGGATGCCAGAAACATTGATGCAGTAGTCAACGAGAAGGCGAGCGACCAGAGAGATGGGCAAAGCCACGCAACGCAATTCCGCATATTGTCCGTGTCCTGCCTGAAATCATCGCTGTCAAAATCACCCAGAACCGGTGACTACGTTGTCTGGGAGACGAAGAGATGGGACTTCGACCGACAATTCGGTGACGATGGCGGAGTGCTCAGGCTGCAATTTGTTCGCGAAGAAATTCAGACATCAGGCATCAAACCGGTAAATCTATGACCGCATACACGCCGACAACGGGACTTGCCAAAGCGATGCTGAAGCTGCATCGGATGGTAGCCTTATCGGCGGCGTTTCAGCAGAAAATCGGCGGGGATTACTCCGCAGCATGTGACCGGGTGTTGTTTGAAGGTGTCCCGGACAAGGAACTCGCCGAAGTAGAAGGAATTGCAGAAATCACAGACGACAAGTGTTTCGCGTCGATCTGGATCAATGCCAGCGGGGCCAGGGCCGTGTCTGATGGGTCGCAGGTCGACTTGAGGGACCATGCGGAGTTGCATTTGTATCTCAGGACGCCCGTCAACCCAGCAATGACGACGTGGAACGACAGGAGGTTGGAGGCTGTTGACGTACTGGAGACTTGGACGCAGGAAATATTGCTGTTGTCAGGTGCGGACGATCAAGAGCCAGTCATCGAGGGTGAGGGGCATCTGGCGATCAGTTCTGTAATCGTCCCGATGCATGGTCATTCCCCCAGAAAGACGCGGGAATCAACGGGAGACTTTTTCTATCGTCACATGCTGGTCAGTTATGGCGATGCCGTGATTGGGGGTGCGTGATGCCTCTGGTAGTGCTTGATGCTGTGGTTCAGTCAAACGTCAGGGGACTTGGCCGGGCGATGCCAGCAATGCAGCGGGCCAGTTTGCGGGACACCGGGGAATGGTGGCATCGGAACAAGCTGCAAAGCCACTTCACTCCGGGAAACGAGTCGCGGTATGGCAACATGCCTCGCAACACGCTCTACATGCAGGAAATCAAGAAGGATGAGGGGGTCGGGCCAGGGCGTTACGTCAAGAACACGCTGAAAGGAAAGTCGCTCCGCTGGATGATGGCTTTCCCATCGATCACAGCGACGAGCCATCAGTGTGTCGTTCGAATGGTGACGCCAACCTACTTCGATAAGCCGTTCGTCGGGACATTCATTGATGAACAGACCGGGCGGCTGAAAATGGTCACGCGACAACCGGACAAGCCAGCAGAAGCCACTGCGGTCAATAACGCGGACTGTCAGGAAATGTCACAAGTTTTCGCATCAGGCATGGAGATGCGAGCCCAATTGAAATTGAGAGGAATCTGATGATCTCGACGCCGTTAAAGCTGGACGTGATTACACTGGCGACTGTCGCGACACCGGGCACGCCGGTTGCGACCTTTTCAGCAATCAAGAATGCGATGATCAAGGGCGGGGCTCAGTTCTTTACCGAAGCTCCAGCCGGGCACCCAGCGCCACTGTTCGGGGCGATCGAACGAATTCAGCCAGAAATCACATTCACGACGCCACAGATTGACGTGGTGCTGGGGCTATTGGCAGCGTGGGGTGCAGGCCTCAGTGCAAAGCTGTACCAGAAGAAAACCACAGGGGCGGCACCTCTTGCCAGGTCAGGTACGGTTCACAAGCGGCATGATGTCGCTCAAGCATTGACCTGCTGGTCTCAGGTGATGTTGCCAGCACTCGCACGAGCGACGGCTGACGTAAGTCTCAGGCCGACCTACAACGGGTCTGCTCTGCCGATCGTCGCGAATGGGTCTGTGTCATTGCCTGCCGGTGCAATCACGGCTGCAAACTATTTCGCGGCAGGTCCGGTCTATGTCAACGCAACATTGATTGACGGTGTCGAGTCGGTAACGATCGCCAGCGGATGCCAGTACACGGGGACGAATGACTCAGACTCCGTGTACGACGTCTACGGAGAATTAACGATCCGCGAAACGATGGTCACCATCAAGACGAAAAACCCGGTGAACTGGTCGACGATCCTCCTTGGGGGAACAGCCGTCACAGATTTGACGATCTACGCCAAGGCCTGGGCTAACGCCGATTCCACGAGCTTTCAATCAAATTCGTCGACAGTGCACACCAAGATCAATTGCACTAAGGGGGTGGCGGCTCCAGAGAGCAGCAGTGCAGACGGGCAGGCGTTGTACTCGGACACGATCAGCATTCTCTGCCTGGCTCCAGACGACACGCACGCTCCGTTCACTCAGTCCGTCAATCAGGCAATTATCGTCGCTCCGTAATATGGTGAACCATGTCGCAGTTTTTGTACTTCATTCCGGGCTTGCCACGTCCAGCATTACCACGTGCTGAGGTCGCAGCGACGTTTGCACGAACGGCGTTATGGGATCTGGTGCGATCTGACAAGACGTGGCAGACGGACGAAGTGATTTGCAATCCATTGCATCAGGACGGGCCAGGAGGTCAGACCGGGACGATCTTCGCGGTGTTGCCGGGCGGGATGATCACCGACGAATCATTCGCGGTCGATTACCGTCCAGGGCTGCAGACGTGGATCAAGATCACGGATGCGGGGCCTGTGGCGTGGCTCGGTTGGTACACGGACAATCCACCGACCGAGCGAAGCCTGAGAAGAATGCTTTGGTTCACAGGTGAGCAGGTAACGCTGAACGACGATTGCGAATGGACGGCACCCATCATCAGGAATCATTCACCGGGGGCCAAGGTAACGCTGCCGATGTCCGTTGGGCTGAATGACTCGGGCGTCCGAGTGATGACCGTCAAGCCGCAATATCAGCGATGGGTGAACCTCGCCAAACGCATCTGGGACAACGAGGATCTGCCACTCGGAGAATTATGGGACAAGGCGGCGGAGGTCTTGTCACTCAACTATCGAGTTGGGCCGTACGAGGTCAACGCACTCGGGCTATTCGAAATCGTTGACGACGCTTCAGGGCAGGTCGCCAACTGGTATCAGATCCTGCAGGCCGCGATCGATTGGCGGACAGTTACGGAACTGGTTGGTGAGATCGAAAAAAAAAATACACAGCCGCCAGCCTGATGACGCTGTGTTGGATAAAAGGCCGTGACGTCGCAGGCCGGAGTTTAGGGGAAATGTTCACACTCGCAGCGAGGGGTTAAACGTGGCAAGGAAAGAAAAGAAAACAACGGAGGAAGTCCAACCGTCGGAGACATCGCCAGAGTCAACGGTGGCGGCCGACATCGACAACGCGAACGATGCTGCAGCATCGCCAGAAGCAACGAGTGAGGCCTCTGTATCGTCGATCGACGAACAAACGGCAATCACAAATTTCGAAGCGGCCAGGGATCTTTGGACGCAGCAGTCACTGATCGTTTTGGAACTCAGGAAACAGTGCCTGGAAATGTTGAAGCTGTCGATCATGGATGATCACCGGAGACAGATGATCAAGTTCCGCGTCACTGACTACATTCCAGACCTGATGCCGGTGGAAACTCGCGAGAAATTCGACGCACGGCGAGAAGAGTTGAATCACAGCAGGGAGACTGAAGAAGGAAATCTCCGAATCGCGAAGGAAGCGGTGGAAGAGATCATGGAAATCATCGATCGTGAGTTTCCGAGTAATCGAGAGACGGAATGCCAACAACAGTAACACTACGACCCGCAGACGGTAATAGCTGGACAATTCCCGCCGGAGTGACCGTTGTACAGCTTGATACCACGGGTAATGGATGTGCGGGGGGCGTGAACTCGGCTGGTCAGGGTGGTGGCGGCAGCGGTGCGTTTTCGTCGGTGACGGCGCTGCCCGTTACTCCAGGGGGATTTCTGACATTCAACTGGGGGAACGTTGGGACGCCAGGTAATGCATCCACGCCAGTATGGGTTAGCAAAACCGGCTCGCAGCCAACAAACACGTCACAAGGGTGTTTAGCCGATTCAGCTGGCGCGGCGGGCACGGGATCCACAATCGGAGGCACCGGTGGGCTAGCAGCAAACTCGATTGGCGATGTGAAAAACGATGGGGCAAACGGGGTAAATGGATCAGTTCCGGGATCTCGCGGCGGCGGTGGAGCAAATCCAGGGACTGCGTCCGGACCAGGCACATCAGGTACTGCTGCGACGGGAGCGACAGGCGCCGGGAATGGCGGAACCGGTGCGGGAGCGAATGGCACCGACGCGACGGGAGATGGGTGTGGCGGCGGCGGTGGCGGACCATCAGCCACGTCGGGTGCAGGTAAGGCTGGCAAAGTCGTGATCACCTACACCGCAAGAACTGCGATTCGAAACCCAGTATCAAAACGTCGCAAAAGGCGACGATGAAAGGCGCATAAAATGAGTCATCCAGCGGCTGAGATCAGCAGCACGGACTTTTTTCACGGGTCGTTTTCGGTGGGTGGTACCAAGGCCGCATTAACGGCACTGCCTGCATTCTGTCGCCGTGGTGTCACTGTCAAAGCGGCATCAGGTAACACCGGGACAGTCTATGTTGGAAAATCGACAGTGACAGCGGGAGTTGCAGCGGCGACGACAGACGGGTTTGCGCTGAATGCAAACGAGGAAGTGTTTATCGAGGCCAGCGATCCGACACAAATCTACGTGATCGGATCAGCCAGCGGCCAGGCGGGTAGCTGGATAGGGTCCTAAAAGCAGTTCTTGGTTCATAGTTCTTGGTTCATAGTTCTTGGTTCATAGTTCTTGGTTATTGGTTGGGGGGAGACATGGCGAAAAAACAAGCATCGTCAGAAGTGCCGAGTGGCGATCGACCATCGCCGGACACGGCGTTGGTGGATCCAATCGTCGGGGGCGGCGATGTCAGCTCGATGAAGGCCTGCGAAATCTGCAAATCGCCGATCATCGTCGAAGATGCAGGTGGGGACCTGCACTGCCAGCAAGGCCACAGCTACGCGGCCAACTTCAAGCAATTCGAATTCGGACCGATCACAACAGCCGAAATCGAACGCCTGAAAAAGGAGGCCACAGCAACAGACCCGCCTGCAGCATCGCCACAAACAACGATCCAGGCAGGTAACTAAGAACAAAGCACCAAGAACCAAGAAAGCTTTCGGAATCATGCCAGCCGCCCTAACCATTACCGGGAATACGAACGACGCTTTAGCGGCAATCGCCAAGCTGGAGCGTCAGTACGACTCATTGGAAAACAAAATCAAGCGAGTCAAAAAGACGTCCGAGGAAGGTGATGGAGGTTTCGGAAGAATGACCCAGGGGGCAACTGCGTTTGCTCAAAGGGTAACCGGGGTAGCGAGCGCAGTTGATTTGGTCGTCAAGGGTATTCAACTGGCAAGCCAGGAATGGGACGACTTCGTTCGGCGTCAGGAAAAAGCGAAGGATGCGAATCTGTCATTCGCGCAGACGCTGACGAAGCTGGCGTTGGCGACGGACGCACCATTGCCACAGGTCAGAGAGCAGATTCAGCGATTGTCCACGGACAACAATGTCCCAATGCAGATCGTTCCGGAGATGCTGAACAGGATGCAGGCGGCAAAGGGGCCGACACAGACGACACAGGACGTGGAAAAGACGTTTGTCGCAGCGGCACAAATTGCCAGGCACGATAAAGAGTCGATGGTGCAACTGGGCGAAACATCTCTCGACATCACGAAGCAAATACCAGGCACGACGCCAGAACAGGCGATCGGGTTTTCACTCGCCGCACAGGCTCAATCAAGAGTCGCCGATCCTGCCGCATTTAACAAAAACGTGATTCCGGCGGTGCTTGGTGGAAACAAGATCAATAACACTCCGTTGGAATACGGAGTAGCCATCAGCAACGCTCTGACGCACGGTTCCGGAGACACGACGGGAAAGAGAACAAATACCGCTCAGATTAGCTTAGAAATGCAGATGGCAGAGGCGCTGCCGGAGTTCAAAACAACTCGTGAACGTATTGAGGCGATGCAGGCAGATCCAGCATTGAGAGACGCATTCCTTGAAGGCAAGGAGTACAAGGGAAAGAAGCTGAAGGGTCTGCAAACCGAGTTCACATCACCAGACGGGAGGGTGATGAAAATTGAGGACGCAGACGGCTACTCAGGTGAGCGACGCATGGCGCCAGCGATTAAGGCCATGCTGACGGCAGGAAGCGCTGAAGCAAAGATCATGGCAGAAACAATGGCGACACTGCCATCGCTCGAAAAATCATCGGAGGAATTCCAGCGACGCGCGAAAGAGATGCGAGAAGATCCCAATCTCAAGATTGCCGATCAGAATCAGTCCCTGGTGAACTCAGCAGAACGGGCCAGGATCAAGGATACGGCAGGCGCGAAAGGGGGTGTTGTTCGCCAGGGATTCGAGGAGAACATGAGCGCCGAGGGGATTGGTTGGATGCACCGTCAGGAAGCGGGATGGGCAAAGTGGTCACGAGAAATGATGGGGCAGTCGCCGGAAGAGGCAGCAACCAACACCGCCAGAGCCCTTGAGGGTGCGTACTACTCAAGAAATAACGCTCAGACTGCCCAGCGATTCGGGAAGGTCGCAAAGTCGTTAGAGGGATCGCAGTCCAATGAGATGGGACAGGCGGGAAATGGCGGAGAAAAATCCCTCGAACAAATCCAGAAAGAGGGACGAAAACTATCACAGGACTTAAGCCTGGAGCGTAGAAGGCCGAAAGAGGATCGCGACGAAAAGATGATCGCTGTGATGGAAAAGCAGTTGGAAGCCCTTGAGGAAATGCGGAAGGAAAAGACAAAGCGGCCAATCAATCTAAAGGGGAACGTTGAGTGACCGCCCCATACATGATTGGCGACTTCGAATTTGTCTCGCTGAAGGGAATGTCCTCGAACGGCGGTCCTCCTGAGACGGTACGCAGGACAGCCAGTCCGGTGCAGAGGCCAGGGACAGCGGGAACCGGATTCGTCACGACTGGCGTTAAGGGCAGGCCGTTTGCCATGGCGTCAATGGTGGATGTGATTAGCAAGTCAGTCGCTCAGGCCTTGTGCGTCGCGTACGAGGCAGCGGTGAACGACGAGCTTGTCGAGGTCATTCACGCGGGAGCGAACTACAACGATGAACCGACATCCAACAAATACTGGATCTTGGATGTCTCAGCATCATGGCGCCGGGTGTCAACGTCTCTGGGCGGGACCTGCAGCGGGCCATACGTCGTAGAGGCGGTCTGGACGCTGATCCCGGTCTACGTCGCCCCGCCCCCGCCGCCACCGCCGGCATGAACCAAGCACCCAGGAACCAAGAATCAGGCACCGGGACTCATGAACCAAGCACGAGGAACCAAGAACCAAGAACTTTTCCATGACTTCCATATCCACCTCCAAACGCACCGTCTACCGTCATCCCAAAGCGGTCGTATCGATCGCGGACACGCTTTCCACGGGTGAATTCGTCGTTGTGCCGTATCTGTATGCCGAGATGCTGCGGCTGGCAGTTGCTCCCGAAATCGAGCAATGCCGTCTGTCATATACGTACGGAAAGATTCTGAGAGAGGGAGCAGCAGGGCCGGGGCCATCGACGTACGCGCCAAAGGATCTGAACGGAAAGTTCGTCAAGGTCGTGATCAGTGACACCGTTCACGAAGACGACTCAGATGTTTCTGACGAAACAATCACATGGCATGGCATCATCGAATACGACGAACGGAACACAGCAGGCACAACGCCAGATCCGGAGAACACGCCACAGGGCGAACAGCAGGTCATGGCTTATGGGCTGCTGAGGATGGCAGATAAAAGACCCGTAAACTTTTCGTACGTCGATACCGATGGGACTGAAGCCAACAAATATCACTCACTGACGGGAATCGTCTTCAACACGGACCAGCAGGGCCAGTACGCGAGGAGTGGCAATAGATCAACTAACAGGCTAAAGGACGCAGACGACGCGGATACAAAATATGTCTTCAGTTGGGACCAGCGAGGCCAGCAGGAGTGGACAGCATTCACGGCGGTTGAGTACCTGTTGGAATACCACGCTCCATGGGCAGCAGATGGGACAGTCCCGAACCGGTGGAGATTCGCCGATGATGTGGATGTCGACTATCTCGACTGGTGGCAGGTCAATCAGCCAACAGACGGAATGACGCTGAAAGCATTGCTCGACGCACTGATTCCACGATTTCGCGGCGTCGGTTATTGGGTCGACTTCGATACGTCAACAAACGAAATAGTGGTGCACGTCTTCACGTTCAACAAGACGGATTTGTTGTTGCCCAACGGACAGACGTTGAAAGCCAATGCGAATCAGCGATCGCTGGACTTTGAACACGCATTCGACATCACTCAGGCCAGCGTCAGGAATGCCACAACGCAGCGCTATCACCGAGTCATCGCACGCGGAGCCAGGCGAACGACGACATTTACGACCCGCATTGCAGCGGCACTCGGGACGACATCAGAAATCACGCGCCCAGCATGGTCGACGGATGATGAGGCTGAATACAAAGCCGGGGCCAGCACAGCATCAGACTATTCAGGATTGAGCCTGACGCAGCGACAGAACAGAAATGCGATCGCACGGAATTCCGATCGATTGAACGAGGTGTTTCGCCGATTCGTACTGAATACGCATGTGGCAGCGGACAAGCGATGGAACGGCAAGATTCCACATCCTCACAAGCTGCTCGACAGTCCGGAATACTGGTTGCGAGGAGACCAGACGGCAGAGACATACACAGCTTTGGTGGACGAGGAAGGAGATTGGGACGGCAGGGATCTCGTGCCGCTGCTCAGGGTGATGCGAGGGCTACCGCTCTATGAACGTCACAACTACAGCGGTACCGCCTTGGCAGACTTCGTTTACGCGGCGGCATTTACGAGCCAGGTACATCCGTCATTCATTCCGCTGCTGGCCTACGCGAGAACATACGCCGGAAATGGCGATGCAGCCGACGGCGAGGCAGTCAATCTGCATCGGTACGAAATGCTTGACCGACTGCATCAAAAGTCATTCGACTCGAAATCCAATCGAGACTGGTCATGCCGTGTCAACGTGGTGGATACGGAGCCGGGATTCGAATTGATCGCAGACGTGCCTCATTTCATCGGCGGGCCGACTGCGGGCGAGGGAACGGGATGGGCCGATACAGCGGATTCGCAAAAGTCGCGTCTGCATGGTGGCCTCGATTACAAGGACATGTGGGTAACACTCTGTGTGGAGTTAACAGAACGCGTCGAGCAATCCGCAGTCCTGAACGAGGCTCCAGCGGGGGTAGCCGAAGAGATCCTGTTGATAGAGGTCCCCAACGCCAGATTCGATTACGTCATCCCCCATACAACGGTCGAGATTCGCGACGGCCTGCCGATCGAGACGACCAGCGGGGGAGCGGCCAAGGATGATCGGATGCGTCTGAAGTCGATCGCAACGGCGGCGGCTCAGTGGTATTCGACAACGCGTCAATCTCTCGATCTGCAGTGGCAGCAGATCAGAGCGACGTTCCAGCTTGGGTGGTTGATCACAGACGTAGGGGGCCGCTATCAGTTGGCAGACGTCAACACGCCAATCACGGCCATCGTCTACAACCTGGGAGGGTCTCACGCTCCAGGGACAACGCAGACTGGCAACACGCACATTGAAACCTCATTCACGAATTTGGATTTTCAGTGATGGACTTCAGTAACACCAATCGTGAATTGGCCCGCGTTCCGGTGCGGGAACGACAACAAAGACCAGCGAATGAGCTAGTTCTGTTCATCGCTCTCGAAACGTTCTTGCCGTGGTCTTATAGCGGTGAGGAGTGGTGCTACGGGTCGCAGGATGCGATTGTGGGGCGGGCGGCGAAGCTGGAGTTTCATCCAGAGTTTGACAGTCAGGCGTATCAGTCGAAGCTGACGTATTTTCGTGTTGAGGGTGAAGCTCACTGCGTCTGGATGCCAGCAGAAACAGATTGCAAGAACGCCAGTGGACACGATCAGCGCTGGAAGATCGGATGTGGAGAATACTTCTGGGCCATCTGGAACGGGCAATCGGGGCGGTATGAGGCTGTCAGTCCAGGTAGACGGCAGGATCTCGACTCATTTACGCAGACGGCGGAGTGTCCGTGCAAATGGTTCGGGTTTGCCACGTGGAAGGTTGTCACGGTGGAGGGTGTGTCAACGTGGGAACTTGTCGAAAATCATTGCTCCGGATGTTACGACACGGATCGCGCGGGAATACCGACAGACCACCGCTTCAGTGTGACGACGTCGAACTCGGACTGGATCAGAGAGCCAGCACCACTCGCGAGTGATTATGCGGGGGATCCAGACTTTCGCTATGTGACATGCTGCAATGTCGAAGACGTGGCGCCACCTCCGCCGTGCGAACTGACATGTTGTTACGTAGTTCCGGTTCCGCTTCCATCGTGTAGCGGTGGATCAAAAATCAGTCAAGCAATACTACAGGTCGTGACAGGTGGAGAGACGTGTTTGTGGACGACAGACCTGATCGACTATGTGATCTGGGATGAGCAGTTGGGTAGCTGTTGCGATCTGCATCCGTCCGCACACTACTTTTTGACAGTCAGACTAGCTCGCGTATCGATCGTGGGCAGGGTGCTCAGATACGTGTTGTACATGGATACCGGTTGGAGGTCAGACGACGCCATTGACGGCACCACGTGTCCGATCGTACTGGGTGCAGGTACAGTTGGCGCAGGTGCAGTTGGCGGAGGCCGGACAACGATCACCGTCGAATACACACTTGCGGAGGATCCAGACTGTACCAATGATCCAGCAGCAACGCGGAAATACATCGCATTCAGTCCGTACTCATTCGGGTCTGGTGACGATTGCATGACGTGCGCGAGGGACGATGCCTACTGGTCGAGCTTGTGGCCGGGCGCGATCACTGTCAAGAGAATCGCCTGTAATGAGACCACCACAACGACAGAGAGCAGCACGACGGGCAGCAGCACGACAGGATCGTCAACCACCGGAAGCAGTACAACAGGATCGTCAACCACGGGCAGCAGTACAACAGGATCATCAACAACCGGTAGTAGTACGACAGGATCGTCAACCACAGGCAGCAGTACAACCGGGTCATCGACAACGGGCAGCAGCACGACAGGGACAACGGGATCAACAGGATCAACCGGATCATCGTCATCGTCAACAACAACCGGGGCCTGTACGGGATTCGTGAGGTGGACATGGCAGACGGATTCAGACCCACATCACTGGGGTAGCGTCGGGGGCGGGACGGGTTGTATCGATCCATGCACGGCACCTGCTCCAACGTTTGATGGCACATTCGGCGGACAGACGGCTGACGTCTTCTGTGCGTAACAAAGCACCAAGAACGAAGAACCAAGAACTATGATTTATCCCTGCCATCGTCGCGGACCAGTCACAGCCAAGGTGCATGAGCCGCCAATCAAGGTGCACGCCTGCTCAGAATTCGGATCATGCACACTGGAAGAATCACCGCTGAAGGCAGCCGGCAAGCCACTCGCCAATTGTGCGGGGTGTGCACTGCGGCCACGTCCGGAGCAAGAACCAGAGTTGACGATCGGCATCCCGTTCTATCGGGACTGGCAGGGTCTCTCGATGACTCTGGCCAGTATCCGCATGAATCACGATCACTACGGGCGTTGGCAAATTGTCGTGATAGACAACGATCCAAACGGCAAGCCTGACGAGCCAGGTGAGACCAATCACAGCTTCAAGGCAAAGCAGATGTGTCGCATGCTTGGCCGTCAGGGAAATGTGATCTACGAACACTACACGGAAGTCAGTGGCACTGCGGCTGCGAAAGGTCGAGTGTTCCATCACGCCACAGGCCGCGTGGTCGTAGTGATGGACTGCCACGTGATCGTTCAGTCATTTGGCTTGGAACAACTGGCCATCTGGGGCCGCGAGAACCCAGAGTCAAAAGATCTGATTCACGGTGTCCTACTCGGCGACGGCTGCGAGGGTGATGTGCTGGCAACTCACATGACGCCAGCCTGGGGAAGCCTGATGTACGGCCAATGGGGAGTCGACCAAGCGGCACTAGGAACCAAGAACCAAGAACCAGGAACCAGGAACGGTTTGTTTGAAATCCCGATGCACGGTTGCGGCCTGTTCTCCTGCAATCGCCACGCATGGCCGGGCTTCCATCCACAGTTGAGGGGATTCGGTCCCGAAGAGTTCCACCTGCATCAGCGAGTCAGGAGGAACGGCGGGCGGGTCATGTGCGCATCATGGCTCAAGTGGTGGCATCGCTTCGGCAATCCGGGTGGAGCGAGTCCACCGGGCCTGACGCGTGAGGATCGTCTACGCGGCCACCTGATCACATACCTGGACACCGGCAAAGGTGATTCAGAATGGTTCAGCGTCTGCAAACGGCACTTCATTGAGGCCGGGATGGACGAAAAGACATTCGGCACTGTCTGGGTAAAGACAAAAAAGGAATTCAAGGCCGACTGGCAACCGGTCGGCGATCACGTCCACGCAATCTTGGAGGAATGCGGAATCAAGCGTTCAACGTGTCCAGTCTGTCTGCAATGGCAACAGTGGATGAACGAATGGGGAATCGCCGGATGCCAGCAGAATCGAGTCAGGATCATCACAAGGCTCAATGAGCAGGCCAAGGGGGCGTCGTGGTTCGAGGCGATCCGAGTTGCAGGCCGTGGCTACCTATCGACAGAGGCAATTCTTGACGAGGCACTTCGCAGAGCCGGTCAACACACGTGATCGGCGCGGGTCTCCCGACCCCGCCGAAAGACCGACCGAAGGTCTCCAGCTCGGAAACAGTCGTCTGTCTCAAAACCCCCCCCCGTCTCCAAATCTTTTTTCCGAATTCCGAAAAAATATGTGACGATTTGAATTGACCTGCCGATACTGGAGTGTACAATCCACCCATCGCAGTCAACGTGACTGCAAGCAACGCGAACCGGCTGACTGGTAATCAGCCCAACGGAGACAGAGACATGAGCACAACGATCCTTCCAGTCGACAAGCATGGAAACGTCTACTACGGCCCAAAGACGTATTCGGACGCCGAATACGCGATCGACACTGATGGACGAGATCCATTCGCCGTCGCGAGAATGATGTCGGATGCTGGGTATACAGGCGTCGCGGCTCGCATCCGCCGTGACTATGGGCCACGGTCCATGATAAAGGGCGTCACCGTACAGCATGATGCATCGGGCCAGGGCCATTGCTGGCGACTGATTGACCTCACAGACGACATGCTGGTTGATGTGCGAGACGAGATCGAAACCGAAATCATGACCGGCAACGCACAGTGCGACGACTACGTCGCTTGCAATGGTCAGCATTACCGCTGGAGCTAACCCGCGTGATGTTCCTGCCATCGCAGTCAACGTGATTGCGACAACAACCATCGGCTGAGCCTCAAAGAGTTCATGGACGATTGCATCAGTGGTGTTGCGTTGATCGGCGATATCGCGGGCGACATCGACTGGACCTCATTTGCCGCGAGAGTTGACGAGGCGCGTGATTGCGACAACAACCACAGGCTCGCTGGCTGGAATGAGTAAACCCGCGTGATGTTCCTGCCAGCCGTGTGCTACCGAGCGGCTGGCAGGCCCCATTGAAGGGCACGCTCCGTTGTGTCGCTATGGTGCAATTACCAGACGCACGCGGGATCGGTGGGAGGAGCCTCAATCGTGCGTAGGACCAACATCACAATCACTGACGGCCTGCAGACCGCATTACAAGCGATCGCCGATTCCGGCACTGGATCAGTAGCCGCCGAGATCGAGCGGCTGCTATGGGACTCGCCAGAGGTCCAGCAAGTCGCAGAAAAACTGCGGGTAACGCGCGAGGTCAGGAAAAGGCGCGGTGAACGCGGTCGAGGGGCGAAGCAAAGAGACTCCGCAAAGTAAGTATCGATAGATCATCGTCAAATCAAACGTTGGCGGATCCAATCGTCAGCGGTAACGATAATGGCCACATGGTTACTGCTGAACGCCGTTGACATACTCGTCCTGAGATCGCAAATCACCACTCGGCAGCCACTCCCGACACGTGCCGTGCAACTCACCGTCAGAATACATCAATTCACGTCGCGAGCCATCGCGAAACCAATCGGACAGCAGGCCATCCATAACCCATCGTCCGCCTCGCTGAGTCTCTACTACGATGGTGCGAGCACGAATGGCGATCTTGTCGTCGGGTCGAGTGATGTACTCGGTCAATCGATGCTTGCCGTTGGTGAATGATCGCCCTGAACCACGATAGGCGTTGTAGGTGTGACCAGAGAACGTCCAAACGCGACCATCGTAGGTCATCGTGATCGGTGCCGGAGGCCGTGTTGCAAACCACAGGCAGCAGGCAATCAGGATCAATGAAAGGCCGGTAGCAAGGAGGGGTAGTTTAAGCGAGTGTGACATTGCGCAAGTAGACCTTCACGGGTGAGTAATGTTTCAGCCGAAACACGATACACGCCAAATGCGGCGATGTCGCCAGGTAAAAACAATTGTTTCGCGAAAATAGATTGACGAAGGTCGATGCCGCTGGCAAAATCCAGCCCATCAAATTAACAGGCGTGTAGTGAAACCACGTCCAAATCTGGTGACGCGCCGGGGTGATAGGAATTCCGCCCCGCCAATCTTTCGCGTCGAATGGTCCCTAAGGCGGGAAGAATCATGCAGCTTGAACTGAATCGAGCGTATTCGTTCTTGTACCCACGGCATAATTTTCACGGGGTGCTGTCACAGCAAGAATCACGAAAGATCGTGGTAGAAGAAATTCGGGATGTTACGACGCATCATCTCGACGATCGGACGGTTGAAATTCAGCCGCTGTTGAGGCGTGGCAGATGGCTGATCACAGGCATCGATCTTGACAAAAAGGCAGAGCGATCGTTCTACCTTGAGTCGATGCAGCGAGTGAAGTTGATCGAATGAAACTCTGTTACAAACTTTGGAACAAGTTTCGGAGGCGCGAATAATCAACGAAAACAGGATGTTTCGGAATTCGCCTTAACATAGAACCTTTTTGAGGCCAGCAGATTGCATCGGAAACCATCTGGATGGATTTTAAGTCCGATGCGTCTGCCTGTTTCGCCACTCGGCCTGAGGGCTTTTTGATGTTTTGGAACAACGAGTGTTACAAAGTGTGTCGCTCTTTCCAAATGCGGTAAACTTCGTCCTGCGTTCTATTCGCGTCCTCTCCAACGTAGTAAAGCATCGTTGTTTCAATGGTGGAGTGACGCATCAACTCTCGCAGGATAACCGGAGTTACAATCTGCGCCCATCTCGAACCGAACGAACGGCGGAAATCGTGGGCGCTGGCGTATTTTTTCTGCGGCTCCTTTTCGCCGGGTTTCGGGCGTCGGATCTCAACTACGATGTCGGCTGCCTCTCCGATCGCTGAGAAGACTCTGGACACGTCATTCGATGAGTTGTATCTGCCGACATTCCCTCGAAGCGTGAATGTTGGATTGAACACGTATCCGATCCGCTCAGATTCAGGGATGGAGGAAAGGAAGGCAACGGCATCGGGAGGCAGCGGAAACACTCGGTCTTCATGGCCCTTCTCGGCCCAGTCGGGAATTCTCAGTTGCATTCGATCTCCGTTGACGATCACGTGAAAGCCGTGCGAGGTATCCCAGGAAAGTTCCATCGACTCTGCCAATCGCAGACCAGTCAGCCAGAGACCTCGGGCCATGCGATCGTAGTTTGCGACGTGAGCCGCATCGACAACCTTCGGGATTGATGCGAGGAATCGGTCAAACTCGGCGGAGGTGATCGGCCTGCCCTTCATCATCTTTCGCTTGGACGCTCTTGGCTGGGCCGGGATCGTCGGCATCGTCGGCAGGTAACGATTATCGACAGCCCATCGCAGGATCGTCTTGATGTGCCTCATGTGGCTTTGGATTGTCGACTCGGCCAGGTGATTGGATCGCATCCAGGCAGCGTAGTCACTGAGGTACCGGCTGTTGACGTCGCGGATTGCGGAGGGTGGTCGGAACTTGTCCATGGACTTCAGGACGCCGATTACCTTTTCCTCAGTGCGTGTGGCCGTGGCCGACAAAACCGAAGTTTGCAGTTTGTCTTTGAAAGCGTCCCATGCGGCAGAGCCATCATCGCTCAAGTCACCAGCGTTCAGCGCCTTTTCGTGAGCAATCGCCTTTTCGGTTGCATCGCGTTTCTTGGTGCACTTGCTTGATTTGCTGTGAGTCTTTCCAGTCTGCGGATCTGTCCAGCGAAGGACGTAGAACTTTCTGTCAGGGTACTTGATGACATACACCTTGATTTTCATCAGGTGGCCTTTTTCTTCGCAGATTTCTTCGTGTTCTTGCCCAGTGCTGCATCGTTGGCAGGAGTGGCGTCTACAAGTGCTTTTGATAACGCTTCGTTTCTTCGTGCAAGCTCCTTCGATGACCTGTTCTTGTTTAATTCGGCGGCACATTGAAGCCCGAAACGCTTGGAAACAATCTGGTCGTTAACCTCATCACGAGCTCGCTCAGCAAACGTTTTGAGAGACGCCGTTTTTCTGGGTATTTGGTCTGTCCAATACGTCCAGGCGCGGTCCATTCCATTATCGGACAGCGTTTTACACACATCGTCAAGAATCTGTGCCGTGCCTCTCAACTCATCGGCGATGAATTTCAAGTCAGTGAGCGGCGTGTGATTCCATGTGTCCGGCATGATGGTAATTTTCAAAAAAACCAAAAAAAGTCAAAACTTTCGCAACTCTAGGCAAACAAAAGGCTTTTGTCGCTGGAGACAGTCTTTAGTTGCTGGCAACTTGAATGCAAGAAAACTTTTATTGTTGACGAGTTGGTGGCGTGAAGGTTTAATCCGCCCATCGCAACCGCGAGTCAAACAAAACCAAAGTTACCACAAACACGGAAGGTTGATATGGCCAAGGCAAAGCAAAGAGAAACGCCAATCGAACCTGATCGGGCATACCCTCTGCATGTGTTTTTGAAGCTGGCGAACATTAGCCGCACGAAGCTGCGAAAGCTGACCGAGAGCGCGGCGAAGCTGAATATCACACTGGTTCGCGACTCAGGCACGGCAACGGTACTGGGTCGCGATTATCTGGAATTTGTGGCCAAGTGCGGTCCGTATCAGATCAAGCCGCGTGGGATTCATCCCGGACCAGGACGCGGAAAGAAGACTGCAGCCAAAACCTAGGTCACGTTTTGTGTGTTGTCAACAACGGGCCTGGGGTCGGGCGTTGGCGGGGATTTGAAAAAACAGTTCTTGGTTCTTGGTGCTTGGTTCTTAGTTGGGGGAGCATGATGCAGGTCAAATCTCGCGTAGAGATTGCAAGTCATGTGGGCAGATCGTGGCGTACTGGGTTACCAGAGTGACGGTTCGATTCCGTCACTGCTCAATTTGGAAATTGACCAATCCGCGAGAAGCGGTGACCGGGAGCCAGTAATCCAGACTCCCAGATGAGTGGGACCGATGAAAGCAGGCACAGCGAGAATCGGAGCGGTCGATCGCGAACCCAAAGCGGTAAGGGGTGACAGGCCGGAATAGACGGCCTTCGAAAACAAGGAGTCCCGGCACGAATGCCGGGGCCAGGACGCGGCGGAGGCCGTAGGACGCGTGGGAGACACGCGGCGAATGATTCGCGGGGGTCAGGATGACCCCGATTTTTAAAAGTTCATGGTTCTTGGTTCTTGGTTCTTGGTTCTTGGTGAAGACCTGACCTGTAGACCGTCAATCTGCAGAGTCTGCTAGTGCAGTTGGGAGCTATCCCATCGGGAAAAATAGCGTTCAAAAGTGGGTAAGGCTGGTGACACCAACGAAGATCAAACCAGCAGGTGCGATCGAGATCCTACCGAAACGATCGAACCAAGAACCAAGAACTAAGCACCAAGAACCAAGAACTAAGCACCAAGAACCAAGAACTAAGCACCACGAATAGTGTGAAGATGCCACGGGGGGAGGCTAGAACCCCACCACAAAGGAAGAGCCATGTGGCTCAACTCGATTCGCCTGGTGGATCGGGTGCGGTCTTGACAAGTCGCTGACTCGGCAATCGTGCCGAGTCAGCGCAATTCAGGAGTGAAAGTACGATGAATGGATTCATTATCATAGCCACGATGATGCTGGAAACGATCGCTCTGATCGGGTTCGTGATTGCATGGGCGATCGCTCGGGACGATGCGCAGCGATGCTGGAATGGTTGGCGTGGCTGCGTCAAGGACCTGGAGCAAAAAGACAGGTCGATGTCGGAGGTGCTCGAACAGCAACGCATCGGGTATTGCGAGATGGAACATCGCGCAACGGAATTTAAGCGAGTCGCGGATGAACGCGGGAAGACGGTTGCCTTGCTCCGTCAGCGATTGATCGAGGCAAGGTCGATCATTCGAACAGCGTTTGATGAGTCTGGCGGTGAATACATAGCCTTAGAGCAGGAAGCGCCGACTTCCTAGGCCGTGTCTGGGTTCGAACCAAGAACAAAGAACCAGGCACCAAGAACTCTTTCAAGTTTCTCAAGAAACCAAAACGTCTGCGTGAAAGGTACGTACAGATGACACCTATCAATGGTCAGCGACTGTTCTTTTTGAATGACCAAGATATCTGGGCCGGGGAGGATCTTGAGTCGTGTGTCATTGAGGCCAGGGACTTTGGCCGCGAAGTTGGCGAGTGTCGCGAGTTGACAGATGGAGAGGTCAATCGAAGTCAGGAATTCGACACTGGAGACACGTCACTCGCGATCGAGTTGAGGTCGCGTCTTAAAGAGGGGATGCCAACGCCGATTCTGTTTGCTCAAACGGAGGTCGCTCCTGAACCGAAGGAAGTTGAAGTCATCCAGCCGATGATGATGCTGCCAGCATCGCCGGGGACTTGTCCGATCTGCGCGACAGCACACGAGCCATTCCTGCCTCACAACCTGCAGTCGCTGTTTTACGGAGTCAGGTTTCAAGGTCTCCATGGTCGCTCGCCAACATGGGCAGACGCGGCGGCTCATTGCACCGAGTCTGTACGCGATCAGTGGATGCAGGTCACGGCGAAGATGGGTCACAAGTGGTCGGCACCTCGTACCGGAGATCCGATCGCGGAGAGGCCAGAAAACGCATCACCGGGGATGGTGATGTTGAAGCCGCTGGGAAGAACGGCTCCGGAACTCGGTGCAATTCACCAGAACGGAGGGCATCCGGAGCACGTGCCAGCCCCAGCAAGTCAATCAGCGGCGGGTGCTTGACCATGGGAATTCTGAGTTCTTAGGCGTGAGGGCGTAATGAAGTCACGAATGGGATCGAATCCACGGTGTCCACATTGCCATGCGGATGTTCAGCAGTATCAATCGATGTTGCCGGTGAAGACTGAGTGCGGCAAGTGTCGCATGCATATTCGTCTCGTAGCTGGCAGATATAGAACGTGGCAAGAGTGGCTTGGCATCAAGTCGCGAATCGTGATTGGCGTGTGTGGAGGTGCGATGCAGGCATGTGCCGGAAACCTCGCCGAGGAGGTGCTGCTTGAATGCAGCCAATGCGGAGCAACCAGACTCGTGAGTGGCCGCGAGTACGCACTGGGGAGACATGACAACGCACGTTGCGAGGTGATCCATGGACGGCAAGCGGCTGGAGCGTCAACCAATCTGGGTGAGGGAATGGATCGAGTTACTCAGGCAACAGGCGATCAAGAAACGACAGCGGATGTTTCGCGTCAGGATCGCAGTGAAGCGGCCAACAGCAGAACAGATATTGAGACTGCCGTTCTGGGCTCAGGATCTGATTGACGATTTAGAGGCTGAGTTGTTTGAAGAATAAGGCAGGTTCTTGGTGCTTGGTTCTTGGTGCTTGGTTGGTGAAGTCATGCCGCTGACAGTCAATGAGGTTGGGAATGAGATCCACATCTACGAGCGGGGCGGCTCTGCGGATGACTTCGACGATCGGATTGTGATTGAACGGCGGAATGATCGCTTCGGAGTTTGGGGCATCGCGGCTCACTCACGGAGATGTCAGACATGGTCACTCGCCAGTGCCAGCGAAATCAGCCAGGTGATCAGGAACGCAGATGATTGTGAGTCGATCGATGAGTGGTGTGATCTGCTCGGGCTGAGTGACGAGCAACGCGGAGTTCACCACCGAGAACACAGAGAATGGAGGAGATGATGAAGGGGTTTGTGTTTCCGGGGGTGCGTGGTGAACCAGTGCACCAGAACCCAGGTGTTTATCAGGCCGTGCCATTCGATGAATATCTTTCGTGGAACGCCATCAGTAACAGCAGTCTGGGGGCTGCGATTGTTGAGCGATCGCCGAAGATCGTGGTGTCGATGGGTCACTACGTCAGCCAGAAGCCGATGGAAGAATCCGCCGAGATCCGATTCGGGAAGCTATGCCATGCGGGACGGTTCGAGTTCATGACGGCACTCAAGCAATACGCCGTGATGCCGGATCTGATCGCATTTGATGTTGATGCCGAAGGTAACGCAGTGGCGTCTCAGTGCACAGATGCAGATGGAAAAGCAACTCAAAGCAAGAACGCGAAGATGTACAAGGATCGCGTTGCCAGGTGGACTGCGTGTCATGTCGGGCAGTCGATTGTGAGTCAGGATGAATTCAATCGGATGGGTGGCGTCCTGTATGCACTCGATCAGGACGAGATGGCACGGGAGTACTTTCGGAACAACGGGCCAGCGACAGATTACGAGTTGTCAATCGTCTGGAAGGACACGGAGACGGGGCTGCTCTGCAAAGGACGTATCGATTGCGTTCAACACGACAAATCTTGCCCGACTGTCATTGATTTGAAGACAACGGACTCGGTGATCAAATTTCCTCGAACCGCGGCGACGTTCGGATATCACCGCCAGGCAGCGTATTACTCAGACGGCATGCACGTCTTAACTGGCTGCATGTACACGCCGGCAGCAGTGGCCGTGGAGCGTGAGAAACCTCACACGGTACACGGGGCTCCATGGAGATTCGCCAGCGAGATCGCAGGCCGGATGGAGTATCGAGCGGCACTCAATGCGATCGCAACGGCATTGGACAAAAACGACTGGCCAAGCGTGTCGCCTCCAGGCGAGTGGGCGATACCGGCTTACGCATTGCCGGAAATGCAGATCGGGTAAAAGGCGGAGGTTCTTGGTTATTGGTTATTGGTTATTAGTTCTTAGTTTAAGAAGGGCGAAGCATGGCGGAGGAAGGCGTTGCGTTTGTGTCGGTGGCTGCGGAAGAAAGGCCACTGAGGGACCTGGTCGAGGAGCAGTGGTTTCATCCGGACTACATCAAAGGGCGATCGCTGGAAGTCACGATTGATGACATTCTGAAAAGCGAAAGCGGATTGGTGCTGAAGTTCGTGGGGCATGCTCCATGGTTCAGCCTGGGGCGTCGAGATAACCGCATTGCATTTGATGCCATCTTTCCGACAGCGAAGGACTGTATCGGCAAGAAGATCACCATCGTCAAGGGGATCGAGTTTCGCCGCGAAGTGCTGTTGATCGCGAGGCCAGAAGTCGGAGCCGCAGCCAAGGCGACGAGACGGAGAAAGTCGACGCCTTGATCCGCGATCGTCAGCGGTGGCGATGGAGTACTAGGCAGGTTCTTGGTTCGTAGTTCTTAGTTCTTGGTGCTTTGGTGGAGGCAAATCGTGACGTGGTCATATTCGACGAATGAAGAACGATACGAGGGTGACTTCGAAACAGAAGCAGACGCGGTGGCTTTTGCTCTGACTCTCGTGAGTGACGGTGAAGAGTTCTGGGTCGGAGAGGATTCGGAACCGGTTCAGCCTGAAGATTGGTGGGAAGCGGCGGATTGGCTGGAACATGTCTCCAGCCAGGATGAGTACAGCATGGACTGTGCTGACTCCTGGGATCGGTCGACGAAGGAGCAGCGCGAGGAGCTTGAAGCCGCTGTACGCAACGTCATGGCGGAATGGCTTGATCGTCATCGACTGCGTCCGACGTTTTGGGTCGTTAAAGATCCAGTCAGCTATCGCCGAATCGACGGAAAGGCAATGCGGACGGCGCAAAAAGCAGGTTCTTAGTTCTTGCTGATTGGTTCTTGGTGATTGGTTCTTGGTGATTGGAAGGGAGACCATGGCAAAGCCGTTGGCAGACAAAGACAAGATGCCGTTTGGCAAGCACGAAGGTAAGCCAATGAAGGATGTGCCAGCGGAGTATCTGGATTGGCTGAGCGAACAGGACTGGCTCAGTAAGTGGCCGCGAGTTCAGGCGTACATCGATCACAACCGGGCTGTGATCGATAAGGAGTTGGAAGATCCTGAAGCGTATGGAGGCTCGGGGGACGAATGAGAAAACGACACGTCAACAGCTTCAAGGCTACCGAGTGGATGATCGTCGATTGCTTCGCCGGTGGAGGTGGGGCATCGACCGGTATTGAAATGGCGTTGGGAAGGTCCCCTGATGTGGCCGTCAATCACAATGGGGCAGCGCTGGCGATGCACGCGGCGAACCATCCGCTGACGCGTCATTACAAGACCGATGTCCGCGAGATAGATCCTCTAGTGGTCACTCGCAACAAGCCGGTTGGTCTGGGGTGGTTTTCACCGGACTGCACGTACTTCAGTAAATCGCGCGGCGGGAAGCCGATGCGTGGGGCAGGCAAGAAGGTTCGCGGACTCGCATGGGTCGTACTCAACTGGGCTCGCAAGACACGGCCTCGCGTCATCATCCTGGAGAATGTGGAGGAGTTTCAGGATTGGGGCCCGGTGGTGAAGAAGGTCGGGGCGGACGGGTTCCCGGTGTTTGATCAGTCCGGGGAGCCGTGGTACGTCCCCTGCCCAGATCGTCGTGGCAAGACGTTTCGAAAGTGGGTTCGTCGTCTGCAGGCTCTTGGCGGTGTTGTGGAGTGGAGGGAGTTACGAGCGTGTGACTATGGGTCTCCAACGATCAGGAAGCGGTTGTTTGTCATCATTCGATTCGATGGTGAGTCAATCGTCTGGCCGGAGCCGACCCACGGAAAGCCAGGATCTGCAGAAGTCATTGCGGGAATGCGTCTGCCATGGAGAACGGCAGCATCGGACGTCATCGACTGGTCAATTCCATGTCAGTCAATCTTCCTGACTCCAGCAGAGGCCAAGGTGATTGGCGTCAAACGGCCACTACAGGCAAACACGCTAAAGAGGATCTTTGCTGGTCTGAAGCGTTACGTCCTAGAGTGTGCGAAGCCATTCGTGGTGTACGGAAATCATGGGGGCGATTGGTTCCGAGGTTATGGGGTAGACCAACCGGCCAGCACTGTCACTTGCAGCCGTGATGCGGTTGGTGTGGTCGATCCTGTGTTGTCCCCATTCGTGGCGTCTCCTGCTCACAGCAAAACCACGGGACGGGGAAAGAATGTCTGGCATGCTGAAGAGCCAGTAACGACGGTAACAACGTCAAACGATAAATGCGTTGTTGCTCCAGTCATGACATTCGCGCAACACGGCGGGGCCAATCGTCCAGCAGACGGGCCAATGCACACAGTGACAGCGTCGAACAAGGATCAGAACGCAATCATCGCTCCGTACTGTGTCCCCAGGTACGGGGAAGCTCCTGGGAAAGCACCTCGCTGCGGAACTGTGGAAGCTCCGTTGCCGACGATCGTGACGACAGACAACGGGGCCCAAGTCGTAGCGCCAGTCGCACAACACGGAGGGGACAATCGTCCAGCGGATGGGCCGATTGTGCCGATCCTGGACAGCCAGTACGGGAACTCACGCGGCGTATCGATCGAGCAACCATTGCCGACTGTGACTGGAGGCGGCGGTGGCAAGTCAGCATTGGTAGCTCCAGTGCTGGACGCTTACCACGGGCCCAAGGGTGACACGGTCGGGCGATGTGGTGAATTGAATGATCCTTTGAGAACGCAGGACACATCGAACCGTCATGCGTTGGTTCAGGCCTTCATTGCACAGCACAACGGGGGAGTTATCGGCAACAGCGCAGAGCGGCCACTGTCCACGATCACGACTCGGGGGACTCAGCAGAATGTTGTTGAGGTGAAAGCGGAGACGATGTTCACGAACACGACGGGCCACGGTCCGGGGGACGCTCGGGCCACCGTGGCAACGGTGACGACAGGTCAGCAACAAGGAGTCGCAGCGGCGTATCTGTCGCACATGTACGGCAGCAATACAGGCGGCGGTGCGGGGAATCCAGACTATCCGGCGAAGACGGTCACAGCCGGCGGACAGCATCACGCGGCGGTCATGGCGTTTCTCGCCAAATACTACGGGAATCACCACAACCATCAGGGGATCGGTGAACCGTTGCACACGGCGACGACAAAAGAGCGATTCGGGATCGTGACTGTCAACGAAGTGGAATACCAGATCGTTGACATCGGCATGCGGATGCTCACGGCCAGAGAACTGTTCAACGCTCAGGGGTTCCCACGGAATTACAAGATTGAGGTGTGGTGCGATGAGCGGCGGAACAAAGACGGAAAGCTGATGAAGCCGGGGATTCTCACCAAAGAGGAGCAGGTCCGCTGTGCAGGCAACTCGGTCTGCCCACAACTGGCAGCGGCTCTTGTGTCAGCGAATTGCGGATTCCTGAAGGTGAGCAAGGGTAAGCGGCCGCAGCTACGGAATCGGCAGTTGGAGTTGAAGGGGGTTTAGTTCTTGGTTCTTAGTTCGTAGTTCTTAGTTCAAGGAATGAACGATGTTGGTACTCAGCAGGAAGCCAGGGGAAAAGATTCTGATCGGTGAAGACGTGACAGTCACGATTGTCCGCATCGGTCCGAACGCGGTGAGAGTGGGCATTGAAGCCCCTCGAACGATGAACATTGTGCGAGAAGAGTTGGCTATCGATCTGGCGACAGAAGGCCAGCCAGAGAGCACGGAAGCAATCACAGAATGACTCGGGAAACTCAACAGAACTTCGACTGGAATCGGGCCAGGCGTCAAGACTGGCTCGATCATCTGGTGATACCTCGGTTCGACCGGGTCGAAGCAGGTGGAGATATCCGGCTGGCTCGAACCGGTGTCATGAAGCGGTTGTTGATCGCCATCGAAAGCTTTACGCGCGATGGCGGCGAGTGGCAACTGAAGATTGAAACCATCGCTCAGCGAATGGGCCTGAGCGTGCGTCAGACAGAGCGGATCGTCTCGGACTGTGAAGTCAGGGGATTGCTCTCGGTGCGTCGCGTGGAAGGCGTATCGAGCTTTTACGCGATTCGGTGGGAGGGTGTGAAAGAGATCCTGTTGGAGAACCCGCAAACGGCCAGCAAGGTTGAAGAACCGCCACGGAAGGCGCAACGGACGGAATCGGTCAGATCAGGAAGAAAGTCGACCAAGGAAAGCGGTGTCGGAACCCCTGACAACTTGACGGGAACCCCTGACAACTTCGCAGGAACCCCTGACAACTTGACGGGAACCCCTGACAAGTTGACGGAGGTGAACGAGGGTGACACTTATTTATCGCGTGCGCGCGGTCTTCAACCATGTCTTAAACCATGTTCTCAACCATCAATACAACCATGTTTCGCAAACGTCGATTTGCCAGAGGAACGCAACTACCACGGCTGGCCGTTCGAGGTTGGTCTTGTCCACCTGAAGGACGCGAACCAGGTGCAACGGCTGTGGGAGCACGCTTTGGATTATGGCTATGTGAAAGCTGATTGCCGCGTGAGGTTTTTCGCGCTGGCGATCTGCGTGGCAGAGATGCCGGACGTCCGGAATCACGGCGGGTATTTCACGAAGAGGATCAAGCAACGCAAGTGGCTCGGTTCCCCGTTGCACATCCGGAGAGCAATCGAGGCCATCAGGAGGTTTGATGACGCAGATACGACGCCGATGGAAGATCGGCCAAGGGTGCCTATATCGAGCAACGTGGCAGAGGCACAAGCACGACTAAAAAAAGCATGGGGGATGGAGTGATGGTTGAGATGATTCGTCAGGTGATTCGATGGAGTCTGTTCAAGGAGACGGCACCGGGCCAAATGTGGCGACGGGACGGAGATTCGGTTGTCTTGGTGTCGGGGGTGATTCTCCTTGTCGCTGACGATCCATACGTGAGGGCTGGGTCAAAGCCGCCAGTGCAGATTTATCAGCGCGTTGAAAAAACGATTAGCAAGCTAGTGTCAGCGAAGGTGGATCAGCCGTTACCGAGGGTGTGGGACGCGGAGTGGGGGGGAGACCTTCAGGAGTTCGCAGTGCGGGTGAGGTCAACGTGGTTTCAAGTGGAATTAGTAAGGCTTGCGTACATGTTGCCGGGACCAGCGGTGTATGGACTCGCGGATGTAGGAGGCCACGAAGCCATGGTGGTCAAGGGGGCAGGTGGATCATTGCTTTGTATCGCAGGTCTCAGCAGGAAAACGGAATGAACGAAGCTGAAATAAAAATCGCTCGGCAACATCCAGACTACGCGGCTGGAGACAAGTATCTCGATTGGTCTCTGCATCCAACGGTCGTGAAAGGAATGCTGGAAGGCGAGTTCGAGCGAATCGTTGCGAATGCGGCCAGGATCTACTTCGGCTGGTTCGTGTTCCATGTCCGGGCAGCGATTAAGGGCAGCGGAGATCAATGGATTACGCCGGTGTCATACGACGGGGAAGGTTATCCAGACCTGCACATGTTGCGACCGTCGACAGGCCACGAGGTCGCGGCAGAGTTGAAGGTCAAAAACAACAAGCCAACTGAAAAGCAACTTGAATGGCTCGATCAGTTCCAGCAGTGCGAGACGCCAGCGTTTGTCTGGTATCCGAGTGACGTGGAAGAAATCAAAGCAGTGCTACGGAACGGAATCGCGCCGCTGAAGCCACTGGGAACGGATCTGGAAAAGTGGAGGCGTGTCAGACCGTGGTCGTTGGGACATGACGAAACCGGTCTCGATCGGAGGAAATGTCTACGCCGGTAACTATCACATCATCATTTCGCACCCTGGGGAACTAGCAGGCCGTGGCGAAGATCGCAGGTATCCAGACGTGTCGCGGCTGCAGTGGGACTGTTTCGAGTCCGGAGGATTCAGGGCATTCAGGACGCAGCCCGTAGAGGCGGAGTGGCATCAATCGATGTGCACGAACTGCTTTGGGTTTGGGGTCACGGGCGTGTGGAGTGAATGCCAGTGCCAATGCGAATACATCGAGGGTTCATGCAAGAAATGCAACGGACTGGAGATTGTTGGCACTGCGTGTCCTGTGTGTGAAGGCACCTGCTACAGCGGAGATGAGATCGAAGCCTTTGGCGGCGCCGTGTTCGACAGTGGATACATCGCTCGCCTCAAGACGCTTGGAGATCTGGACGCAAAGGTGATTACGCGACACGAAGACAGCGCGGGAATATTGCTGTTTCGCGGTCACAACGTCAGGGGTTTTCTAATGGCAACTGCGGACGCGAGGATTTGACATGCGACTTGCAGACTTTGCGGGCGGTCTGGTTGCCGGTGTGAAGTGGCGAAGCCTCCTGACGGACAAAGAGGCACAGGCCAAGATTCGGGCATGGGTCGACAGCGGGGAATTAGTCTGTCCAAACGAGCCTGATGACCAGGTGGACGTTGTTGCCAGCCTGCTCTACACGAAAGACACGGTATGCCAGGCGGTGCACGATCCAGCGGTGAATCCGGTCGCGAAACGAGCCGAGAAGCAAGCCAAGCCTGCACAGTTGAAATCGGTCGCGTGGATCATTGAGGAAATTGTGTTTGACGGCGGACTGCAATTGCCGGTGGGTTGCAGGGTGACTCGATTCGAGGAGTCGCAGCCTCATAAGTTTTCGAGTGGAGATCTATCTGCAGCGAGGGACTGTGCAGATCGACTCGCAAAGGAAACGGGAGAAAAGCCAATGATATCTGCGATAGCAGGTCATCTCAGAATCATTCGTCGTGGAGTGTTGACGGACAAGCAACCGGTCGTGGAACGGATGCCAGTTTTGAACGTGAGATGAAAGGTAGGGTGATATGTCGGAGATTGGACTTGATGACGTGAAGGAACTCGATCCGGAATCCATGAGCGATGGTGATCGAGTTGAGGCGATACGGCGAATGATTCGCAGTTTTTACGAGGTCGCCACAGAAGATCTGTTGGTACTCAGCAGTTATCAAAAGCTGCTCTTGCTGCGTTGGGTAATCCCCCTGGCAGACGACGACGCCACGGACAAGTGGCAGGAAGAAGACTATCAGGCGTTCGACGCAGCGGCTCCGGAGTTCGTGAGGCTCGGGCCAGAAGACAAGCGTGGATTCAGGGCAATGACATTCGCCAGCCCTGACGAGGCTGCAGCATCGTCAGAAAGGACGAGCACGGCCGACATCGACGCGGCGGGCGATGCGGTACCAGAACAGAAGCCGCGAAAGAGCATGTTTAATCCGGAAGAGTTTGACCCATCATTTCAGAAGGAAACTGACGACATGGCCACGAAACCAGCAACGAAGAAAAAGACCAAGAACCAAGAACCAGGAACCAAGAACGCTTCAGATGAGATCGAATACCGGATCGACACAGAGATCGTGTTGAAGCCTGTGTCATGGTTCTATCGGTCGCCATACGACACCAGAGAGAGAAGGACTCCAGAGTGGGTGGAGGAGTTGGCCAAGTCGCTCAAAGAGCATCAGCAGTTGATTCCCTGTCTGGCCAGACCAGACGGGCAGCTTATTGCGGGGCATACTCGTGTTCTGGCGGCTCAACTGGCGGGACTGGAACATCTCAAGGTCTGCCTCGTGCATTGCGACGATCTGACGGCCAGAACGCTCGTGTTGATCGAGAATGCGAAACGGCGTGATCTGACGTTGCGTGAACGATGTTCGGCCTACGTGGATCTGCAGGCCGACTACAAGGCACGAGGGAAATCGGAAAAGGAACTGCTGAAGGAGCTCGGGATCGAGCGGTCGACGCTGTCAAACATTACTCGCCTGAAGTCGCTGCCGGATGAAGTGTGGGAACGGTTCGACGCAGACCGATTGAGCACGGATCAGCTTCGCGAGATTGCGACTCATGCCATGGTGCCGGGGTTTGCTGCGGCTGTGTTAAAGGTTCTCGACCGTGACGCAGCGGATATCAGGCCGGGCAAGATGGTCTTTAGCGATGCGATGGCAGCCGGGTTTGAAGCGGCCTATAGACCAATGGGAAAGGGTCAGGTTGATTTCAAATTGACGGAAAAGTTGCGGGAGCAACTCGGCATTACGACGGTCGATCATCCACGACTCGGAAAGATCCAGGTGGCGACGAATGCTGAGGCCTGGGACAAGCTCCAGAAAAAGGCAGCAGAAAAGAAGAAGGCCAGCACGCCTCCAAGTGAGACCGTCACGCCAGCGAAGCCGCCGACAGAGCAGCGGGAACAGGATGACAGGGCTGCAAAGAAAGCCCAAAAGGAGCGGGCCGCGGAACTGCGAAAGAACCTGATCACATCAGCATGGCTTGAGGCTCATGCACGCGCGATCAGGGCACGCTTCGCGAAGCCGCGCAAAGCGGACTATCCGTTAGTTGTTCGGTTGATGCTGTTGATGCAAACGTTCCTGCCTCCCGTGGATGTGGGTGAGATCATTGAGGAAGATGAAAAGTTCTACGAGACGATCTACGCCAAGGTGATCAGATTTTTTACGGTCGGAGAGGTGTCACTGGCGAACTACGAGGATCTGAACCTCGAAGAAATGAACGAGCTTTCGAAATGGCTGGCGGCTCCTGCTCTGCCTCACTGGATGCCGTCCAAGGATCTCATCAAGACGCTGACGGACAAGGAACTGCTTCAGTTGCGGGACGATCTGACGCTCGAAGAGGGTGTGATGGACACGGAGCGGGAGGAGCTCGAAGAGCGAGTCATGGACGAATGGCAGCCGGGGAAACTCGGGGACGGATGGTGTCCGGATGTGTTTCAGTTGAGCGTTATTTACTAGTTCTTGGTTCTTGGTTCTTGGTTCTTGGTTGGGGGAAAGATTGATGTGCGATCGCTCATCGTCAGTTCAAGCGTTGGCGGATCCAATCGTCGGGGCTGGCGATGAGTACCCCATCGTTGGATCGAGCGAGATTGGCAGCCAGGGAAACATCGTCGAACCGGGCGAGGCTCGAGAGGGACCGCTGTACAGCATTGGGACGTGGGATGTCGACGAACAGGCGTTCAGCCCACAGCAGGACGTGCCAGCGTTCAATCTGACTCTGTGGCAACTGAAAGAGTCAATGCGACTGCTGAGGGCATGGGGCTATTCATGCCATCGCTATCGAGATGATGACGGTGGGCATTCTGACAACGATGTCTGGGTATTGATCGAGCGGACTGACGGAAAGCCGGAATCGGAAATTCTGCAGGGATGGAAACGGTGAACACATCAGAACCATTAGACATGCGGTATCCAGGTGGGAAGGGGTTGGCAGGGTTTCAGCAGTGGCTCTGCCAGCAGCTTCCGCCGCATGTGTACTACGTGGAGCCGTTCGCGGGGCATTGCGGAGTGTTCCGGGCCAAGGTTCCCGCGTTGCAGTCAGTACTGATCGACCGTGACAGCGAGGTTATTACCTGGCTGCATCGCTATCTCGATCGATGCGAGCTGGCCATCAACGCCACGGATGACGATGGCCGCGGCAATCGTCGGGGGCAGCGATGTTCACACGTCGAGGTGATTCAAGGGGATGGAATCGAATACATGGAGCGGGAAGCGGACCAGCCGCCGAACCCGGAAAAGCTGTGGTACTGCGATCCGCCGTACCATCCGTCAACGCGTGTGAGACTGGATCTGTATCGATACGAAATGACGGACCGAGACCATCGAAGATTCCTGCGGGCAGCGATTCGCCTGCAATGTCCGGTTGTGATCTCAGGCTACGACTGCGATCTCTACAACGAGCGGCTGAGTGGTTGGGAAAAACAGACAAAGCAAGTGATCACACGCGGCGGGACGATGGCCACCGAATGCATCTGGAAGAACGCTCAATCAGCAGACGTCCAGTCAATCGGCATCAGTTATGACCAGTTAGGCGGGTCATTCAGGGAAAGGGAACGGGTCAATAGGTTGGTGAAACGCTGGCGGGCGAATCTGGAGCGTCGGCCAAAGATCGAACGAATGGCAATCCTGCTGGCACTGATTGCCGCAGAGCAACGACAGGGGGTTGGGGATGAGTAGGGAGCGTGATTTGATGAATGTCGTTGTGCGAATTCTGTTAGAGAAACTAAAGGAATTTGCCAATAGCAATCAAACTGGTATGATCTCGATCGATGTTCAGGTTTCCAACGGGAAGCCGACAGCGATTAATACCTATACCAAAGAGAATCTGAAGATCTGAGACAACAACGGCGGGCGATGTCCTTCAGCCCGTGCGGGAATGATCAATAACCTGATTGGGTGATGTCCTTCAGCCCGGTGATTCGTTCAATGTGGAACGAGTTGCCGGGCTTTTTTCGTGTTAGGGGTCAAGCGATGTCTGAGCAGATGCGGCGGATTGGTGTTGTAGTGCTGGTGATCGTATCCGTCCTGTGTGCGATCGGGTTCGCCTGCATGGTAGGAACGATCATGCACGGTGGATCTCAAGCAATCGTTGCAGGTCCAGATAAGGCCGTGATGCCGAGTGCGTCAGGCTGGATCGTGACGGTATTGCTTGGCCTGGGAACTCTACTCGGCGGGCGTTGGGCTGGGTGGCTGGCGACTGCGGCCAAGATGGTTCCGGTAATCAGCCAGGTATCGGAGATAGCGACAAGAATCAAGCCAGATGCGAGCGGGAATGCCGTACAGCCGAATCCCCACGAAGCGTTGCTCTCGGCACTGCTGACCACTCTTGAGATCGACGCCGGGCGATCGGTGAAGTCTTCGGGGTCTCATTCGCTTGGAGGTGGCACGATTACGTGGTCGGTCGAGTTCGTGCCTGCGACTGAGGGAGGCAAGTGATGTTGCGGTTACGTGAGTTCGCAATGCCACTCCTGATGTGCATGATTGTCATTGTGTTGGCTCTAACACCAGTACAGCGTTATCCAGAGAGGCCAGCGGGCGAGCATCAGACGATTGAGCAGGAGTTGGAAATATTCGCTCCGGTAAGCCTGCCGGGAGTGGTTGGCAGTCCCGCTCAGGATCTGCGGCATCAGTTTGCCGGAAAGTACAACGCCACGCGTCGAGAGAAGCTGGCATGTCAAACGAGTTGCGAGGCCTGCGGATTATCGGTCGAGGCACTCGCCAGACGCGGGGCTCATCTGGAGACGCATCACTGCATCAGCGTTGAGCGAATCTACGCCGAGAACCTCGACGAGTCACTGATCTGGGATGCGGACAATCTCATTGTGCTCTGTCGAGGTGGGACGTCTGCAGAGTGTCATTTCAACATCGGGCATGATCCAGACGGACCAAGCGGACCGAAGAAGCCGAGTTGGACTGTCTCCAATAAAGACGTTCGCAAAGACGCTAAGCGAGCACTGGCAGGAGGCAAGTGATATGAAATCGGTTATTGGTGCTTTGTTCTTAGTTCTTGGTTTGGCAATGGCGGGATGCGGTCCGTTGTTTAGTGGAGGCGAGCGGATAGAGCCAGGGCAGGCCGTCAAGCCAAAGCCAGCGGTGACAGAGGTTGATGCCGGGCAATGCTTGGCCGACTACGGGAGCGGGATTGCAAAGGCATTCGAGAACGCGGCAGACGCGTTTGAGCGTCACGAGTCGTCACTGTCGATCGTGCAACGCATGGGTGACGAACTGGAGCCAGCACGCGTGTCATCGTTCATGCCGACGATGAAGGCATTGACCGATGAGGCTCCCAAGCGTGGCGCGACAGATGCGGAACGTGAGGCGGCAGACAAACGACGGGCGGAAATGCTTCGCACCTGGGCCAAGCAACTGCAAGGGGGTGAACCTCGATGATGGAGATTTTCACAGGGCTAGTTGATGAAACAGTGGCGCAGATTGCAGAGCGGCTATCACGGCAGATTCCGATGCCGGTATGTGCCAGCAAGGTCAAGGAGCAGTTGTTTGCTGATCCACCGTCGTTCGTACGGATCGAGAATCAGCAGCGGACGAACATGTGTGCGGCTCATGCCGGCACGTCCGTGATCGAGGTCGTTGGATTCCAGGTCACCGGGGAAATGGTCCAGCGGAGCCGAAACTATCTCTACGCGAAAGCTCAGACGTATTGCGGCCTGTATGGAGACCGGGGCGTCACACTCGGGTCAATCGTCAAGGCTCTGGAGACTGACGGGTGTCCACCGGAAGAACTATATCCATTCCGGGGGCAGTTCGACTCACGCATTCCACCGGGGGCGGACGAAGCGGCCAAGGCCTGCCGGGTGACGGCCACGGTGGACGTGCGAAGCGGCGGGTATCAGTCGGTCAGGACTCTGATAGGCCAGAACATGGGGACCGTGCTGATGGCGTCGTATTGGCCGATCGAGTACTCCAGCGGGTACATCGTCGAGCGGTACAGGCCTGAAGGGAACGGAGGCCATGCGAGAGCGTTACTTAGTCTGGCGAGTCGACTGGATGCCAACGGAAGGCCGTATGTGTGGTGTGCGAACTCACACGACGTATCGGCTCAATTCCACGGTTGGGAGTTGTGGTCACCAACGGCAGTAGACGAGTTGCTAGATGGTGACACATGGGGAGCGACCGGGATCACAGGTCTGACGGTCATGCAACCGCAGGAAGTTGATTGGACAGGTGTTTTGAATCCATTTGCCAGGTAACTCAGGGAGGGTGCAATGTCGTTGATCAGGATTCTCATCGTTGGTGTCTGCCTGTGTGGGGTTATCAGGGCGGACGACTTCACTGGAGTATTCACAAAGCCACAGGAAAAGAAGAAAGAGCCAGAGAGGAAACCAGTCGTAGAGCACAGGACGCAGGTAGAGCAGAAGCCACAGGTGGCAGCGGAACCAGAAAAGCCTTCTGAGCGAGTACCGCGGATCTTGTTCTTTCATGCCGATTGGTGCGGACCGTGCCGCAATGCTCTGGACGGGAAAGATGCGTTTCCGGAGTGGCTGCGAAAAGCGGGATGGCAGGTAGATGAGACAGATCGGGCTCACTGCCAACTAATCGACTTCGACGAACACACGACGCTGGCCATGCAATGCGGGGTCACGGTCTTGCCTGCAATGGTGCTCGTCACTCGACGCGATGACGGGCAGATCATTCGAGGCGAATGGGTCCAGTACAAGGGACGACAATCAATCGTTCAACTTTTGAAGGGAGGCGAGAGTGGCACTGCTCATCAGGTCGAAAGTAGTCCAGTTACAGGAATGGTTCCGCAAACACGTCGGCGAGGGCGTGCCCGTTAGACTAGAATGGGACCGCACGGGGGCTCAGACGTTCGAGTTGCTCGGTAGCCATCGGGAGCAGTGGACGACGCTGGCCATCTATGGCAGGGCGGGAGGATTCCGGGCAGAAGCTCCAGGGTCACTGTTGACGATCGCAGATCCATCGCTGCGATATACCGTCATCGGGGATGACATCAAGTTTGCAGCAGAGTTCACCGCGATCGGACTGGCACGTCAGATCAGTCCGGCAGGCACCACAGTAGGAGCGAGTGACGCAACAGTCGGGTTTCCAGCGATCGGGTTTCTGATGACATGGGTGTCAATGCTGTCATTCGTCTGGCAGTTGATCCATCCACGGGTAACGCTCCAGCTACCGGGCACGGTGGGGTGTGACATCAAGCTCGAAGGGGATTCGCTCAGTATCGCGTTGCTGGAGCCGATGCCAGGGCTGGAAGTGACAATCGGCTTCACGTTCAAGCCGAAGTTGGCAAGGGTGGTAGCCACTCAAACAAAGATCCGGTGTGAGTTCACCGGGTCAACAATCCGTGAACGGGAATTCCCGATCGAGTGAAAGGAAGCGAATGTTGTTCTGTCTGGCAGTAGAAGTGGACTTCGTGACGATCGGGTCGATGCTCGTAGCAGTATTCACGGTGGCGGGGACAACGCTGACAACGGCATGGATCGGAGTCAGGAAGCTGTGCGTGTACCTGTGGGCATGGGGGGAGCCGAAAGTAACCAAGGCCATAGAAGAGCACACAGGACTAGTAGCAGACATGCGAAACAACGTGCCAGTAGTGGCGAATACAATGCAACTGTTGGCAGACACACAGCAGCAACAGTGCAAGGCCTTGGAACGACTGTCAGAAGCATCAGACAGGCACGAGCAACTGCACGCCAGAACGGGCGAGAAGCTGGAACTGATCGTCACGCAACTCAACAAGGTAGTGCCGAGGGGAGAGAGCGACGATGACAAGCAAGCAAGACAGGCGCAAGGGGATCTGATGGGCAATCGACAGGGGACGCAGGTTAAGGAGTTACGTCAAGATGCGGGGGGTCAGGAATAAGGACTTACGTCGAGGGCGATAGGGGGCAGTTGGGTCCCCCTGACGGGGGGTGATACCCGACGCGGTGCGAAGCATA
>Ga0213922_1000129_pt1 | contig 44507 bp, 52 predicted proteins | sample McNCre2917MG_FD_165060 | JGI IMG/M metagenome (GOLD analysis project Ga0213922, IMG submission 165060) | Freshwater microbial communities from McNutts Creek, Athens, Georgia, United States - 29-17 MG | ecosystem: Environmental > Aquatic > Freshwater > Creek | place: USA: Georgia | collected... | reverse complement strand
CAGTGAACATGCGCTGCTCATCAAGTGTCAGAGTTTGCAAACGCTCAGCAGCAAGCACGTGTGGCATGTAGCCACGTGAAGTCTCAGGCAAGCGTGCCCAACCCACCGTCTTCGCATTAACCTGTGCAAGACGCATGCGTTCATACGAGCGCTCCAAGGAGTCAGCAGCCTGCTTAACCAGTGCATGAGAAGTTGTCTCCTCATCACGTAGGCGGGCGTCCTGCTCCATTGCTACCTCACGGTTGAAGCGGTTGCGCATCTCAGGATCGAAGTGGTCTTTCAATGCGCCACCACCATGCTCTTGTCGCCAAGCAGCATACATATTGTCGTACTCAAGCAGAGCGTTACCAATGAAGCTACGCTCGTGCAAGTCCTTCGCAATCGCGGCAGTGCGACGACGACCACTTGCACCTGTTGCATTCTCCAGTAGAGTGCCAGCAATCATGCGTGCTACTGGGTTATCACTCGATGCAAGCAATGTAGCTGGCAACGCCACGTTGAATGTGTCATTGTTACCAATGAGGTTCTTCAACGCTTCAACGTCAGTAGGGTTCTCAGCATTCCACTGTTCAGCCTTGATGTAAATGTCACGCACAGCTTTGTACTCTGCACGTTCGCGGGGTGTACCCTGTGGCATCAAGTCAAGGCCGTACTTCTGGCTAATGTCATGTTGCAGTGTACCAATCTCGCCTGTGTCACGAGCAACGCCGGGACGGCCTTCACCCGCAGCAACCTTAGCACGCACGCTCTCGAAGAAATCTTCAAAGCGTGGATCAGCACCAAGCAGGCCACGGTCAGCAGCACGTGTAAACAACTCAAGCAAGCGCTTGTAGAGTGCCTTAGCACTGTCAACGATCTGTTGTGACCAATTAACATCTTTGCCTTTGCCCACGCCCAATGCGCCAGCCTCAGCGTACTTGGCAAACTGTTCAGCCGTGATCTCCTCGAAGCCCAACCAGTAGTCGTCCACATACGATGTGTCGCCCATGTTGCGCTTGAGCATGCCTTCACGCAAGGACACGTTACCATCAGTGAACGCGAGTTTCTCTTGACGTGCAATAGGGCTCCGCATGGAGAGTGCTGAGCCAGCCTTGCCCTTTGTGTTAGCGAGCGTGGAGAAGTCCTCAAACATCTTGAGCACGCCAGCCTGAATCTCAGGTGACGCATTCTTGAAGTGAGCAACCTTAATAGCATGGCCCAGCTCATGCACCAACGTGGTAGGAGCAGCATCACCCAAGCGTTTGTTCACTTGGATGGTGATAACGTCCGTGCTCTTATTGGTTGCCATCTGACCATTGAGTGCATCATTACCATCAACACCTGCAATGATGACCTTGCGTCCCGGCAGCATGTCGCGCACAATAGGTAGTGTGCTTTTATGCAGGGCTTGGAAGAATGGATCAGCAGCGATACTTGGTGCAAGATGCGTACCGGGTGTGATACCCTTCAAGAAGGTATCATCAATCGTTGGATCAATTCCAGCAAAGCTCTTGCCGCTGTAGCCCTTCATGTCAGCGAGTGCACTACCGTCCTTGTTCTGTTGACGTACACTGTCAATGGTGAAGTCATCCTCAACGATGGGAGCTTCATCAATGTTATGCGCGGGCAGGCGGTCAATCTCAGCAGCCGTACTCATGTGAGTGGTACGAATCTTTTGCATGTCCTCAGCTTCAAGGCGCTTCATCTCTTTGCGTTGAACCTCAACAGGCGCATCCACACCCACGTTCTTCTGAGCACGCTCAGCAAGATTCATGTTAGCAGCAAACACTTGCTTGTGCACGTTAGCTGCAAACGCAGCTTGTGCTTGCTTGTAGACGAATGGCCCAGTCACAGCAGAGAGCGCTGCGCCCTGTGCAATGGCGATACCGTAGTCAGCGACTGAGCGATGCTCACCAGCAAGGTCAAGGGCAGCTTCATACGCTACGTTGCCAAGCACGTTCTCACCAATGTTAGAGACGACAGCGAGGCCGGGGCGTGCTTGCAGTGCAAAGCGTGCAGCGCCGTAGCCTGCCGCCCCAACCATCTTTGCTGCACCGTAGCCTGCAATGTAGTTGGTAGGGTCGAGCAAGCCCGCTGCCAGACCTGCCGTCAAGCGGCCACCCATGCTTGCATTAGAGAGTGTCGCGTTGTCTGTGCGCTCTGTGCGAATGCGCTCTACGCGATGGTCGTAGTCAGCTTGGCTCTCAGCATCCATCAGGGACTCTTGCTCGTGCTGACTAAAGCCACCCATATACTCAGGCCACTTGCGGTTACGCTCGTCGATCCATGCTGGGTCAGCTTTGAAATCTTTGGAGAAGTTACGCTCCAGCAGTGCAACCGTTGGTGCCATTGTCTGACGGTAGGTTGCACCGAATGTTGTGTCAGTCTGCCACGGCAAGCCGAAGCTCTGCTCCTCCTTGCGGAGTTGCGTTGCCTCGTTTGCTCGTTGTACAAGCTCAGTGCCTGCACCGATAATGGCATTGTCAGTAACGTCACCAGTCGCGTACTTATCACTTGTAGTTGGTGCAGTGCGCAAAGGCTTCTTGCCCTTCTTCGGGCGAGTGCCACCAACTGTGTCGTAGATAGAAGCAGCCGCTGGGCCGCCGACTGGTGTGGACTGAATAGTGGGAGTTCCACCTGTCACGCTGTCGTTAGGGCTTGCGCCCACTAAATCATCCATGTTATTTCACTTTCTGTTGTTTACGATACGCAGCCCATTCAGCCTCTGTAGCGTAGATGCTAGGCATCTGGTCTACGGGGCGTGCTGGAGCAGCGCCTGCACGGAATGCAGGATAAGCGGCAGGGCCAGCTTTAGGAATTGCGCGTTCGTGTACTTGACGAATATCGCGTGAGCTAAACACAATGGGTTTCTCACTACCGTCTTCGGCAATAGGGTAGTAGGTGAACTGCGCCTGACCATCACGGTCATGGCCGCGCAGCAGCGTGTACTTCTGTGGGGATGCACCAGCGCGTTCGGCCAGCTCTTTCATCAGCGTAGTCATCGCATCTGAAATCTGTCCTTGATCCATGTACGCATCACCACGCTCATTGGCAAAGTAGGAGGTGAGTGGTTTCTGGTCACGGCCATTGTGCCATGCGTGTCCACCGACAATCTCAAGGCCTGCTGCCTTTGCTTTCTCGAACGACTTGTTGAGCAACTGCTCACCAGATAGCACGTCCTTGTCCTCAGCGTAGCGCTGTTGAACGGCGTTCTTAATCACAGCCAAGCTGGAATCTGTAAAGCCGCCACCGCGCCCTCCGACGAACCAGCCAGCAAACATGCTTGGCCCTTTCTTCTCGACGTACTTGGCAATCTCAGCCTTCTCATCCTTGTTCACTGAGGCAACTTTGTTGCGTCCCTTGTTAGTTGCCTGCCATGCTTGTTCAGCCAGCGACAAACCATCAGGAATCAACTTACCCTCATTGTCAAAGATTTGACGACCACCAAGCCCACGATGGAACTCAGCCATGCGCTTGTCTGATTCACCGAAGTAGCGTGCTTGTGCAGCAGCACCACCGGGAGTATCTTCCATGCGCTTCCAAATGTCATACGCTTTGATTAGGTTTGCATTAGCCGCATCACCCACGCTATTGACCAACGACTGCACTGTGTTGAACACGTAGTCGTTACGGTACCCAGCAGGTGCGTTAATTGTGAGCATACGGTTTGCAACGTCAGGGCTTGTGAGTGCAAGCGATTTCCACTGCTCGTGAAAGACGTTCTTCAACAGCGCAGCTTCTTTACCACCCATCTCTTGAATCGCCATCGCTCCACCCTTGTGCACTTCACCCAAGATAGCGATACCTGCATTCTGCGTGTCGGCCATGCTTGCAGCATTACTTGCAGCAGCACGCTGTGAACGAACAACGGCTGACATAGCAGCGCGTTCATCAGCAACGTAATCACCCTTGCGCATGAGCGGTGCAGAGTTACCAGACTTCGCACGGTACTCAGCGTTCAGCTCATCGTAGCGCTTGTGCACTGTCTTTGCAGAGATGACACCGTTCTGTGCGTCCTCTTTGATTTGCGAGATGCGGTCACTGTACTCGATAGCAGCCTCAGCCGCATGATGAGTTTCGTAACGATTCACCAAACCTTCGACAGCGAGGCGCTTCTCTGGGTTCATGCGAGATAGCACACCAGCTTCACGGAAAGCAGCAACGCCATGGAAGTTGCCCTTCTCTGCCATCAGCCCCATGGACGTGGCAAGGTCTTTCTCCCATGACTCTGGGTCAGCGCCCATTGTCGGTGTGCTCACTGCCAACAACGCATCCTTGCGCTGCTGGATTTCTTCCGGCGTATAAATTCCGGGAGTTGTTGTCTGTGCAAGGTTGAGCAGTGAGCCCTGCGTAACGATAGCATCGACACGTTGACGGCTTACCGTCTCCTGCTGCCACTTGTAGTGCTCTTTCGTTTGACGCTTGATGAGCTGTGGAGCGAATGACATGACACGCGCCTGCAATGCAGCATCAGTATCAGCATCGCCAGTTGACAGCGACTTCATTGACTCAGCCAGCATTCCGGGGATTGCCTCAGGCTTGTGCGTGCGGAGCTTCTCCATCTCCTGCTCTTGCTTAGCTGCCCAGCTACCAGCGGTAGTCTCTACAGTGTAAGCGCGTGCACCTTCAACGAGTGGCCCATCGCCATAAATCTTTGTGTACCACGGTTGCGTGTTCACAATGTCGGACATTGCCTCACCAGAAGCTGCCTTCTGCATACCAGTGAGGTACTGCTTCTCGCGCATCTTCTTCATGTGCGGTGCCATAATGTCTTCACCAACTTTGGTGAGCATCTGCAATGTACGATCAGCACCAGCAGCGTCGATGCCCGGTGCCTGTGTTGTCAGGCCCGGTGCGACACTACCAGACATACCCATCTGTACAGGCACTGCTTGGCCCGCTACACCGGGGCTTGTTCGGACTGCATCAGGTGGAACGAACGTGAACGTACTAGGCCCACGCTCCTCTCCACCTTGTCCTTTTTCAGAATAACCAGCCCATACCATAGGGACTCCTTAATAAAGTGAATACTTGCTAGGGCTCGCTTTGAAACTATACGAATCAGGTGAGCCGCTGCTGAGGCTATATGGATTGCTTGAATCATACGGCGAGGGTGCAGCGTTAATTCCACCTGTCGTGTTCTGCACGCCACCGTTAGCTGCACCGGGCTGTGGTGCTTGCCCTGTGATGAGCGCCATAGCGTTCTCACCAGCAGAGATTACATCAGACCACATGTTGTCACTGATAAGGTTCTCCTTAGCAATAGACTGGCTGTAGTCAATGCCCGCGCTCACGTAGCTAAGGTCAAGCCCTGCTACCGTTTGAGGCATGATGCCACTGATCTGACCTAGCGTGTCATACGTTGCTTGGCCTTGTGCCTTGCGCCGCGCTTGTGCAGCGCGTGCGTTCTTGAGCTGCATGGTACGATCAATCATGTCAACCGCATTACCACCTGTGCCTGTCATCGCAACGTGGGCAGCATACGCGCCTCCAGCCTCAGCAGCAGCAAGCTGTGCTTCGAGGTTGCCAGTGGTGAATGCTTCTTGCATGCGTTGCAAATTAGTTACGCCCGCTTCAAGATTCTTCGCACCAGCGGCAAGCCGCCGCTTGTTGTTCTCGGTCTGCATGAAATATGCAAGCCCGGTCTGTGCCGCCTTTGACTCATTCTGCGCCTCACGAATAAGGTTAGATGCGTCAGCTTCGGCTTTCCATACTTGGTTTTGTGAGCGACGAATGGAGCGTGATTGCGTGCCATTGTACAAGCTCATAAACAGGTTAGGACTTCCTGCCATACTACCTCCTTATACTCGCTTAGCGTTGTAGAAATACTGACCAGTCCATTCAAGGCTTGTCAGCGTCATTGGGTACCACTCCTTAGAAGCGATCTTTAAAGTGTACGAGCGAACTTCACGTCCTACGAACACGGGCACAGCACCCTTGTGTACAGCTTGTTTGCCCACCACGTTGGTAATGTCACCGAGAATACGGGCGTTAAAACTCAGGGCCACATCTTCACTGAACTCAGTGGTCGTTGTAGCTTCAAGACGTGCTGTATCAACATAGGCAATCGTCACACGAGTGCATGTCAAATAGCCAGTCACCACCACGTTACCCTTGCCATCACGCATGAACGGGTTGGTCATCTCGATATACGAGGTGAACGGTGCGCCACACACAAGGTCGCTAGATGGTACAGTTGGGAACTCACTCATCATCGACGGCACGTTAGCAAGAACTGCATCGCCCTGCAAATACGCAGAGGTGCCCTTCTTGTAGGCAGTGTGCACAGGTGTACCCAAGTGCCATGAACGGTTAGCGCTACCACCAATGACGGCGCTATATGGACGTGCAGAGTCGAGGTACGGCTTAGTGTCTAGCTTTGGGAGCAACGAAGCACGATCCACGCTTAACCATGTGCGAGTGACACCACTAGCATCCACGGCTGTGCGTGCCCAGTACAACAGCACCTGTCCACGGTAGACGCTGAAACCAATAAGGTCGCCAAGCATCTCATCAAACTCCCAACGACTCCATGAGTCAAGCAGCCGCTCGCGGCCACCTAGTGAGTCAATGTAGCGGAAGGTGTAAATCTTGTTGTAGCTATCGTTGGTACGGGCCAACAGCATGTTCGGTGAAGTCGTAGCGATAAACTCCAACGGCGTACCGGGAATGTAATCGTACAACTGCTGTGTAAGTTCCGAGCTGTTACTCGTGTCTGACACATCACCAATGGTGAGCTGGTACACTTGCGATACGCCCTCGCGCTCTTTCATGTAGAACACCAAGTCACCGGAAGCTACAGGCTCCGCAGTGGTAGTGTCCTCATGTGAGCTGGACTGAATCACAGAGATAGTAGCAGGCGTAACTGGGTTGCGGCCTGAGATACTGTACTGTGCCTTGTCACCGAATAGGAGCAGCGACTTGTCAAACAACACGGAGTTGCGGATAATGTCGTTCTCAGCACCAGTCGAGAACACCTCAACAGGGTCAGTGTCAACCACAGTCAGCACCGATGTGCGGAAGAAGTTGAAGTATTCACCAACCTCACTCATGGTAATGACAGAGCCACTACCAATCACCAAGCGATCTTGGAAGTTACCAACGTAGGTAATAGGGTTGTTGATGAAGTACGGTGCGCGGTTTGAATCCAAGTCACCTACGCTGCGGCCACCCAAGTCTGGGATAGCCAACGTGGGCACGAGCGTGCGCAGCTTAGCGGGTGTACTTGCAACATAGAAGTGCTCGCCCTCTACCGTACCGACAGCAAACCAGACACCGGGTGTAAAGCTATGTGAGGCCGCTTCTTCCCACACCACCTCAGTGTAACCTGTGGTACCGGGGACGCGAGGCACAGCCTTCAAGAAGTAGGCAGGGTCATTGTCCTTAGCCTGCACCTTGATTACTTTCCCAACGTAGTGCATGTTGGTAAGCTGTGAGGCCTCGACTACAGTTTGGTGAGCAGCACGCAAGAAGGTACCATCACCGTTGTCGTTCACCGTGATACCAGTCAAGGTAGCATCGTCAATAAACAAGTGGCTACCACTGCGAGTAACTGTGATGCCTTGTGCTGCGATCAATGTGCGGAGCTGTTCAGCAACGGCCTGAGGTTGGGTAGCGGCAGCAGCCGAACCAATCCATGCAGTTACTGCGGAGTTGTATGCGTTGACGCGATCATTCACCTGCTTCTGGTAATCAGTAGCGGTTGAGGGAATGTCGGATGTAACCAGCGTGCCTTGGTAAGAACTGCTAGGTGTCGTGTACGCGATGGTTGTGATTGTGCCATTGCGTGTAATCACGACTGTGTACGTGCGTGAGTATGCCCCGCCCTTGACCCAGATCGAACCATAGCGGCGGTTAGCCACCACGCCATACACGTCCGTGCTCGCACCCGCTGGAGTGTGCGTCTTGCCCGCGATCACCATGATGCGGCCAATCTGGGCCACGCCGGAGACACCCCCGTGCAGAATGCTCAGAACGTCCGTATCGGCGCTATCGTACTCAACTGGTACGTTGGTATTGGTTGCCTTATTAAAGCAGTACAGCGGGGCTGTGGACGAGCCTGAGGGGCGTGCTGACTTACGGTACAGCAGGTCATACTCAGTCGTGCTGATTTTGAAGCCACGGGTAATGAAGCTGCGCAGGTCAGACTTGTCGCTCGCGTTTGGATTCGTGAGGATCGGAATGTCAATCAGGTTGTCCGTACCACGGCGGCGGGCTAGGCCTGCCACGGGGTCAGAGAGCATGTTGACTTGCTCACCGTGCTGCCCATCTAAGCGGGCCTCAGGGATTTGCTGGCTTACACCACGGTGTACCGTAGCGTAGGAACCGCTAACTTTCATAATGTCTCCTTAACGGTAGCGTGCACGACGACCACCCATGTACGGACGGCGGTAGCCAATGATGTTTGCCAAGGTCGCTGCAACACCGGGGCGTGCAAGCATGTTAGACTTCTTGCGACGAATGTGCTCTGCGTTGAACACAACGAATGCACGTTGACGGCGATCAGTTAGCAGGCGGGTCTTAGTCTCATCACCGTCGATAGAGGTCTGAAACTGGATCAATGCCTCAGCACCAATGTAGGCGCGGGCTGACATGGGTAGCTCATCGAAGGCAACCAAGCGGTGCATACGCACGGGCACTTGGTCATCGAACTGATAGGTGCTATCGTCGTTGTTGTAGAGTTTGCCGTTACGCATCGACACGTTGGGTGATGCCGTAAGGGAATCTACTGCGAGGCAATCTGAGGGCAACAAGATTTCCTTGTTACCAACTTGAGGAATGAGGGTAGGTGTCTCTACGTTGAACCACCACTGGTCAGCTTGGATGCTGGACTGAGCGGTATCAATAGAGGACAGTGCGCGGGGCACTACGGGATGAAAAGCATCAAGGTCGTTGACTGGAAGTTCACCAAGCAGGCCTAGCATCTCGTTCACGATACTGAGAGTTGTAATCAAAATTTTCTCCAAAAGCAAAAAACCCCCACCGAATGAACGATGGGGGTATTTGTGGCTAGGCCAGAGGTGCTTACGGCAGCATCAAAGCGCCAGCGTATTCAGCACGGTTAGGGCCGACAGCAAAGGCCAAGTGCGAATCCACGAACCAAGACTTGTACAGCTTGTCGTAGAACACGTCAGTGGTCAATGGGATTGTCTCACCGCCCATGATGGCACGAGGGCTGAATGCCAAGACACCCAACTTCGAGAAGTCGCCGTCATAAGCATTGCCGTTGCCAGCGTTGGACAAGTGGTGGCCGGTGATGTTCAAACCAGCGGGCAAGTTGTTCGAGCTGAACACAGGCACGCCATAGGTCTTCAACACCCAAGCATCATTCACTTTGTTGCCAGAAGCAGTGACGTACTCAGTGTTGACCAACTGCTCAGCTTGGATCAGAGTGTAATACTCCTCAGGCTTCACAACGATCATCACGTCATCATTGCGTGGGTCAACGTCTTTGTTCTCGAACTTGACCATCAAGCGAGCCAAAGCTGCGTACAACTTAGCTGGGTCTTTCAAGTCCAAGGCAGAAGACAACACTTCTTGGTTGCCACCGAAGTGACCAGAAGGTTTGCCAGAGGTGCCCTTAGAGAAGGTGGATTGAGTCAACAATGCAGCCTTAACAGCTTGGATGAAGAACGCTTGATCCCAGAACTTAGCAATCTCTTTGCCTTGTTCGGTAGCGACTTCACGGCGCACGTCGATCTGAGTTTGGAACACGTCCAACAGAGGGAACGATTCGCGGGCTGCAACCACTGTATCAACAGTCACCGAGTTCTTGGAGAAGTCAGACTTGATACCGTCGAGTTGTTGGCCGGGCACAACCTTCTGCAAGGTCGATTTACCAACTGCGTGGTTTGTGAAGGTAGCAGTACCCTTCACGGTACGGACAGGCACAACACCTTGCAACACCGAGCGGCGTGCAATGGTGCCTTCAACCATGCCTGTAAATTCTTCAATGACAAGCGCCAGCTTCTCGGCTTGAGTGGAGTCAACGCCGTTGATAGCATTGGGGAAGGTTACATTAAAGACATCATCTAAAGCCATGTGGGCTCCTATTTAAAAGTAACCCGCTGGGGTGCGCAAAGGTGCGGAGCGGGTGTTGTTAGAGAAACGAGGCCCGCCGCATGCAGCGGTTAGGTTCTCGTTATATGGATCAATAGCCAGAGCGCTTCGCTGCCAGACGTTGTGCCTGCAAAGCCTTGTAGGCTGGAGTGTCAGCAATGTCGCGGCCACCAGCGGCACGGGAAAGTTCCTGTACTGCTGCTGCATAGGCCTTAGCAGTAAGTGGTGCATTACCTGAACCACCAGCGCGGGCAGCATTAGGAGCCACCACCGAAGCGGGTTCCTGCACACTGCCTGCACTCTTGTTGTAGCACTGCACCAAATAGTTCAGGGCCATCTTAGCTTGTGCGCCACCAGCAGCAAGCGCTGCATTGATGGTTTGCTTCTCTTGTGGATCAGCGTTTGCACTTGCCCACGCTTGGACTTGCGCCCAGCGTTCTTCGCCACCAGCAGCTTGTATTGCCAGTTGACCGAGAGCCTTTTCATTTGCTTCGTGCTTAGCCACCGTGTTCTGGTAGGCTTGTTCAGCCAATGCAATCACGTCTTGGTAGCCAGCAGCCTTTGCACCCATGGTCGCAAGCTGTGCTTGGATGAGGGTGAAGTCGCCAGACATAGCGGCTTGTACCGCTGCGTGCTCAGGGCCGAAGCCCAAGTTGCCCACAAAGTTCAATGCGTAGTCTAAGCCTACATCGCCTGTCTTCTCGTAAGTGACTGGCACTGTGGCCTCAGCAGCAGGAGCTGCGGGTTCAGCGGCTACGGCGGCAACAGTAACTACCGGAGCGGCTGGGACAACTACCGGAGCGGCAGGTGCAGCAGGCGCTGCGGGTGCAGCCGGGGCTGCGGCTTGTGTTACTTCATCTGTCATTGAGCTTTAGCTCCTTGTGTGATTACGTTGCCAGCGGTCTGTGCAGCAGTCTCAGTCATCATTTGTTGCTGAGCCTGTTCTTGTACCTGTGCCTGTTCAGCTTGTTGTTCTTGTGCAGACTTAACAAACTTGGTGGCAGGAAGGCCATGACCGTGGAAGATTGTGGAGTAGATCACGTCCAACTTGAGTGGGCCTGTGATTTGTGGAGGAAGGCTACCGATCTGCGCCACGTCACCGAGTGCAGAACGCATAGCGTCCAAGTCACCACTACGTGAGAGTGCATCCAAGCCAGTAACAATCGTGCGCTCAATCTGAGTTTTGCTCAGGTCAAGAGACACAGCTTGCAACAACCAGTCAGCGACTGGGCCTTGGAAGTCTACAGCGATGCGTGAGTATGTACCACCAAGACTTGTCTCAAGCTCATTGGCTTGCTGACGAATCTCCTCGGCAGTAACGCGCTCAGCGTCACGAGTGACAGCGCTGTTCAGCAAGAAGCCACGACCGATACGCTGGATGTAATCACTAGCGATGGCCTGCACAACTTGCAGATCACCGGGCTTGCTGTTCGCAATAAGTGATACGTCACCTTCGAGGCCGGGCAATGCTGCACCGTTCTCGCTTTCCTCCAAGTCCTCAGGCTTAGTCACACCACCGGGGTTGACCAACCAGCGGAACTCAGAAGACAGGATAGCACCCTTGATCTGAGATTCACTGAGGGCTGACAGAGCAGCGAAGTCGCCAGAGTAGTCCTCTACCAAGCCCGTGCCATAATCAGCTTCATCACTGATCTGCCATGTCAAGGCACGGTATGGTAACTTGTCCTCAGGCCAGTAGCCGTCGAACTCAGATGGCAAACGCTTAGTGTCAACCCACTGTGACATACGGTACTTACCGTCACGTTGACGTTCAATCCACTGGAAGAACTCAACCTCAGTCTCAGGGTTACACTTTGTCTTCTGTGCTACAAGGTAGTCTTGCACCTTCTGCTCAAGCTCGTCGTACATGACCTTCTCACGGATGAGGATGGTCTTGACTTTGCCAGCAGCAGTGCGGCGCACACAGTAGGACTTCACACCAAAGACACGCAGCTCGTCTTCCTTCTTGCGAGGGAGATACACGAGGGCATTGCCCAACACAACGAGGTTGGACAAAGTTTGGTACAGCTTAGGACGCACGGTGCCACGACGATCAAGTTCCTTGATGGCTTCTTGTTCGCCCTTAGCAAGTGCTTCATCAATGTCAGCCTCAGGGATGCCCTGAGCTACTGCCTTCTTCTTCCAGTCTGGCTTAGCTTCTAAGCGGAAGAATGGACGAGAGGGAGCAAACAGTGCAAGCACCAGTTTGTTGACAATGTGATTGACGGCTTGTGCACCAACTGATTGCCAGTCGTGTGCAAGCTCGTCGTTATCCTGCTTGTAGTTTTCCTCAGTGCAGAGACGTGGGAGTGTGAAGCCAGCGTACTTTTCGCAGCGGTTGATGAACCCCCGCCGCAAGCTAGTCAGCTTCTGCCACTCGCCTAATGCGGTGTTCTTCATGTTGGCCTTTAGATGCGAATACTAGAACCGGGAGTTCCAGTGTTGCTAGGAGGAGTGCGGAAGTTCTGACGTGACTTAGCTACGTTGCGATTCAATCGCCCTGTACCCACGTTCACCTCAGCGTCACCACCCTGTGCACCTGCCGCAGCTTGGGGGTTGCCCTGCTGAACAGACACGCTGGCAGTACCTTGCGCTTCGTTAGTTGCCACCTGCGTTGGTGCAGGAGCCGCTTGTTGTTGCTGAGGTGCTGACACGATGCCAACACTTTGAGCCAAGTCCACAACGGGATTAGCTACCTTCTTAACCAAATTTGAAACTGAACCGCCCATGATTAAATCCGAATAGGGTTGCCCGCTGGAGTAGCGGTGGATTGATAAGCAGCACGCTTACGTGCCGTCGATGAGGTGCGCTTTGCAGCTACAACCTCGACCTCAGAAGCGCTTGTCGGTGCTTTAGCATCAGCAATTTCTTGCTCTACCTTTGCACGCGCCGCAGCATTCTCTTGCTGCATAGCTGCACCACGTGCCGTCTCACGGGCCTGTGCTGCTTGGGCTTCTGCCGATGCCTTGATGATTGCTGACTGTCGGTCAGCAGCGGCTTGGGCATCACCCGCTGGATCAATGCCTAATGCCTTGAATGGCATTGACGTTAGTTTCTCGATAGTTCCACCCATTAGAGTTTCCTTGTGAGATGTTGATGAGATGCTTTGTAACCAAAGCGGCCTAGTAGCTTAGCACGGTCTGCGTCACCGAAGTCTGTACCTATTACGATAGCGGTGCAGCCGTTGTCTGTAGCGAACTCCTCAATGGACTTCATAGCTGTGCGCATACCCAGCGGGGTGCCGGGGATGTGGTAGATGAAGTGCTCATAGAGTCCAAGGTCTTCGTTGGCAAACCCGTAACCTATGCTGCACAGCATTAGGTAGCGGTTGTCTCCAACGATAGCATGCACATCTGGGTGAGCGCCACGCAGGGTTAGCATCAGTTCGTGCTCTACTCGACCCCGCCTATAAGTGGGGTGCCGTAGTAAGAACTGATCTGTAATGTCCTGCAAGTGGTCGAGTAACTCTGGGCAATCTCTTGCCAAGACATAGTTACTTACCGATGACATAGCCTTCTCGCAGCATCTTGAGTACATGCTGAATGCCCAACTGGAACCCGGCTTGCAGGTCAGTGGTGTCACGTTGCACGCTAGGTGCAGGCAGCTTGCGCTCTAAGTCCTCGTAGACTTCTTTCGTCAAGCGTGCGTATGTTTTTGCAACTACTTCGCCCATTATGCTTCCTTCACAAATACACCATTGGGTAGCGTAGTACCCTTGCGGTCTTTGATCTCGTCATAAGCTAACTCCATGCAGCTCACGAGATCAATGTCTCGCAATGCACAGTAGTTAATCAGACAAACCATCACGTCACCCACGCCGTCCTTCTGCTTAGCAGTGTCGCCCTTGATCTCTGCATCACACAACTCACCGAGTTCTGATACAGCCTTGAGCAACTGAGTATGCGGCTTGGAGTTTGGGATAATCTTGCGGGCCTCAGCCCACTGGATAATTTGAATTTCTACTTCTGAGTAACTCATTGAGTCCTTTGGTTATTTTGCTTTATATGGATCACGAGAAAAAGTAGTGGGATTCCAACACTTCTCGCAGGTCGAGGGTGCCCTTCTTAGGGGGCGCAGGGCAGATGGGGTACGCTCTAGCGAACTCCTCAACTGGGTCATTCTGCTCGTACATCTTGACGAACACTTCACGGATGATGTGGTACATATCCTCAGCGTCAGCCGCATGGGTACCATAGTCATCGTGGATCATAGCCAGATCAAAGCCACGGTCTGCACAGGCAGCGGCCACCAAGTGTAGGTGAGCTGCATCCATGCTGTGCACGAAGTTGGGGGCAAGGCCACTTGCATGACGGCGGCTGTTCGCATCGTCCTTCTCGGACAGCACCTTGATGCGGGTGATGCCGTTGATGCGTGTGCTGATCCGGTGCTCGTTGACTTGGTAGTACGCTTGGGTGGAGATGAACCCACTGGGTGTAACCCATGAGATCACACCATCATTGTCGTCACCGTATGTGTCAACGATCAGCTTAGCGCACTTGCTCAGCCAGTCCATAGCCTCACGACTCTTAACCACAACGTCACCAATAGCGGGCCACGCATAGGTGATGAGGACGGTAGCAGCTTTGTAGTGCTCCTCCTTGGTGAAGCATGGTGCCTTGCCTTGCTTGAGGTAGTCGTCGATCACATAGCGGGTAGCACTGCGCTTGGTCACACCGTATGGTGTAGTCATCACGCTACGCTTTACCACGCTACGGTCAATGCCGTGTGTCAACCAGCGGTGACGCAACTCAGCATCATCAGGATCAGTTGACGCTTGCATGCGCTTGATGGTAGCCTCAGCGACACGGCGGTAAATGTCTTCCATCAACACATTGTTCGTGAGGTTGGTAGCCTTACCGCCTACTTCGTCACGCAGCATAGCAGAGAAATTCTGCAAGCCGTTGCAAGAACCATCCATACTCACAGCAATGCGAGACTCAAAACCATCAGGGTCGATCTGCCATTCTGCATACTCAAAGCACCAAGCCAAAAATTGGAGCGGGCTGTCTGCATCCTGCCATTCAGTTCGATTCACTGGGTCGCTCGCAATAGCCATGAGCAACTTGTCCTTGTCCTTGTGCCAGTCAACACGCTCTTGCAAGGTGGCCTTATCAAAGCCCCACTTGTTTGCGCCGTGGATCAAGAACCATCGACGAGCATTCTCGTTGTGCAGGCGCTTACCCTTGGCAAACTGTAGCAGGGACTTCTGCAAGTCCGAACCTTGTGGGTTGATACCATACGTCAGTGGGTACAGTCGGCCACGGCTGTCAGCAAAGTGCACGAAGAACAACTCATCGTACTCTTTGAAAGTTTCAGCAGCACGGGTAGCGCTGTAGAAGCGAGCATACTTGGTACCCATCAGCTTGCGGTCAGTGTACCACCGAGCCATCTCGCGCTTCCACGCTAAGAACTCTTGTTGCTGTGTGCCCTCAAGTGCAGTTGTGTCATTCACATCTTCCAACCACGAAGGACGCTCAGGCTTAGCAGTCTCTCGCATACTAACAATCTCACCTACGTTGTCGCGCTGTGCAATCTCTAGCACAGTATCAAGCACACGAGTGTTGACTCGCCATGCTGTGCGCTGCAACTGGTTGAGGCCTTTAAGCACTTTCGGCATAGACGCATCACGTAGTAGCTGACGCGCTGAGCTGTGTGCCTTCACCATGTATGGGTGTGCACGGATCATGTCACGGGTATGGAAGCCTCCATTGTCGAACGTAGTCCAGTCACGTGGAGGTTCAACACAGGGGCCATACAGCGGAGACATAATCTCAGCCATCCCTTTGATCTTGTCGATCACATCAGAGACTTCGGCTGTAAGGTGCACGTCACGGTCAAGCATGCGTCCGGCCATCTTCTTGCCGTTGCGCATGGGTGGTGGTTGGACGAATATCATGCCAAGGTTTTGCAACCGCTCAATGAGGTACATACCAACTTGGTCACGGGAGCCAGTGTCCCATGTGTCGATGTGTATGCCAGCCTTCTCAGCTTGCAAGCGAAAGACCGTCATGCGGTGACGCAAGTTCTTAGAGCGGCGGCGGTTGAAGTCGTTGGCTAGTGTGTGGTACAGGTCAGGTGACAGATGCTCAATCTGTGCAAGCACAAGCTCACAGTGAATCGTGCGGCCAATGTTGTACGAGCATGGACGCAACTTGCCATCACCGTATCCCATCAGCAGCATCGACAACACAGTGCGCACAGTGAGCAACGCCACTGCCTCAAGATCGAGAGGACGCAACAACTGAGCGTGAGCTGCACGCTTGCCCGGATGACACTCCATCACATCAGTGTGGAGGATGCGGGCTAGTGGCATAACGTAATCACGAAGGATAGTGGCAGTGTATGGATTGCGGGTGGCTTCCCCCGCTTCCTCTGCCCTGTTAATTCTAGCACGGCATCGGTCAATGCCTTGGCTATACATGCGAAGTTCAATCTCTTGTTGCGTCAGTTTCATATCTTAGTCAGGTTGAAGTTTGTCATGCCGCACACCCTTGATGCGCGGCTCACGTAAGCTACCATCTTCGGTAATGCCAATGCACTCTACCTCAACGATCTTGCCGATAATGCTCGACGGATCAGATAGCCATGCACGGCGTGTGTCGTAGTCTAGACCACCAGCACGAACTGGTTTGCCCTTGTAGTCAAGCACGAGGTTGCCCGCCATGCCTGCCATCTTGCCTTCACCTTCTTCAACGCCAGTAACCAGCAAGTCGAAGGACATGACTGGCTTGACCTTGATGAGTTCACCATCACGCGCTGTGCCCTTTGTCCAAGGTGCATTAAGGTTGCGCATGATGAGGCCATCGTAGCCACCCTCGGCGACAAGCTGGTTAGCTAGTTGCTGTGGCATATACGTGCCGGGTGGGTAGTAGGCTACCTCTACCAATGGTGAGTCCACGGTGTTAAGGTTGCGCAGCGTGAGGCACAGATGCTTCATGCGCTCTGTGTACGGTACAGGGTCATAACCTTCATCATAAGCAGAGTGCGACACAATGTCGTACACTACATACAAGAGTTGCGGCTGTGGCGCATGTCGTCGGAATGCTCCGCTTATCTCAGGGAACGATGTGTTGAGTTGCCACACCTCGCCGAAGATTACCCAGCCAATACCGAACACAGCATTGCACGCTTGCACAATGTGGTCACATGACTTGACCAGTTCACCAGTACGGGACTGGGCATAGCCACCATGTGACGGCATCTCTGTGCGCACCACCATGTGACAGCCATCGTACTTGCGTTGACCAACGTGAGTGTGCTGTGCTAACTCATCCAGCGAGTGCATCTTCTTGTAAGCAGCAGACTGCTTATCGAACTCAGTTGCTTTCTGAATGATGTAGTCAGCCATAGTATTTCTCCGTGGAGTCCATGGCATCAGCGATGATACCCACTGCATCATTGAACTTGGTGTCAGCAGTTAGCTTCTCTGCCAACTGTGCATAGAGGTCAGCCTTCAACTCATCGTGGCCGAAGCCGCACACCTCGACTGCATGGTATAGTGCAGCCTCCAAGTCTTCTATTGGGAAGCGCTCGTTGTCAGGGTCTTTGGCATAGATAGCCATGGCTATGACGAGCGCTTTGCTTGCGTTACTCATTCAGGATTCTCCATCAAGTACAGCTCAAGTTTAGCAAGGGCGTTCCATGCTTCGTGTGCCAAATGTAAGGAGCCCGACAACTTGTCGTGAGTTTCTCCTGCCGCTCGATATAAGCGGTGACGGCCCTCAGCATCCGAGTAGCGTTGGAATCCGTTTGTGACCTCGCGCCAGCCGTTGTCAGTGTACTTAGCTGCACCATCCGTGCCGACCTTAACAACGGCGAGTAGTGCATTTGCGAAGCCATCAAGGACAAGCGCAGGTCGTAGCTTGCCTGCGTCGAGCTTGGCTCCGGGTGCATGTTGGTCGATACCATCAGGTGTCTTCTCCGTGGTTGGGGCAGCAGGTGCTGTGTGTGCGAAGCGAGTCCACGACCACTCAGTACCTGTGTTAGAAATTTCATTGATGCCAACGAAGTCCCCAGCAACTTCACTCACTGTGTAGATGTTCCCCGCCACTAGCCCGAAGTCACTGTGGGACTTTAGGCAGATAACACGATCTCCACGCTTGAATGGATTACTCATTGTCTTTCCTTAGTTAGCAAGTAGCGCACGGCGCTTGGCCTTGCTGTTGATTGTGAAACGATCACGACTCCAGCCACCGCATGAGTTGCAGCGGTAACGATGGTACTCGCTCACGTTGGTACGAACAACACCATCCTTCTCAACGTCATGGCTACCACACTTAGGGCAGGCGATCTCCTCGCTTGCAGTGTAGGCGGCTACGTTGGGGTGGCCTGTTACCCATGGGCGCAGCTTGAGGTACACCTGCTCCATTGACAGCACGTCAGGGATGTTGTACTTCTTCATCGCAGCCCACGCCTTTGGATTGTCGTTCAAGCATTCACTCCACAGCTCGAAGCCGGGGAATGCTTTGTGCTTTGACTTCTGAATCTTGGACAGGTACGTGCTCAACCACTCCAGCTTATTGCTGGTAAAGGCTGCGACTTGTCGTGCCATCAGCATGGTGTCAATGACACGCACGGGTGATGGAGGTGGCAAGTCATGCAAGATCATTCGAGCACGCATCTTACGCATGTCGAAGCGCTTGCCGTTCTGTGCAATCAGGAAGTCGTAGTCGTGCATGATCTGCCACAAGCGTTCGACGATTGCCTTGTCATTGAGAGGATCACCTGCTGTGTCCATGTACTCAGTGAGCTTCTTGCTTGCACCCAATGGCTTGAAGCAGAAGGAAAGGATTGTCCACTCGCGGTCAATCTGATTGAGGCCTACGTTCTGATCGAACAAACCCCATGTGTGTGCACGCAGTGGGCTTGTCTCAATGTCGATCAGTCCGATCTTAGCTTCACTCATTGGCAGGCCTCGCATGTTGTGTCACCTGTCTGGTCACGGTTACACACCAAGGGTGCGTCACTCTCGAAGTCCAGCACAGATTGTGTTGGTGAGGGTGCATGTGTTGGCTGTGGTTCAGGGTTGCCCATTGGCAATACGACTGGGTTAATATCACTCATGCTGATTCCTTCTTTGCTGCGTAGCGTTTACGTGCCAACTTCTTAGCACGCTCTTTCTTTTCTTCCACCGTGCGGTGGGTGGGGTACACTGGGTGATGTGAATAATCACTGTTGATGTACTGTTCGACACGGCTGAGCATGTTACCCAGTCGTGAACCAAGCAGGTGATTGATACGCCGAGCGTTCTCAATCTTGCCGAGCATAGCGTTGCACCCACGATGGAGTACAGCACGCACACGGCCTGTCTTGTGATCGTGGTCAAGCACATCAGCGCCTGCCTCAATCCGTTCACAACATAACATGCACAAGCCGCCTTGCTCAGAGAGCATCTTGTCGCGCTGGACTTTGACCTGTGAGGCGGTGAGCTTCGTCATACTTTTCCTTGACTCGTTTACGGACAGCCACTAGCGCAGCCTCCAGTTTGGGGTGGGGCGGCAGCACATGGAACACGTTGCCCATGTCAGCATCACGGTCATTGCGTAACCACAACAACAGCGCTTGCTCTAGCAGGCGGTCAGCCCAGTCGTCAGCATAGAAAGACTCATACAAGTTTCGGACAATGGCAAATGCTTCGCCGTTGTTCTCCGTGTCCTTGAGAAAATTCTCTGCTGTTTTTGGGCCGCACAATTTCTTCTTGCCGTCTTCGTCAACGTAGTAAGGAAGGCCGGGGATGTTGTCGGCTGTATCACCGTGCAGCATCTGCAACCAGAACCACTTGTGCCCATACTGCAAGCCACCTGCTACCACTGAGTACGCACCACGTGGTACGAACGTCAGGGCCATGGTGTCCCAGTCTAGGTGCAGGCCGGGTAGCATGCGCATGTCCTTGTCCTTGGTAGACATGACACACTCAGCACCATCGTAGTATGCGAAGAACGACAGACCATCATCAGCCTCACGAGTAGCCCAGTTCTTTACACGGAACGCAGGGCCAGCGTAAGTCTCTAACCACTCACGAAGGTACGCCCAGTTCTTAGGCTTGCGCCCTGACTTGCGTTGTCCTTGGTATGGCTTGACTGTGCCGATAAGGAAGCGATCTCCCTTAGTGCTACTGGCTGCGGTGAGGTGCACGATAACACGTTCAGCCCCAGCATACTCACGCATAGTGTCAATCTTATTTGCTGCCACATTGCGTGAAGTTTCAATCGTTGTGTCATCGTTACCTCCAGCCCAGTACGCAATCATGTCACCGTCGATGTGCAGCACACGCCCCGGTACAATCTCCGGGGCTACGCTCACACAGGGTTCGTGCTCAGCCGCTGCGTTAGCAGCAGCCTGCATCCATGATGCGCTGGTCATTAGACCATGCTGTTCAGTGGATCATCATCAGTCTTGGCAGGGGCCGAGCTTGTCTCAGGCAAGTCCAGTGGCTGACCATTGCCAGCCAACAGCATGGAGATGGGTGAGCCAGCGAAGTTCACGGCTGACTTGATCTTGTCTTGGAACACGTTGAGGCTACGCTGCTTGTCGCCTTCACCTGCGGTACCGTCGATGAAGATGCAGTCCCACATCTGCTTGAGCATGGCAGGCTCAGCATTCCACACGAACAAACGCAGTGGGCTGATAGCAGGTTCGACTACGAGTTCACGTGTCTCGCCAGTCTCAGGATCATCGTAGCGTGGGGGAGCAATCGTGAAGCCAGCGTCATCCTTGAGGTTGGCATACGTCACCTTCTCTGTACCCTCGCCCTTGGTAGTGTGCACTACGGTACCACGGAACGCATCACCCAACAACTGACTCATGTGTGTGGCTGCGCCCTTGTAGTTCATACGCTTGAACAACTTGAAGAACGCTGCCTTCTCGTTGAGCGAATGATTGAGGCGCAAGGTCAAGCGGTGTGGAATCTTCTCGCCACTCTCCAGCACCTTGGGTGCATGCTTAGGGCCAGACAATTCAAACGTCAGCCACACTTGGTTCTCAGTCTTGGGTGGTTTACCGGGCACGTTGTTCTCATGCTTACCCACTTCAACGTAGCCAATAAAACGCAAGCGGCATGCGCCTGCCTCTGGTGGTTGGTAGTCACCGCCGCCGCCCTTGACGGCCTCGTTCATGTTGGGGCCAGTTGCTGCAACAGCAGCGGTCATTGCTTTAATATCCATCTTATGCTTTCAAGTAGGTGGGTTGATACCCGTTCATGTATGTGCTGCGTAGTTCAGCACGGAGTTCTCTGCTACGCGCTTTGAACGCATCGCCTGAGAATTTGATTTCCTCTCCCATGTTAGCACCGCACACGGTGTCACTTGGAACAGGTAAAGGTAGCGGCCACTTGAACCACCACTCCATGAAGTCGCTCGCACCTTCCATGCAAGCGTGCATCAGAGCAGCGGCCTCGTCCTTCACAGTCTTGTGTGAGTCAGAGTAGGCAGCGTCATGCACTGTGTTGACTAGCAACGACAGGCCGTTGAAGTTCTTGCGAGCATACCACGCACGGATCATCAGCCACATCGCAGCCTTCATCCACTCACCGCCTGTGCCCTGCACCTCGTAGTTCTTGATCTCCGTTGGAGAGAACGAGGCGAGCATGCCGCGCTTGAGTTGGTAGTCCATCGACGTGGACTCGCGGTATGTGTAGAGCTTACCATCTGGTGTACGCACACGGCTAATGCCTAGCTGTACCATGATGGCTTGGTTGAGTGGGTGCGGTACCATCACGTTGGTTGGGCGGCGGTTGCGTTGAATCTCAAGCGCACGCTTCTCGAAGTATGCGTCGATCTCAGGCCAACGCTCTTGCTCAGCAAGTGTCAGCGCCTCGACTTCCTCGATAGGCATACCAGTTGAGCTGGCAATCTTCTTAGCACCTGCACCATAGGCACGCTGGAATGAGAACACCTTAGCACCTGTGCGCTTGTAGTCCCACTCATCGACTGCCTCATGGTACACACCATCCTTGTCGGTGAAGCCCTTGCACAAGTTGAACACCTCTTGGTATTCCATGTGCTCCTTGAGTGCGAGCCGCATGCAGTGCAGGTCAGTACCCTTAATCAAGTCGTCGATCAACAGCTTGCATGATGTGAGGATAGCCTGCACATACACCTCAAGTGAGGAGAAGTCTGACTGCCCGATCACACCGTCATCACCAAAGCGTGACACGAAGATCGTCTTCACGTCTGACTTGTTACCCTTTGGAATGTTCTGCAAGTTAGGGTTGCTTGATGAGAAGCGACCAGTCACTGTGCTCGTATGGTTGAGCATGTGATGGATGATGCTATCAGCTTGCACCAACGTGAGCATGCCCTTCTGCTCGCCAGTCTCAGGGTCTTCGGTAATGAAGTACGTGGTCAAGTCCTTGCTCATAGCAGTGACCTTGCCTAGCATTTCCAAGAACGGTACGTCCTTGCGGTTGCCCAACAACTCAATGATCTCAGCGGCTACTGAGTACAGGCCGGGTGTGCTTGATGCCCACTCATCGAGAGGCTCAGTGAATCCCTTGAACTGCAATGGTACCTTAGTGTTGCGGCCCTTGGGCTTTGACACATCATCGACCTTGACCTTCTTGGTCTTGAACTCACCAGCATTCTTACCACCCTTGAAGGTGGCGTAGTTGTGACCAGTCTCTAAGTCTGGTGGTACTGGTGTGGTAGTGCCATCATTGAGGATGTACTGCACCTCATCCATCTGTGCATACGCCAACTTGGGTGCTTGGCCTGCGGGCAACAACTTCTCGTAGTCACTGCGCAGGATGGTACCACCATCAGCGGTGTCGTACTCATACGCATCATAGCGTACCTCACCACCGAAGATCAGCGGTGACAAGTGGTAGCGGTTCGTCCAGTTGAAATCGAATGGCATGTCAGCAGGCAAGAACTTCTCAAGCTCTTGCTTGTTGGCGGCGAGAGTGGTAGCGAGTACGCCTGCAATCTCCAAGCCCTTGGCCTTATCAACGAACATGCCGTTGCGTTCCATCTCAACTGTCGCAAGCAGCGAGCCCATGTTGAGCAGGATGCTGCGGCTCTGGTTCGCTGCCTGTGCACGCTGCACTTGGTCTAGAAAAATATCTCTAGTATTTCCTATGTCACCCTCGCGGCGTTTGCCTGTGGGTTGCTTGGTCATAGGGTCAATCAAGTCCTCACCAATCAGGTAGCGCTTGAGCAAGTCAGGATCAATCTCCTCGGTGGGTACGCCTGCTTCCCACAACAGCTTGACCTCATCCACCTTGGTGTCCTTGCCATAGCGCAGGGCCATGTCGTCAAGCGACAGCATGTGTGATGCTTGTGTCTGCCCATCGAGTAGGTACTCAGCGAGCTGCACGTCCCACAAGTTACCGCCCTGTGCAACCCACGTCATCCATGCGTCAAGCACATGCGGGTCTTTCAACAGATGCAGCAAGTCGAACTTGATGTTAGCACCGACGAGCAACTTAATCTCAGGCACCAACAACATGAGCAACCACTCGTGTCGTTGATTACTTTGTGTGGCGCGGAAACACTGAGGCTTTGGTTCAGCCTTGGTGCACCACCCACTCAGCACCACCCAGTTACGTTCGTCGAAGGCGTTGGCCTTGCGCTTGTAACTGGTGTGGATTGTGGTTTCAATATCTAGTACAGCCCATGTCATTGTCGTGCCCTCGCTTCATAGGCAGTAATACCACGGCAGTTAAAGCACAGACCATCGTACTCACTACCGTATGCAGTACCACACTGGCAAATAACTTTGCCACTGCGTCCACGCTTCCATAGATGGGCGGGCAGCGGCGTCTTACGCTTCGTTGTTTTGGTACTCACGGTACATTACCTCCTTCGAGTGTGACCCACACCGTCAGGAATGGGATCAGATTGACGCACAAGCGACGATTGTAGGGCGACCAATGCCACCCTACCCAGACGCTAGACCAGCGCCATAGCAGCCCGCATTTCAAGCGATCACCCACACGATCTGCTTGTTGCGTGTCGTGCCTGAGTCCTTGATTTTGCCTGCTCGTGTCAGTTCAGCAAAGCGGGGTGTGATGCTGTTCAATCGCAGCGTGGTGCGGTTGGCAATCTCCTCGCCAGTGCAGCCACCATGCACAGCCAGCTCAATCAGGATGTGATCCTTGATACTGGCTCGGCGCTGTGTCGCAGTCTGTGCTGCGCGGTGGCTAGTAGCTGGGTCAGTGGTGCGCACTGGATTAAAGTCAGCACGCTTAACCCATATAACACTTGGTGTAAGGCAGCGCACATTGTGGCAGGTGAGGCCATGCACTTCATCTGCCTCGTCGAAGATGCAACCAGTGCACCCTTGCTCATCGCCGTTGTCATCGACTGATTCAGGCACAGCTTCTAAGCCGAACTTCTCTACTTCATCGTTGTCTAAATACATACGAACTCCTAAACATTTGAGGGCATGAGGTAGCGGCCCTTCTCGCCATCGAAGAACACCTCACAACGTGGCTCACGTGGGCCACCGCTGCGGTGTAACTTGTTCTTTGTTGTGTTGATATAGCGTGAGTTGGTAAGTAAGGGATCGTTGCTCGCACCAATAGTGATGATCGCCTCGGCTGCACCTTGCTTACCTGTCTTGCTATCCTTGAGCATACCAAGGGTGGGCCACTGCATGCCATCACCCTCGCTGCTGATCTGTGATGTGGCGATGACAGGTACATCGTACTTCACACTAATGATACGCGCCCACTGATACATGGCTTCGAGTAACTGGTCAGTGCGTTGTCCGTTGTTGCCTGCTTCACCACCGAACTTGATGTTGTCCACCATGTCGAACACGATGAGGCCGGGTGGTACAGTGCGGATAATATCCTCAACCTCGTGCGACCAGAAGTCGTGAATGTCAAAGATTTTAATTATGTCCCAGCGCCCACCCACTGCCTCGTCATACTTCTCACGCAGCAAGTTCTTCTTGCCCTTGTCGCTTGCGGTGTTGCTCCACTTAACAAGGTCACTAATGCTGGCGTTGAGTGCTGACTGGTAGCAGCGTTGGATGATGCGCTTGCCCGGCCCTTCGTTGTTGAACCACAAGATAGAGCGCTCGTCACCGTACATCTGCTGCACCTGCGGTGCCATGTACGACAGCTCAGAAGTGAGGAATGTAGTCTTGCCTTTGTCTGGCCTGCCTGCAATCACAACGAAGTCACCGCCACGTAGCGGGCGCATGCTCATGTTCAAGCATTCGAGTCGCCAGTGTAGGCCAACGTCATTCTTCTCATCTTCTAGTAGCGATTCGATTGACGTGTCAACCCAAGGCACCTTGACTTTCTTGTTAGTCTCAAGCTCGAACGCCTCGACGATGCGGCGTGTCTCCATGTAGAGATCGACCTCTGCACCCTCGTTGTACTTCTGCAATAGGTCAGTCAACTCCGAAGCCTTGGCCGCTGCTACTAAGCGTGGCATCACGCCTTGCTTGATTGCATCAGGTACATCAGCCGCCATCGACGCAAAGATTGCATCGAATGCAGCGTAGTTCTCTGGCTTCAACTTCGGATGCGCGAATGCTTTGAACCACTTACCGAACAGCGCACTGTCGATAGTCTCTACCTCAGGAAACTCCTTGTAAAATTTTGCAAAGTCATCCAAGATAATCTGTGTCTTCGCATCAAGTGCATGCTTGGGCACAGCGCGAATCAATCGGTCATGGACAGTGCGGTGCTTGAGCAAGCGCATTACTGTCAGGTCAAGAGACATTCAAGTTCCTTTCGAGATAATAGTTTGGGGTCTTTGGGTGGTACGATGATGCGGCAGTCAACACCTAACAGGCTGAGCTGTCGTCGTGCTTTGATGTTGCCCTTGATACCCGCTGCATCAGGGTCAAGCATGATGATGACTGGCTTGTGTTGTGCATGGATCATGGTTGCGACACCATCAGGTATCGACGTGCCCATGATAGACCATGCCTGTGTAACTGCGCTGCATCTATACGCAGAGAGAATGTCCTCAGTGAGTACGAGGGTTGGGCCACTACCATACTTGGCAGCGAGCTTGTCTTTACTCACGATAGGGTTGATGTACTTGGCATGCGTGGTCGTGAAGCCACGCGCCTGCCAGTATACGAGCTGGCCGTTGTCGTAGAGCGGCATGACTACCCGCTCAAGGCGTTCGCAGTAGTAGAAACCTAGCTGCATTATGTCGTCATTCGATAGCCCCGCTTTGTAAAGCCATACCCTAGCACGGGCGGGCCATTGCTGTGGGTCATGCTGCTGTGGTTGTGGTAGTGAGAGCGAAGCAGTAGCTTCTAACTCTACGCTACGCACAGCGTTGAGCTTTGCGATTCTTTCGGATAACGACAAGCGAGGATGAGGAATCCACCCATGGTCGGAGCATCTCCAACAGTAGGCAGAGAACCCATCCTCTTTGTGCGTCACTTTAAGTGTGCGCCCAGCTCCGCAGTCGTGGTCAACACGCTCACTCCGTCCGGGCGGTAGGTGAGTAGTGTGTGACTTCCAACTAGCGGAGTCGAGCATCAGGCTACCTTACGCATGGCGATACGTTGAAGTGCACCACCGTTGCCAGCCTTAGCTATCGCAACGAGGGGCTTCGTCATACGCTTGAACGTAGAGTGTGCCAACTCAATGGAGTGCACGTCATCACTGCGTGGTACCAAGGAACGCACTACATCATAGCAATGCGTAACTAGGTGGCGCAGTGGACGTTGCACCTTGAGCAAGGGTAGCTTGGCATAAGCTAACTTGCGTGCTTCGTACTCAGGTGATGAGTATGTTTTCTTGATACGACTTGGCATTAGAGTGTACGTCCGGGAAAGTTTTGTTGCACAAATTCCTCAGCCAACTTATGAGCAGCGGCGAGATCAGCACCAGTAGGTGCAGTAACTTCGTGGCCGTCATGTGGCATGAGCTTCAAAGCCCAGCCACCCTTGGCGAGTGGTGAATCCTTCACTTCAACGATGGCGTGAGGGATGCGAGACTTGATACCTGTGAGATCGCCGCGCATTATTCGTTGCCTCCCGACACGTAGTCCAAGGTGCTGTCCACTGGTGCAGGGTTGTAGTTGTGCGATTGAATCGCAACGCCTGTCACGTTGAACAACTGTTGATCGAAGCCTTCGCCTACGCTGATACGGTACAGCGTTGGGCCTGACTCTTGTGGCTTGCTGCCCACGACGACACCTTGGTATGTCTTCTTGGTTTCGGCACGGCCATACACGAAGTCAACTTGTGTGCCAGCAGGCAGGCCAGCAGTAACAGCGCCCTCGATTTGTGCGGTCACTTCAACCACAGCGATTTGCTCATTCAGTTTTGTCAAGTCATCTTGTGCCTTGGTAAACTTGGCGCTTGCTGCTTCCAAAGTTTTGATGAGTTGTTCTTTGCGCTTGTTCAGATTGTCGAGTTTAGACATGGAGTTCCTTAGAGATTACGAAAAATAAAAGAGTCAGTGCGGAGGTACTCAACGAGCACAGCTTCCTCACCAGATTCGAGAAGGCGTTGTGTCTCATCTTGAATGAGCACCGCCAGTTCACTACGCTCATCGTCACGAGCGACAACATAATAGATGCGCACTACCTCGCGGCAGAGTGCACCATCATCCATGCGCCATGTACCATGAGCTTCTGTGACAGTGAAGCCACCCATAAGGGCAGCGAGTGCATGCTCAAAGTCGTTGCTTACTTTGGCGAGAGGCACGTAAAGACGTATCGCATGGGGCTTGTACTCCATGTGAAAGGGAATGTCATTTGCCATAGCGATCCTGTGAGTTGTGTTTACCAATCCACTTGGTGACAAAGCACACTAAGTCCCAAGGTGGGCTAATGCCAGCGGCCATGTGCTGAGCACACTTACGTGCAGCAGCGAGCACATCAGCCGGTGGCTTCTTTGCTTCGAGATTTTCTAGTGCCTCTTGCAAGTTGATGATGTTTGTACTCACAACAAACCAAGCTCTTGCTTCTCTGCCTCAGCAGCGCGGCGCACGTTGCTCGTTCGGAAATACTGCGTAGTCTCCTCGTTCATGGCGAACAAGTAGGCACGCTGCATAATCTTGGTGCGGTCTTCAAACTCGACCAAGACTTCTTCTTCACGGCGAACAACACGATCAAGCATCTTGCCATGCAAGCGCACTGCCTTGACGATGCACTCCTCGACAAGCACCTTAGTGCGGCGAGCCACACCAATCAGTGCACGGGTTAATGTTGGTGCTCGCATTACTCAGTCTCCTTGACCACAGCCTTAGTGACTGTCGATTGTTGGGCAGCAGTGCGGGCAAACTCACGCGCCTTGGCTTGGCCTTTGGTGTCGGAGTTGAAGTAGTGCTCCTCGGTGGAGCCATCGCGGTAAATAACTAGAACTGTCATGTGATTCTTTCAGGTGTGTTTTTCTACGAACTTGCGCAGCTTGTACCCAATGTAGATACCAAGCGCAAACATGCCACTCAGCGTGGCGGTCAAGAGGTACGTTATGTCAGTGACCGTAATCATTTGGCGATCTTGGGCAGTGGGAATGGAACCTTTGACACTGGCTGGCAGTTGCCCTCATCCTTGGCAAATGGCTTCTTCACGAAGTCGCTGTCGATGTAGCAACCCAGCGCACCACTGACAGTCGAGCACTTGAGTGTGTACTTCTCCACCTCTTTGCCTGTGACTTTCATAATGCTGAGCGTGGCCCAGCCATCACCTTGTGGACACTCTGGCGATTGAGTTGAATCACCGTGGCCCACAATCTTGAACGTGTTGTCATAGCGTGGGTTCTCTGCACGGTATGCAGCGGCGTTGTACTCAGCGTTTGAGCGGGCTTGATTACGTGCATCTTCCAACGTGTTGAACGATACAGTATCAGGTTTGCCACATGCAGTGAGTGCAAGGGCAGCGAACATGGCGAGAATCAAAGATGTTTTCTTCATGGTAGTCTTTCAGTGGTAAGTGGGTTGTGGTTTGGGTGAAGGGAAAGGCCACGTTAAGTGGCGCGGTGTTGGTGCAGGTGCTGGTTGTGGTGGCATCGTAATGGCCTCACAATACCAGCAGCGATGGCGTGTTTGCGCAACTCCTGATAGATGTAGAACGGCATCTTGTTGTGAAGCGAGCGGTACTCAGGCTCTGCGCTCATCTTTAAGAAGTGGTCACGGTCATCATTGTCACACTTTCCAACAGATGCAAGCACCACTGCGAACTCCTCAAATGTGAGGTCGATGGTGATACGCTTCTGCTGTGTTGGTGGAGGTGGTGGTTGTGGGATGTCTTTTAGGTAGGATTTAATTTCCATGAGGGTTCCTTGGGTTGGTTAAAATCTTGTCACTGTGGTCAGGACGTACAAAGCCTGAGCATGTTGTGATTGGACACAACAAACCTCGGTGCTTATTGTTGGCGAGTGCGCACCCTGTGCACTTGTTGATACTCGTGCTGAAAGGCGCTGGCACTACATCGTAGAGCACGCCATTGAACGTGTGAGTTTCCATCACATATTCCTAACGCACTCTTTAACAAAGGCGAGTTGGTTCACTGGAAAGTGCCCGTGCTCTGCCTCATACTTGCTCTGCTCAATCGTGTCAGCTCGCATCATGGCGGCTTCGAGTGAGTGCATGCCGAACTGCGCCATGACACAGCCCACATGAATGTGCCCTAGCTCTACCTCGTCAACGAGAATCGTCTCAGCGTACAAAGCTAGGTGCAGCATGTCGTGCCAGAAACGAAACGCATAGTTGTCGTTGGCGCTAATGTAAATCGTGTCATCACTCGCACCGTCCCAAATTGGAAAGGGTGTGGCGTGAATGATGCAGTGGCGATAGGCACGCTGCATTTCTGGCAGTGTCTCTGGCGCTCGTGGGTCAGGCCTCCATGAAAGGGCGAAACGCCGCTCCATTTGTTGAGCCTTAGTGCACACGAAACTAGACAAGTTCCAACGTGCATGATTAAATTCAGATTCTGTGAACTCCATAGTTCCTCCTTATGAACAAGTGGCAGCAGTAAGCCCGCATGTGCCTCACCCTTGGTGAGTCTACGTTTGTCGCTTGGCGTACTGCTCCCAGTTGCTCACCACCCGCCCTACGACTTGGTGAACAAAAGGCCATCATTTGATTTGGTATGAGACGTGGTATGAGACAGTCCACTTCTTTGGCGTTACCAGTAACTCTCGTCGAGGTTGACGTGGTTCGGCGTGTCTTCACGTTCGATTACTTCAATCTGGCGCATAAGTTTGCAGCACAACGTGACTGCAACATGGCCCACCAGCTCGTTAAAATCTTCGTGGCTCAGGTGCTTGTCTTCATTGTTTAACGTGGCAAGAATGGCGAAGTCACCATCTTCACGCATGAAGCCGATAGACACAGTTCTTTGAATCATGCCATGCTCCCTAGCAGGTGGCGTTCATACTCTTGACGCAAAGCGATACGCTCAGGGCGTAGCTTGTCGTAATAGTCCTGCCATGACTTCCATAGGCGATAGTCAGCAGGAATGTGCTTGTACGCTCGCATGGTATCGACGTACTCCTCATAGGTTTGAGGGCGATGTTTCATAGGCTCTCCTTGACAAAGGTTGACGCACTGTTTCACAGATACGCCCACCTTTGCCCCCGCACTTTGAACCGCTCATGGTTAATAAAAATAAGGGCAAAAGGTCAGCACTGCATCCACACACCCGAACTGACGTTGGGCTCCCCTTGGGCGTGGCGCAAAGCGTTTTGAGGCGCTTTCAAGAGACACCTATGCCGTGACATAGGAATCTCCAGAAAACGGCTAGAAAGGGCGTTTAAACCGATTCTAGCTTGGTTTTACATTGCCGCTTCTGGTGCGTCCACATGGTTGACCATGCTTGGCACATCAGATTCAGGAATACCCACGGCCATGGCGAGCGCTTTCAACTGCTCTGTGGTGGCTGTTGTACTGCCCTTGGCGGCTTTGCTCAGCACTTGGCGAATGGCCTTCTGCAAGTCAAAAACTTGGTCAGGCGCTTTGTCAGGCTTGTGGTCATACCATTTGTCCTGAGCCGCTGCGAGCGCATCGGTGCGCTTTTCACGGTCAAAGACGAAGGGTTGCTCGGCCTTTGATTCTTTGTTGACGTTAGGTGACAGTGCACCATAGGCCAACAGCCACGAAGCCATGGCTTGCTTACGTGCGCCCTTAGGCAATGCAATGTACAAACGATTCACCACGCCTGTGTCTTTGTGCTCGGCGAAGTGCTCAAGCACAGATACGCCTGTATCTTGAATGAGAATGTCGAGCTTAGCACCACTGCGGGCGATGGATTCGATGGCTTTGTTGATTTCAGAGATAGATTTCATTATGGTAACTCCTGAGAGTAAACCTGCGAAATTGCAGGCCATAGGCAGCAGACGGACTACTGCCTACAGTCTGAAATTTAGCCAACTATAGATGCGAGAACTCCTCATCCCCAACTGTATAAACGAAGTCCCACCTATACGCCCACAGTATCTTGCACCTGTGGCGTATAAGCACGCATCGCTATTCTTGGCCCACAATCGCACCGTCCCATCTCTGCCAACACATGCACAAAGTCACCCATGCACACGCACTAACAGATACTCTAAGGCGCAGGAAACCAAACCCAGCTCTATAGCATCAACTTAGGCGAATACCCTAAGCCCGTCCTATTGTGCCAACTGCACGGACGCAAAGAACAGACTCTCACAGATACGCACGCAAAGCCTAAGCCATGCAGCGAATCAATAAGGCGTTAAGATTAACGCATGTGGCACATTGTACCACAGTTTGCAGAGCCTAAGCCCTGCGAGCTTTGCAGTATCTCTACCGCTTAGCATGCTGCCATTGTATCACAATTTAGCGCCTTGCTTAGCTACACATTCAACCCTTGCGGGCTGTGTAGTTCTTGGCTGTAGTCCCTGAGCCAACAGGATACACCACAGTTGCAAAGCATGGCTACATTGTAGCACAGTTTAAACACACTGCTAAGGCTCTTGGCCTTAACGCTATGCTCAAGCGATTAGAATTGAATGCTTAGCAGTATAGCACAGATTACGCTAACTGCCATCATACAGCCATTGTAAATAGCTGCCTGTGTTATCTCTTGAATTGTCATTATCAACCCTTCCATGATGTGCATTGTAGCACAGTTTTAAACCCTTGCAGATAGTGCGCTCGCTTCGCTCACTGCCTGCCATTCTCTGTAGCTCTGTGCCTTGTAGCTCAGTGCATGGTTTGCATTGTAACATATTCATTCTTACAGATAGCTGACAATCTTCTGACTGTTCATTGTGTGCTGTGCTCTGTGTCTTGCTGTGCTTTGCTGTGGTGTGCGCTCTGTGTGTGCTGTGGCTGTGTGTGCTCAGGCTGTGCGCTGTGGTGTGCTGTGTGTGTTGTGGTGTGCATTCTGACCTTCGGTCTGTCTCGTAATAGATACGGTAAGCCGTGCCTAGTGCGTTATATGTACCATGCTGTATGTCTGTACAGTACAGTGCGCATATTGTGCGTTATATGGTCGTATGCTGTACAGTTATACAGTAATACTATGTGTTGCAATGGCTGTGCTGTGAGCTGTGAAGGCATGAAACAGATAGAGCACGCATGCGCACAGTATCCATGCGCTCACAATGGCCCGCCACGGCCCACAATGGCCCCTAGAAGGCACGCAAACTGCACGGCAATAGCAGCACAGCCACGGCCCACAATCGCACGCTGTAGGCCCGCATATCAAGCCGCCATTCTGTGCGCATGGATAGCAGCATCAGCCCCTGACTTACCGCGCACGCGCACGCATACACACGCGCACATGCACGCGCTACGCGCACGCGGTCACACCCGCATGGGGGAGCGGGCACGCGCATCGGATCGGAGGTACCCCCGCGCTTATGCTACCCAAATTTAGGTCGCTATCACGGCTTAACGCTAAGCATTACGCACGAATGCGGTAGCCATACAGACTAATAGCAGCGCCAGTGTTACCTGCACCGAAGGCTGGTACGCTAACAGTAATGGCGGTGTTTGCTGCTGAGGCAGGAATGCCATTAGGCCAGTCAGGACTCCATGCTGTGTTAGGTGCGTTAGTATTAACGCCAGCGGGCACAGCCAAACGTAGGTTAGGGCCAGCAGCACCACAGCCAGTAGTGGTCACATCAATAGCAGAAGCGGCTGTTGCACCCGTACCAGTGATCTTAAAACCACGTAAGACGTTAATATAGCCGGGCACAGCAGGCATCACTGCGTTCATTGCAGCGTTGGCGACTACACCCACGTTGATATTGACGGCTACTGCATCTGCGGGTAAGCCAAATTTGTCAGTCATGTTAATCCTTTGCCCACTCACGGAGAGCAGATTTGTCGTTGTTACAGTTACGGAGAACCCAACGGAGCTGGCCCACGTAGGACACAAGCTCACCATTGGTTGTTACCCCAGTGGGGGAGGGCTCAGCGCAATCTTGCAGGAGGCCAGCGGGAGGTAAGTCACGCTGTCGAACCTTGATGTACTCAGTGCTGCCGCAGCCAGTCAATGACAGGAGCAGGGATAGGCACACCAGCCCACTCAGGAGCCAGCTTGATTGCCGCATTTTCTGCGGTGATTGAGGCGCGTAATCGCCGCAAGGCCGCTTGGTCTTGTGCAGCCTTGAGCTGGGCCACACGTTCAAGCCGCTTGGCCGTTTGTTCTTGGGCATCTAGAGCCTCCTTTTGGTCACGGATGACACCAGACTGTCGATCAATCACGATAGCCGCTTGCGCGGCCTTCTGGTGCATCCACGATGCGTACCCAGCGCACGCCAAACATAGGGCGCACAGGGCGGTTATGATGTATTTCACAGGTTTACTTTCCAGTATAGGCCGTCTGCCCAGCCCCATTTGAAGTTTGGGGTGTATAGGCGAAAGCCAGCGCGTATTAGGCCGTTGGCCGAGCGCGTATTCCAGTTGGCTGTGTCCGTTATGCAGGTTCGCATGCCAGCCTTGCGCATGGCCTTGAAGGCCGCACGCAGAAGGCGGGGATATAAGCGGTTGCCCTCATGTTCAGGTAGGGTGCCCGCACGTTTGAGGTACCAACAGTCGGTATAGCGATACATGACTATGAACGCCACAGGCTCATGGTCGTTAAACGCAAGCCAGTATAGGCTTTGCGGCTCATCGTCGATAGGCTCATCACCCGGAAGACATGCCTTCTGCAAGTCGTGTATTGCTGCGCTATATGGACTGGCCTTTACTGTATATCTCTTAGACATAGGGCATTCTCGTCACGGCGGCGCTTGGTTAGCCCAGCCAGCTTGACTGCCCCGGCGTAATCCCAGCGAAGTAGTTGATTGCAAGCGCCAATGTGGTCGCCAGCGTTGAGTTTCTTGAGTAATGTGGACTTAGCTAAGTTGCCTCGCCCCACATTGAAGGTAAAACTTGTGTAAGCGTCAAGCTCACCCTGAGTTAAAGGCACCTTAGCTAAATCAAGAACCGCAGTCGAGGCCTCTGCCGCATCAGCAGCGAGAAGCACAAGGCATTGTTGATCGGTACGTACTTGTCCCCGTTCTGCTGTGGCCGTGTGACCATAGCAGATGGTGGGTACGCCCCATCCGTAGGCAGGGTCTTGATAAGCGGTGTTGCTCTTACCTTCGTGAGTGGCGATAAAGCCAAGCCCGGCCACGCTCACCACAAGGGCTGCAAGTCGGGCTTTACTCATTAGGCGTTGTTAGTTACAGCTTGGGCACCAAACGTAGCCAGCAAGTTGCCGGATGTGTCACGCACACCGTTGACACCGGGCTGTGTATACGCCACAGTGATGGCAGACGCAGTGAATGCAGTGGTGCTGGTGAGCACAACAGTGTTGCCCACCACGGACACAGCAGCCACAGGGCCACCTTGCGACAATGTGAAGGCAGAAGCCGCAGGCACAACAGTCGCATCCAAGCCTTCGCTCAGTGTGATAGTCAATGTCTTGGGTGCAGCAGCGCGGTTCACAACCGCAGAGGTGAACGTGGGCAACACGCTATCCACGAAAGCAGCAACAGCAGCTACGCAGGCGTTGAAGAATGTGGTCAAGCTCTTGGCTTGCTCAGTCTTGCCACCCTTGAGAGAGGCCATGACTTCGGTGTAGCTGATTGCTTTGACACATTGCTTCTGCAATTCGAGGCCGGAGCCGATAAAGCCGGGAGATGGGAGTGCATCGTATTTCATATTTACTTTCTGTATTTGGCAAAGAGGCCTTTGCGCGTTGAGGGAACACCATAGCGGGTGTGGTTGAGTGGATCGCGGATAAGCTCAGCGTACTCTTTGTCACGCTGGCGCTTGACCGCATCATCTTGGTTCTGTTGGAGTAACGCCTGCCAGTAACGCACTGCGCCCTCAAGGGCATCAGCACGGTCATCATGGACTAGAGCATTCCGTTCGCGTGTCATCTTCGCAAGTTGATGAAACAAACTGTACTGCATGCGCAACGCCGGAGCGTACCTGTTGCAGTCCTCAATATCACGTTCGATGATTGACTCATTCACGATCAATGCACCTCGGCCAATGACAGGCTCTAAGGTGTTAATGATCCGCTGTTCTTTCTGGCCGTGTACCATGTCATCTTCGACGGCACACTTATGCACTTTGTGTAGTACGGGTAAGAACACTTCACGGAATGCACCGTAACCCATGTTCTTTTCAATGATGATTGTGTTGGGCTTCCAAATGGCCACGCGCTTTGCAAGTTCTTCGAGTACGGTGAGAGAGTAACCACCGGGCAACCCGCCTATGTCTAGGAGGTACACGTTGCCGTTGAGAAAACCAGTGACAGCGTAAGCCGTCTCGTCACCGTTAATACCGCCGCCCGCAGGATCAATATAACAAATGATCCCTTGGAACTGAGCAGTCTCAGGAGAAAGCTCGTGAGGTGTAGACACCTTAAAACCAAACGTGTGAACGTGGTAGTCACGAAGCGAGGCTCCACCAAAACCACGCACAACAGTCATAGGCATGCGCGATTGCACAGCCATCACAACAAGTTGTTCGAGTTTCAATGGGTAGCGTAATGCGTCCACCAGCTTGGTGTTCAGCATGTGCTGGAGTTGGAAGTAACTTGTACCTTGGTCGAGTTCTTTCTTTTGCAGAACGTCCTCATTCATCAGCACGGAGTCAATAGGCTGGCCTTGGTCGCCAAGCATACCACCACCGAACGCTAGTTCAGGGTTCTGCTCAAGCCTGCGTACAATGTACGGGGCCAAGTGCTCGCCATAGTTCTCACGCTGCTTAGGAGTCGGATAGCGCCCGGGCCAAATGCGGATTGAAACTCCGCGCCCCGGCAAGGTATTGTAGATCGACTCCATACTCTGAGGCGTACCAAGCCAGATGATCCGGCCTGTCGAACAGATGGAGGTAAAGTCCAACGTCAAGTGCATGAGCTGTGCACGCTGCACCGCTGTCATTGAGTTCTTTGTAGATTCAATGTCGTCAGCGATGAGCAAGTCTGCACGCTTACCCTGCAAGTTACCTGTGATACCCACGCAGGCTACACTTGGTGATTTGTCCACGCCCTTTAGGGAGTAGTGCACATCGAAGTGCTCCACCGACGAGCGGTCGCCGTTGTTTGTATCAGGTCGCATACACTCAAGTTCATCCATCGTCATAATGATTCGGATGATGAGCGTGCTAATATCACTCGCCTGTGCACCACCCGCCGACAGAATCAGGCAGCGTGCACGGGGGTTGTGAATGAGAGTCCACACAGCGAACGCTGCGCAAATGGTTGTCTTTGCTTGACCCCGCTGAGCCTGCACCATAAGGTAGTGCGGGCCGTGAGCGATATACATCGCAATGTCATGCTGGATTTCGGTGGTACTGAAACCTAAGAGGTGCATCACCTCCTCAAGAAAAGGGATGAACTCGCGGTAGTGCTTCTGCACCACTTCGAGTTTGCGCCATCGTAGCAGCGCATTTTGTGTAGACTCGCGTGCCATTAGTGCATACCCTCTGGCATGGCCTCGTGGAAGTCAGGAAGCACAGGAGGTGAGCGCTTGGCGCGTCGAGCCTCCATGATCTTCTCCAACTCGCCCAAGGCGTTGTCATCACTTGGAGCACAGGTGATGTTGTTGTTTTTCAAGAAGCTAATCGCAGCACTGATCTCAGCAGCAGACGCTTCACCACCCTCGATACGCTCGGTAAGGTGAGTGGCAATAGCGTTATGCAACGTACTCAGTTGCGACTCAGTTGCCTTTGTCATTGTGTTCTCCAATATCACAGCGCGGCTTTACCACGTCCTTGTAGATTTGGTAGAGCTTATGGCCGATCAACAGTGTTGTGTAGATGAGCGTGGCCCACAACACAAGTTCATTCACAGAGTAGCCAGCTACTGTTGCGATTGACACGGAAGTGGGTGGGCCGAGTTTGGTCACGACTGCCGCAGCAGTCTCGGTCTTGTGGTCGGTCATATTAGAAGACGATAGGTAAAGGTGTGTACGAGTTGTTCGAGTTATAGTCACCGTTCATGTATTGACCAGCATAACCCGACACCATAACCTGTCCATCATCCATGAGAAAGACGAGGCCACCCTCAGATGTATTACCATAGGCGGCAATATCTGTTACGGTACGCACACCAATAGGAGCAAGAACAGGAGAACTACGCACTGTAACATCACCTACGCCAAGCTGGCCGTTGCCATTGTAGCCCCACACATACACTGTGCCGTTAGCGAGAAGCGCTGCGCCGAAGTTGTATGAACCTGTACCACCAATAACGGCTTTCACTACAGTGTTGCCAACAGGAAGTTGCACGAAGGTGGAACTAACTGTTGCAGCAACAACACCATTAGCGGAGTAGTTGCCTGCACCACAGCCCCATAGCGTACCATCCGTCTTCTTAATAAGCGTAACGGGGTAGTCGTAGGTTGTTGTATAGCAGTCGGCCACACTGGTCGCACATTGCACAGGTGTAAACTGGTTTGCCAGTGTACCATTACCCAGAGGCCCATAAGTGACGTTTGTTCCCCAGCCATGTAAGGTACCTGTGCTGTCAAGAGCAAAAGCACACATGTAACCGCCAAAGACTTTCACAATAGTCTTGCCTGCAAGCGTACCACCAGTGCGCTGCACGGGCAAGTTTGCCTGTGTTACGCCACCGTCACCAAGTTGACCATCACCGTTGTAGCCCCACGAGTACAACTTACCATCAGAAGTAACTGCATAGCATGCAGTGTAGCGTTCACGGCCAGTAACTAATTGGGTCACGTTGGCAAGCACAGGTAACTGGACAAACTGGTTGCGTTGTGTAACGTCACCAAGCCCTAATTGACCGTAGCCGTTGTAGCCACAGGAGTGTACAGTACCATCACTGCAAAGTACGAGTACGCTTTGATAGCCTTCATTGCCTCCAGCAGTGGCTACTTGCACAACAGTCTTGTTGTAGATGGAGCTTGTAGATAGACCACTCGCGTAGAACGGAACAGTGCGTGCTGTTGTATCGTTCGCACCAAGTTGACCGTAGCCGTTGTAACCCCACGACCACAATTTACCATTCACGTCTAAACAGTAGCGTGCACCATCGTGCGTCTCGTACAATTCAGCCGCGCCGGGGAAGCCAGTGGGGAAGCCCGGACGCACAGGTGTACTACGTGCAAATGTAGTGCCATCGCCAAGGTTGTAGTTGTCGTTACGTCCCCAACGGCGCACGGTGTTGTCATTCATAATGACACCAAAATTGCGGTAGCAAGCAGTCTGACGATTCTTTGATGCGTTGCAAAGTTTCTTTACCTTTGTGCCAGAGCGCACATCAGGAGTACCCCATGAGGGCATACCAGATGAGTTGACCGTCAACACTTGACCAGCAGTACCAGCAGCTAGCGCGGCAAGTGTTGTACCATTATGGTAAATTACTTCGCCAGCGGAGCTGGAGACACCTTGCGTACCCTGCGCAAACAACTGCCACTTAGGCCCGTTTACTGTAGGAGTTACTCCGATGGTTGCATCAGCAATACAGACGTAACTATCGCCATTGTAGGAGACTACATCCTGCTTGCTATAGGTGGTGCCTGCGGCATACACACCTTTCCAAGAGAATGCAATCTTCCCTAAATTTACTGTACCCATTATGAGTCCTTAGAAAATGATTTGATTAGGAACGGCGCGGTAGTTACCTTGTCGATCTTGGTTAGCCCATCCATTAGGTGCGCCTGTAGTATAGACGCGCCCATCTGTTGTGAGCATGTGGTAGGCAATGTTACTTGGTGTAGTGCTACCCTGCCCAGTCACAGCAAAGTCTGCAATCGTCTTCTCTAGTAGCACGAAGCCTGTGTGTGGAAGGGAACTACCATCTGTAATGTCTGCACGGCCTGACTGTCCTGCATCGTTGACGCCCCAAATAACCATCTTGCCATCAGAGCGTAACGCCGCACAAGATGTACCGTAGCTGCCACCTTTACAGCGGAGCTTGGTGACATTGGTTAAATACGTACCACCAATGGTTGTCCATGTTGTATGGTCAGCACCACCACCAATACCATAACCATTGTAGCCTGAGTGTTTAACTGTGCCATCTTTCATCAAGACAATACTACGTGAGTAACCACCAGCAAACGTGTAACAGTCAGCGACACCAGTTAAGCATTTATATGGGAATAGTGCATTGGTTGGGCCAATGTCTGTACCGATAGCTGTTCCAGTTCCCCAACTTCCGTTCACTGTGCCGCTATCATCACCCCACATATAGAGGTCGCCGTTATCTAGTACCACAGCCACACGGCGGTAGTAGTCAGCAGGAATAGCAGAGTTTACTGTTTCATTTGCACGGATGCACTTAACAGTATTACTTTCACCCCATGGCATAAATAAGCGTGGGAGCTGATCGTCAAGATTGAGCCCAGACAAATAGGCCTGTCCACATGTCCACATGCGGCCAGCAGTATCGAGGAAGTAGGTTGCTGGATAATACCCACCAGACAAATACATATCCTTGATTGGTGTTGTTGCAGTGAACGGCACAAGTTTGGGTACAGTTGATGTGCCTGCATACCCAAGTGTGGAGTAGCGGTTAGTTGCACTCCATGCGTACACCTTACCAGTTGAATCAATACAAGCCGCTGTGCGATAGTCGTAGTAGCCCAAACCAAACACCATCTTCACAATCTTAGCAGATGCTGGAATATCACCAGTACCATTTAATTTGTAAGGTGTCGCTCGTTCTGCATTACTACCAGAGCAACCATTTGTGTTTGCACCTGTATGCCATAAGCCACCACTTGCATCAATAAAGAATGTACAGTCATAACCTGACTGCATATCTGTGATAGGTGGGGTGCCGGGAGGAAATGCAACTTGTGCAGGCATAATGCGGTTGATAGCTTGGCTACCTGAGCCTCCCTGTCCGTTATCTTGTGCGCCCCACATGCGTACAGCGCCTTCATTCATAATGGCACCCATGCCAAAACGGTGCCCTGTATACTCACCACCAATATCTGTGTTGATTAGTTTAGTAGCGATAGTGCCATTACGCTCGTTCATAAAGCGGAACTCAACACCACCATCGCCATTACTATGGAGTACCATGCCCCAGCTACCACCAACAGCCACGCCACCTGTTAGGAGTTTACCCCCTAAAAGTGCGTCTTGTTGTCCAAGAGCAAATGGTTGTGGTGAGCCACCTTGGATTACAAAGGCTCCACCATCTTTAAAAACCACGTCACGTTCTTTATACGCGAGGTTAGTAGAGTAGATACCGCGCCAACGATAGCCAAGGTCGTCAATATTTAACTGTACGTTCACAATGTCACCACCAAAGAATTGTTAATGATCGAGAACGTGATGTTCTCACTAAGTGTTGATGCCAAGTAATTGGAGGCTGTATAGTTATCTCGCCCACTTTCCAAGATTAACTCAGTGCCGTCTGCTGAAAGTTTGAAACCATAGAATGTAGGCTTAGCCGCAGATTCCACAAATTCATAACCTGACGCATCAGCTTTGACTTGCAAGAATTTCAGCGCAGCCCCTACAAGACTGGATGGCAGTCCGGCAGCAAGCAGTTTAGCAGTTGTCTGCGCCAACAAGTCTTGCATGGTCGAAGTGATAGCGGCACTGTCTGCTGCTAGTTCACTTAAGATTGCACTACCATCTGAGTTAATTGTAGCAATCTTCTCATCACCAATAGTGGTGAGTGTAGCAATCGCAGTTGTAGCAGTTGCTTCGGCCTCAGCAGCAGAAGCAGCAGACGCAACAGCGGCAGCTTCGGATGCACCCTTAGCAGCTTGTGCTTGGGTAATCGCGTTATTAGCTGCGTCAAGCGTGATTGTGATTGAGGTAGTGAGTTGCTTAACCACATCAGCATTAGATGCGTCAGCAGTCTCAGCGCCAATAAACACAGCCTGCTGTGCTACCTTGTCCAAGTTAGCCTCAGTTAATCGGCTACCTGTTGTGAAGTCAACCAGAGGCCCACCCTTAGGTGTGTCTCGGTAGATCACGATGTTCTTGCCTACAGGCACAGGAACACCAATGTCGATTGTGAAATCTCCTACGAACATCGAAGGCAGAATTTCAAGGTCAACCCGTGCTAGTGTCTCAGCGTCTTCAAGATACGCCTTAACATGGGTCTTATCCATGTAGCCACCAGAGAAGCTGAACTCGAACTGCGTGTTCGTACCATCACCGGGAACCCGATATGTCGCGTATAGCGTAGTCATACGTTCTCCAAAAATTATTGCGTTATATGGATGCGGGGCCGTAGTCCCGTTACCATTAGTCTTCTTTCAAAGCGTTGACACCAATCATTAACATTGGCGTGTTCGCACCGGGCAGCAGCTTCGCAATCTTGTGCGCATCAGGGTCTTGTGCTGTCTTGTAAATGTCGTCTAAGTAACCAGCGGCAGGAATGAACTTGCCAACCAATCCCTTAGCTGCACCTTGACGGCCACCTGTCTGCTCAAAGTCAAGCACTGGGCCAAGCAGGTCAATGAGTTCACCAGCAAAGCCGGATGAGCCCACGTAGTTCAGCGAAGCGCGTGCGATCTGCATTGGGTCAAGCATCTTGTCCAAGTATGCCTCACGATCAGGACGGCCCACCGCTTGCATAGCAATGCGAGCCATGTAGATCGGGGCCACAAAGGCCATAGAGCCCGCTAAAATGCCGAGGGCACCCGCTACCCCATGGTTGAGTTTATTGCGGCCCCACTGCTTCTCCAATGCGACGAGAGGGAAGTTGCGGAACTGGGTCAACAAGCGGCCCATGTCACTGTGTGTCCACTTACCCACCTCACCAATGAATGAACCTTGGATGATCTGGTGTGTACCACGGCGCACAGCAGTGATGAACTCATCAGCAGCGTCACCATGTGTAGCCTTGGTAATGTCGAACTGTGCCACGTTTCCGTTAGCGTCCCACTTCACCATGGTGTCAAGGTCACTGCGGAACTTCTCAACCAGTGATTGAGTGAAGCCCATGTCAGCGAGCGCCTTGTCGTTGCCACCATCACGGATATACTTCAATGCCTTGCTCGTGATCTGCTCTGCCATGCCGCGCACTTGCGTAGCTTGGATCATGCGGTGCATGCTGAGGGAGCCCACCATGTGTGAGCCAGTACGCAGCGCACGGTCAAACCATGTCACTGAGCTGTGGCCGTAACTTGCGTGCACGTTCTCAGGGTTATCGTAGGCCGTAACCATCTTGTACCCATCCATGCCCCACTCACCACCACCGCCCCACTGCTCCATGCTGGAGAGCAAGCCATTGACTTTCTCCCCACGCGCCATTGCACTCACCTCAGCGCGGAGACGTGGCATGTCAGCAATAGACTCTAGGGTGTTCTTCACACCCACAGCCCACACACCATTAAGCGATTCACCAAGCTGCGGCCAGCCCATGCCACCGAGGCGGGTCATGGATGTGGCGGTCAGCAAACGATCAAGTGCTTTGCTCTTGGCTGAACCAAACGGACGGCCTAAGAACTCAGCAGCAGTTTGATCGAACGCTTCCATAGCGCGGTTATCTGCCTGTGCTCCACCGCCGTGCATCAAAGCACTGCGAAGCAACGTCAAGCCCTGTGCGCCCATCACACCATTCTGTGACAAGGCCACTTCACCAGACACACGGCGTGCGTAGTTACGCAGCAATGACAACTGGTCAGTGTTGAACAGCTCCATCAGCGTGGTCTTGCTACCATCAGCCTTGGTGAACTCTTGTGTCAAGTTCAAGTGCAAGCGCTTCTTAGTGTGACTTGCACCACCAGCAGCGTAGCGTCCCATGGCAGCGGCTACTTCTTCCTTGTTCATGCCCATAGCCTCAAGCGCACCGCGCACCATATCCGCAGCAGCGGGGTTGTGCACGTTGGCAGGAATCTCGTGACCACCGCGAGCGTTGATACGAGCGTGCCCAATGTAGGAGCGTGCAAGTTCCTGTGAGAACTCAGTGCTGAATCCTTCAATATCTTGGAACTGGTTGCTCAACACCTCAGTGAACATGCGCTGCTCATCAAGTGTCAGAGTTTGCAAACGCTCAGCAGCAAGCACGTGTGGCATGTAGCCACGTGAAGTCTCAGGCAAGCGTGCCCAACCCACCGTCTTCGCATTAACCTGTGCGAGGCGCATGCGTTCATACGAGCGCTCCAATGAGTCAGCAGCCTGCTTAACCAGTGCATGAGAAGTTGTCTCCTCGTCACGTAGGCGAGCGTCCTGCTCCATTGCTACCTCACGATTGAAGCGGTTGCGCATCTCAGGATCGAAGTGGTCTTTCAATGCGCCACCACCATGCTCTTGTCGCCAAGCAGCATACATATTGTCGTACTCAAGCAGAGCGTTACCAATGAAGCTACGCTCGTGCAAGTCCTTCGCAATCGCGGCAGTGCGGCGACGACCACTTGCACCTGTTGCGTTCTCCAGCAGTGTGCCAGCAATCATGCGTGCAACTGGGTTATCACTCGATGCAAGTAGTGTAGCAGGCAACGCCACGTTGAATGTGTCATTGTTACCGATGAGGTTCTTTAACGCTTCAACATCAGTAGGGTTCTCAGCATTCCACTGTTCAGCCTTGATGTAAATGTCGCGCACGGCTTTGTACTCTGCACGTTCGCGGGGTGTACCCTGTGGCATCAAGTCAAGGCCATACTTCTGGCTAATGTCATGTTGCAGTGTACCGATCTCGCCTGTATCACGAGCAACACCGGGACGACCTTCACCAGCAGCAACCTTAGCACGCACGCTCTCAAAGAAATCTTCAAAGCGTGGATCAGCACCAAGTAGGCCACGGTCAGCAGCGCGTGTAAACAACTCAAGCAAGCGCTTGTAGAGCGCCTTAGCACTGTCAACGATCTGTTGTGACCAATTAACATCTTTGCCTTTGCCAACACCCAATGCGCCAGCCTCAGCGTACTTAGCAAACTGCTCAGCCGTAATCTCCTCAAAGCCCAACCAGTAGTCATCCACATACGATGTGTCACCCATGTTGCGCTTGAGCATGCCCTCACGCAAGGACACGTTGCCGTCAGTGAACGCGAGTTTCTCTTGACGTGCAATAGGGCTGCGCATGGAGAGCGCCGAGCCAGCCTTGCCCTTTGTGTTAGCGAGCGTGGAGAAGTCCTCAAACATCTTGAGCACGCCAGCCTGAATCTCAGGTGACGCATTCTTGAAGTGAGCAACCTTA
>Ga0213922_1000128_pt1 | contig 44747 bp, 63 predicted proteins | sample McNCre2917MG_FD_165060 | JGI IMG/M metagenome (GOLD analysis project Ga0213922, IMG submission 165060) | Freshwater microbial communities from McNutts Creek, Athens, Georgia, United States - 29-17 MG | ecosystem: Environmental > Aquatic > Freshwater > Creek | place: USA: Georgia | collected... | reverse complement strand
GTTCGAATACACCCACAGCCTCACCCGTCAGGGAGGACCCACGACATCACGATGCTGTTATGCCGCAGTGGTGTTAGCGAGAGCGGCGAGCGATCTCGTTGTCTAGTGCTTTCTGGAATGCGGCAGGGAAGACGCGCTGGTATTCGCGCATGACGATGCCATGGATGTCGAACTTGCGTTCGTAGTTGGGTTGATCGACTACGAAGAGAGCTGGTACGAAACCGCGCTTGCCAACGCGGCGAGCGATGAACCGTGCGCCTTCACCGAGATCACCGTACATGGTGAAGTAGTCGGATTGAGCACGGCGGCGGCGTGATCGGTTGCTGCCTGATGCGTTGGCGTTGTATCCGGGTGCGGATGCAGCGCCGACACGGCTGAGGATGGATTTGTAGGTGGGGCCTGGGAGGTTGCCGTAACGGTTGAGGCGTACGCCCCTGGATGCTGGGGTGATGAACTGATCGGGGCGGATGACACCAGCTCTGCGCAGGGCGAGTTCGGTGCTCTTGGGCCTGCGATCACCACCACGGGCTAGCAGGCTCATGTAGCGGCCAGAGGGTACGCCGAGGCCTTTGGGGGTGAAGCTGGATTCAACGGGCGAACCACCACCGTGGTTCCAGCCAACTGCTGCGACGAGGCGATTGCGATCAGCGCTCCAGTAGCGAAGACCGCGTGATGTCCAGGCTGTAGGGCCGCCTTGGATTTGGGGGAGGATGGAGGATTGGAGTTGTGCTTTGGCTTGCTTGACGCCATTGCTCATGGCGATGGCTGTGATTTTGTCAAGTTTGCCGGTGAGCGCTGCAGCCCATTGAGCCATGGGGTTGAGGCCTGACTCTTTGACCGTGATGGTGATGGTGGCCATGGGTTAGCGCTCCAGGAGCTGCTCTAGTTCAGCGCGTTGATGTTCAAGGTCAGTGGGCAGATCCCAGGTGAAGACATCCTCACGGTTGGATGCGACGACCTGAAGGCTGCCAATGGTGCTCCAGCTGCTGACCCAGTTGAGCATGAGCTCCTGCCACCAGGGGAGCCAGGGGATCTGGCGGTCGAGGAGCCAGGAGAGAGTGGTGAGGCGCTTCATGGCGCGGTGGCCGCTGTGGTCAGGGTATGGGCGCCCCGCTGGGTGAGCGGGGCGTGTGTGGCGGGGTTAGGTGGTGGGCAGGAGGTGTAGCTGAAAGGTGGGTTGAGCTTGGGTACGAGGGCCGTGGGCGATGTCGAGCATGAGAGCTGCGCCTACGTGGCGTTCAACGGCTTCAGCCCATAGCCAGCTGGCTTGGCGTTGGCTGCGTGCGACGACGTGGATACCTGGGGTGAGGGTGGGTGCAGCAGGGACGCCGTAGCTGCCGGTGCGTCGGATAGCGGGCAGGACTTCATGGGTGACCCAGCGCTTGAAGGCCTTGGCCTCGGGCTTACGGCTGCCGAGGATGAGGGAGTAGAGGCCAGGCTCGTTGACGGTGGTCATGGACTGCTGGCCACCAGGGGTTGGAGTAGAGCTGACGCCCTTCTCGTCATCGTCGAGGCGGCCCACTGCCTTGTGTGTATCCGGAAGGTCCAATACAGCGCACACGTCAGCAGCCACAAACCACGTGACGCCGTGCTCGTCGGTGGTCACTCGAATCTGACGGCCTTGGTACGCAAAGGGGGCGAGAGCGGCCACATCCTGATGCTCCCTCCAGGCGGGCGGGAGTTCATCGTCGGCGTTGATGACGGCTGGCTGTGCCACAAGGGCAGCAGCCTTGCGCCGCTGGCGGAAGGCGTGTTGGTTGCAGGCATTGCTGCACCACTTGGCGTTGATGGTCATGGACGGGAACAGCAGGCCGCAGCACTGGCAGCGCAGCTGATGACGCTCGCGTCGGGTCATGGGTATTCAGGCTTCTGGTGCGCCCGCATCGCTGCGGACCTTCACAGCTTAAGCACAGCAGCCTGCAGCGTGTCAAGGTGCCAAAGGGTCGGAATTGAACTCCGACCCTTCCTATGGGCGTAACGCAAGGGTGTCGGCTCAACCGACACCCTTTGCCAGATCCCAGACGCAGGAAAGGGCCAGCCGAAGCCAGCCCTCTCCCTACCAGGCCTCCGATGCGGTTCCAGACCAGGCCCAGAAAACCCAGTCACCGCGTCCATCCTTGCGGGTAGGACCGACCCGGCAGGGCCAGCCTAGAGGCCCTGTGGCTTAACCCTAGCAATGCGGATGTGAAAGCGCACCGTGCCGATGCAGATGTGCGTCGCAGGGTGTGGACGTGGGCTGCTCCACCAGGGTCAGAGCCATTGCGGTGGCTGACATCAGGCCTTGTGGCCCTTGGTCACGTAGAAGGCGTCTTCGGCCTGATGGACGTGGAAGTGCCAGCCAATGCGCCTTGTGGCTCGATGGGCACGAACACGGATGGCATTGGCCGCCGTGGCGATGTCATGCCCTGCAAGGTCCGCAAAGGGGATGCGAATGGACTGCCAGGCATCCAGTGAGTCAAAGGGCAGATCCGGCAGCCGCGTCTTGGTTTTGGCGATCAGAGCAGCCGCTTCTTGGGGGATCTCACCAGTGCTGAGAATCTCAATGGCCATTGAAATCTTGCAACTGGTAAGAGGTTAGAAGCAAGATCCGGCCAGGCAAGTCATTACGCCACCGTAATGGACCGTAATGCCGAGATCCCTGTCCCTGACTGGCCTATAACGAAATAACACCTATTACAAGAATAAGATAGATAGTAGAGAGAGCTCTCTCAGAACGTCATGAGCTCTCTACGCGTCTCGTATATGTCTGTCTTGGAGGCGTTATGGCGTTATGACCGTAATGAGCGCAGCAGATCCACTGCGCTGCAAGCGATCTGCTCATTACAAGGCCGGTAATTTTCGGCCCAAATCGCATTACGCGGCCAGGTCGTCGGCCGGAATTGGTATCACAGTGGACCGTTTCGCGCCGATGCCGGCGAAGTGGGTCGGTTTGGCCGGTGTGAGCGCTCCGCTGATGCGTCGTAATGCCGAGCGGTGGGCTCCATTGCCCCATGGCGTGCTGCGCAGCAGCGTGTCGAGCTGCGCGTTCCCGTTGGCGATTGCCAGGAAGTGACCTGCTGCCTTCTCGCCATCGGGCAGCTTCTGGCCATCGCGGAACACCTTGAGCCCATAGCGGCCGAGGATCGGCACCAGCTGATCCCAAACGGTGGAGCCCAGCGACTGCTGTGTGGCGACGGACTGCACCATCTCACCCAGCGAGGCGTCTAGGCCACCGCCGTAGCGCACGATCTGCTGCAGGATCGTGTCGCGGCATTTGAGCTCATCAGCGTCGCTGGCATCGTGCTGCTGATGGTCCCAGTTCATCGAAGCGATCCACTGGTCTGCGTCTTCGATGCTGAGCACGCCACCGCCGCCGGCTTCGAGGCTCCAAGCGCCGGCCAATAGGGTGCCGTGCTGATCACCAAAGCGCTGGCCGAAACGCCGGCCAAGGGCCTGGGCAAGGGTGCGGGCGTTCTGTGCGATGGTCGGCAGCTGCGACAGGGTGCGAGCGATCAGGGCGCGGCCGTTGTCAACGGTGGCGACGGCAAGGATCTGCCGCTCGAAGTCCAGCCACTCGTTTTTGCCCATCGGCTGCTTCCGCAGGCCCAGGACGCAGAAGCGGTCGATGTCGGCCTTGTTGATCAGGGAGACGTTGATGGAGGAGACGCAGAACATGCTGCGGATCTCGTAGCCATTGGCGCCGCCGGTGGGCAGGCCCTTGTAGATCTTCCCGCCTTCTGATGAGGCGATGCGTGCCAGCTGCAGCACGTTCTGCACCACGGCCTTGTCCTTGGCTTCGTTCTGCTCGAACTCATCGAAGACGACTGGTATGGCGTCGGACTTGAGGATGCCGCGCAGACCGGGCTCTGTGGTGCCACCGGTGGCGGTCTGAAGCACGCCGCCCATGAGCGGGCGCATGAAGGTCTTGAGGATGGTCGTCTTGCCGGTGCCGGCACCACCTGTCACCCAGATGTGCGGCCGCCAGTTGAGGGCACCGCAGACAGGGGCCAAGACGGTCCAGCCGGTGAGGAAATGCGCCGAGGCTGGCACCTCCCATGGGAAGCGCTCGGCAATGTTGGAGATCTGAATGGCATCAGCGTCGCTCAGGGGTGCATCACCAGGGCCATCGAGGTGGCGCGAGTGCTCGTAGAAGAAGCGGCTAGGAGGTGGCTGCAGCACGCTGTGAGCGCTGCCATCAACGATGAGGCGATCACCGAGGTGGAAGACCACGCGGCCATCGTCGAGCCATGCACCACGACCACGGATGCGATCCGGGTCGAAGACACCGATAGCGGCTTGCTTCTGGAACAGGCCTGATGCAGCTGCTGGCCAGTTGACACCGGTCTTGGATGGATGGATCGATTCCCAGTAGCTGATGGGCGCGATGGATACGAGCGGTGTACCTGTGTGCTGCCCGCGCCTGATGCGAGTGACCTGGCCGGTGGAGTGTGGGAGGTAGAAGAAATCTTCGCCGTCAAAGCCCAGGCAGACGAAGGGCGCCTTGACTGCGGGTGTGGCTGCAGCTGGCGCAGGGCCGGGCTTTGCTGCTGGCTCTGGCTCCGGTTCGGCGGGTGCTTCTACGGCCTTGGCGCGTTTGGCAACGGCCTTAGCTGCAGTGCCTGCCGTCCAGCCCTCGGCGAGTGCATCAGCCGCGTCCCAGCCTTGTGGGGCACTGTCTGGCGGGTTGACCACCTGCACGGTGCAGGTAAGGCCTAGGAGGATGCGTGCGAGCTGAGCAGCAGCCTTGCGGCCTACGTCATCAGCGTCTGGCCAGATCGTGATGGAGCGGCCACGCAGTGCGCTCCAGTCGGCGTGTTGGACGTTGCTGGTACCACCAGGCCAGGTGCAGACGGCGTGATCGGGAAAGAGTGTGGCGGCAGCGTCGGCGGCTTTCTCGCCTTCAGCGATCAGGACTGGAGTACCGGCGTTGCGGCGTGCCCAGTAGAGGGGGCGTGGTTTGGGTGGTGACTTCCACCGCCAGGTGGAGCCGTCGTAGGTGAGGGGGCGGATGCGTTTGCCTGGGAAGCGGCAGACGTAGAAGGTGTCGGTGTATCGCCAGACGTGCTCAGCGCCAGCTGTAGGTGGCTCGGGGATGGGTGTGGTGGTGTCGATGCCGAGGTGCTGCTCAATGCGTGCAACGGCCTGTTTGAAGTCCCAGCCGGTGACGCGTGTGAGCAGGTCCATGCCGGAGCCGGCACCACCGTTGTGGTCTTTGCCGCCGCATTGATTGCAGTACCAGCCGCCGGGGCCATCGTCACGGTCCCAGCGGTAGCGGTCTGTACCACCACAGGCGGGGCAGGGTTGGTGTTTGTCGGTAAGCTGCTCTGGGGATAGATGGGCGAGCGCAATCAAGAGCTCCGGCCAACGCCCGGAGGCTTGGTCTAGGGCGGAGCGCATGAGGTCAGGCCTTGGCGGTGCGCTTACCGGGGCCCTGGCGCTCCAGGTCGCGAACCATGAGAGCTCTGATGTATGCAGCTCTGCTGCAGCCGAGGTACTGGGCCTGCGCGTCGATGCGATCCAGCAGGTCGTTTGGCACTTCGATGGTGATGGTTCTGCGGCCTTCGGGCGTGGGCCAGGTGGGCATGGCGCGATGTGATGCGAAAGCCCAGCATAGGGGTGTCAATGTGCATCCGCATTGCTAGGGTGAGCGGGCCACTGCCGCTAAAGCTCCGCTCCAAGGTCACGCCAACCACTGCCCGGCCCAGGCGGTGGGTTGCAGCTGGCCTCTGGCCTGATCACTGGACCCGTCGCGGTCTGCCGCTGGCGCCACGGTCGTCGTACCTGCATGGGCGGCAGCAAGCGGGGCAGCGGTGGTGGCACCCCATTGACATGACGCCGCAGCCATGACGACGACATCACCGACAGATTGCAAGCCGCTCTGGCTGGCGATGGAGCAGGCCGGCGCAAATGCTTCTGGCACGCCACGCGACGCCATCGCGGCCGAGATCTTGGCGCTTAGGGATTGGCTAGACGAGGTGTTTGCTGATGAGATTCCTGCGCAGCTCTACAACCTGCTGACAGCGCAATCCCTAGAGGCCGAGCAGAGCGATCCACCTGCGGCAACCGCCAGGCCGAAGACCTTGCAGCTGACCGCCGATCAACAGGCTGCAATCGAAGGGATCATGGAGGACATCACAAAGCCTGGTGCAACCCCTGTTCTCTGCGGGTATGCCGGCACTGGCAAGACGGTCACCACGGCGGCTCTGGTGTCGCGGCTGGCTGATCTTGGCAAGCGGGTTGTTGTGGCCACCCCCACGCACAAGGCTCGCTCTCAAGTTGAACGCGCACTGGACAGCTGCGGCGCCCATGGGTTTGAGGCTGTCACTGTGGCCCGATTGCTTGGGCTAAAGCAGGTCCGCGACCGCGATACCGGCAAAGAGGCTTTTAGGCCGGATCCAGGCGGCAAGAACATGCTCAACAAAGAGAGCGAATGGGACGACGATGCAAAGGAGATGGTCAAGAATCGCCGCATTGATGTTGTCATCGTTGATGAGACATCAATGCTTAACAGCGATCTTTACGACCTGCTGCTGCGCGAGCTAGAAGATCGCCCCGTCGTGTTTGTCGGTGATGACCGCCAGCTGCTACCGGTGGGCGAAGACCAGGCCTGCCGGGCGTTCACCGAGGGCAGCTCGCTCTACCGGCTGACTGAGGTGCTGCGCCACGATGGCGCGATCCTGAATTTGGCCACTGCCACCAGGCAGATGGCGGTCGGCAGAGCCCGGTTTGCGACGGCCGAAGGTGGTGGTTCGCGCGTGGTGGGCCACCGTAGCCGCGAGCAGTGGGGCACCGCCCTGCTGGAGATGGCGGCGTCAGAGGAAGCGATGAGCGATCCCGACTTCTGCCGGGCGCTGGCTTTCACCAATAAGGCGGTGGACGAGATGAACCTGCGCATCCACCAGCGCCGCTACGGGTTGAACGCGCCGCAGTTCGTGGAGGGCATGACGTGCGTGACAGTGGATGCCATCCCGGACCCCGTAGGGACGGGACTGCTGCTCAACAGCACGATGGACGTGCTGATTGAGGAGGCCAAGCGAGGCTCACACCGTTTCACGGATGCCGGTGATTTACCGACCGATGAGCCGTGGGACACCTGGGAGTTGACGGTCACCGGTGATTTCTACATGGCAAAGACTTTTCGTGTCATCGCCAAAGAGCAGGAACAGCGCTGGAAGGAATCATTGAAAGAGATCGCCGACCAAGCCAAAGCCGCCAGCGGCAAAGACCGCAAGGAGCTGTGGGATCTGTATTTCTGGCGCAAGGATTGTGTCGGCAAGCTGCAGCCCGCGAGCGCCCTGACGATCCACAAGTCGCAGGGCAGCACTTTCCGTCATGTGTTCCTGCATTGGAGCATTGACGGTTGGGGATCGGCGCCCACTGCGCAGCAAAACCAGCTGGCCTACGTCGGAATCACCAGGGCTGCCGAGAGCCTGCATGTGGTGGGTGACCGATGACCCTCACCCTCCGCCCCCGCCAGCTGCAGGCGGTGAACGATCTGCGGCAGGCGTATAGCACTGGCGCCCGTGCGCCGATCCTGGTGGCGCCTACTGGCTTCGGCAAGACCGCCACGGCGACGGAGATCGTCCGCCTCACCATCGCCCGAGGCCGCAGTGTCTGGTTCCTAGCCCACCTGCGCGAGATCCTCGATGACACGGCTGCGCGGCTGACTGCTGCTGGCATTGGCCACGGCAGCATCCGTGCCGGACGGTCGTCGGATTACAGCCAGTTGGTGCAGGTGGTTGCGGTGCAGACGGCCGTGCGGCGCTCACAACTGCCACGGCCTGATCTGATCATTGTGGATGAGTGCCATCTGGCAGTGGCCAACTCCTACCGGCAAGTGATCGCTGCGGCCGGCAACCCGCTGCTGCTGGGCCTCACCGGCACGCCCCAGCGACTTGATGGCCGTGGGCTGGGTGAGGTGTTTGATCTGCTGGTGCCGACGTGCCACACGGCAGAGCTGATTGAGGAGGCCTTGCTGGCACCGGTTCGGGTGTATGCACCACCAGGGGTTGATCTGAGCGGGCTGCGGGTACGTGGTGGCGATTACGACCAGGGCCAGGCCGGTGCAGTGATGTCAAAACCGGCAGTGGTTGGTGATGCGCTGAGCCACTGGAAGAAGCTGTGCCATGGCCGGCGTGGCGTGGCGTTCTGCACGACCGTGAGCCATGCCCAGGCGGTGGCGGATAAGTGGTGCGCTGCTGGGTATCGAGCGGTGGCGGTGCATGGCGGCAGTGATGACGCCGAACGCCGTGAGGCGGTGGCTGGGTTGCGTGCGGGCCGTCTTGATCTAGTGGCCTGCGCACAGCTGTGGATTGCTGGCGTGGATGTACCTGAGATCGACGCGGTGATCTGGCTGCGGCCAACGCAGAGCCTGACGGCATGGCTGCAGGGCAATGGCCGTGGGCTGCGGATTGCCCAAGGAAAGCATGATTTGCTGATCCTCGATCACGTGTCGAACTGCACAAGGTTGGGCCACCCGCTGAAGGTGCATGAGTGGTCGTTGGATGGCCGGGTGAAGCGCAAGAAGGCCGCAAGCGTCAAGGTGTGCCCAAAGTGCTTTGCCGCGATGCCGTCAGGCTGCCCGCAATGCCCCGAGTGCGGCCATGAGTTTGTACCCGAGCGGCGGGAGCTGCAGACGGTGGATGGTGAGCTGGTGGAGGTTGACCATGAGCAGCTGAGGCGCGAAGCCAAACGCGAGCAAGCGCAGGCCACCACGCTGGAGCAGCTGGTGGATGTCGGCCGCCGCAGGGGCATGAAGAACCCCCGAGGCTGGGCCCGGCACGTGCTGGCTGCCCGCCAGGCAAAGGGTCACTGGGCGGTGGTGGCGTGATGAGCAACCACCTGACCAGCCGCGCTCAGCGGTTGATTGATGAGTTCGAGGAAGGCGGCAGCGTGCGGCATGGCATCGCCAGGGTGCTGAAGCATTTGGAAGGCGCCTATGGCGATCCAGAGAGCTGGTATGCAATTCCTGCATCAACGCTGGTGCAACTTGCGGAAGAGCTCACCGCACCAACGCTGCTCGACCGTGCCCTGGCCGGCGACCGTGCTGCCGCGCGGCAGTTCTTGTACGAGGGAGGATTCACGGATGAGCACGGGCAGCTCAGGCCGCCATACCGATTGGATGCTGAATGAGTGGCCTACGGCGCCAGCCGAGCCTTCCCCAGCCGCGTCTTCTCATACCAGCCTGCGATCTCCGGTGCCCAGCCCTGCAGGTATGGCCACATCAGCAGGCACAGCTGCCGGATCTCCAGCTGCGCGTCTGCCTTGCTGCGCAGGTCCAGGAAGTGCAGCAGCGCCCGCAGGCTGAACGACACCACGAAGTGCTGGCGGTAGTCGAAGGGCAGCATCCCGCGAGCGTGCTCCTCGCTCATGCCCTGCTTCAACTGGTGGGCATAGTGCGCTGCAGCGTCGTAGCACCTGGACATGTCCATCAGACGCATCAACTTGCTGTATTCGTACTTCGCCCCCTGGCGGTCGGTGTACGTGCCCACCGGCCTGAGGTAGAACACCTCCTCGATGTCACGGTCGCGGGTGGCAACGTCAATGATGCGCTGGGAGGTATAGCGGAGCGATTGCACATCAAAGCTGACGCCCACCCTGTGAGTGCGGGCCTGCTGCATCACGCTGTGCGGGAACCAACCGACGTTGAAGGTGATCTGCGGATGCTCAAGCGGGCCGTAATGCCCACGCTCGCCAGACAGCAAGCGCTTCACCGCGATGGTGCCAGCCTGCGGCTCTGACGGGCAGTGCTCATCGGCCACAAACCCCTCGCTGTAGTCCTGGTGCATCGCCCGCCAGATCGCCTGCTGTGGGTTGGGCGTTTGCGCCAGCAGGGCAACGCGGAAGCGGGGATCAATCGTCACTAAACCGATGGGGATGCACATTCCCATCATGGCGACATCGGAGCAGGCGATCCAGCAGCAGATCAGGCTGGCCTGCAGCACGGGTGACACGCGGCTGTGGCGCAACAACACCGGTCGGTTGCGGGATGAGCGTGGGCAGCTGGTGACGTTCGGGCTGTGCCCTGGCAGCGCCGATCTGATTGGCTACCGCACCGTGACCATCACGCCCGAGATGGTCGGCCAGACTGTGGCGGTGTTCTGCGCCGTGGAGGTAAAGGCCGAGCGTGGGCGGCCGACGCCACAGCAGCTGGCATTTCTTGAGCACATCGGCAGCGCTGGGGGAAGGGCGGGAATCGCCCGCAGCGTTGATGACGCAAACCGCATCCTTACTGGCCAATGTGAATACGGTTCCGGTACGGTGTGATTACGCAACCTTCAGCCAGGCGATGCAAACGCGCGATCACAGCCCTTCCATGCGCCCTGCTACCGAGCGGCGTGAACGTGGCATTGCGCAGGTGCCAGCGCTGCTGAACCACTGGCTGGCACGCTCCGGCTTGAGCCATGAGCAGCTCGCCACCATCGCAGGGTGGGGGCAGGGTGAGCCGGGTGCGCTTGATCCGTCTTGGGTTTCACGTGCGAAGAACCGCCATTACGTGAAAGGCGCCAGCTGGAAGAACACCGACGCATTGGCAGCCGCAAACGAGGCCATCTGGCTGTGGAAGGTGCAGGGGCCTGATGCAGCCCGCGAGAAGCTGGGGCCGCAGAGCAGCTGGGGCATCAAGGCTGAATGGCTGGATGCTGCTGAGTGGCTGCCGGTGCCAGAGCACCCTGATCAGCCGCTGCGGTTTTCGGAGTTGGCGTCGGTGTTTGCCGGTCATCTGCAGCTGCCGTACCTGGCCACGGCGCTGATGACCCCTAGCGATGCGAGGAAGGCATCAGACAGGCTGGCCGAGCTGCTGAATGATGTTGCTGTTCAGCGTGGCTGGAGCCCACGCGAGGCAAAGGCTGAGGTAAGGAAGGCGTATCCCACTACTGATGCAGCCCGCCACCGGCGGCTGCTGGCGGTCATGTTTGACGACGAGCAGCTGAGCCGAGAGGAACTGGAATCAGAGCTGCACGCCGTGGCCGAGCTGCTGCGCGTGCTGCGAGGGCTTAAGCCTGGGAGCTATGGGCCAGCAGAGTTGCGGGCCGAACTGCTGCCTGAGAGCCATCGTCAAGCCTGACGACTTGGTAGAGGAGGCCGAAGCCGTCTAGGTGCAGCTCGACAGGCGTAAAGCTGCAATGCGGCACTGCTGCGAGCAGTCGCCATGCTGCATCGGCTTCGTGGTGGCTGGCGCAGTGAATCTGGATCATGAAGAGATCAGCAAACCAACGGTCATAACTTGCTGCGGCAGTACGCCGGTACTAGCCGCCTGGCGTTATGCAGGATCGGCATAGCGGGGAAAGCGGTGCAGGTTTGCATCCGCATTGCTAGGATGGCACAAGCCACCGCAAACCGCTACTGATGGCTTCAACTCCCGCCAGCTCTGCGCTGGCGACCACCGCCAGCCCTGGGCTGAGCTTGCAAGTCCATTCCGTTGATGACCTGGCCCGCCTGGCGCGGGTGTTTGCAGCATCTGGTCTGTTTGGCCGCAACGGCAACCAGGACACGCAGATCGCTGAATGCGCCATCCGCCTGATGGCTGGCATGGAAGCGGGGTTCAGCCCGTTCGCCAGCGCCACCGGCATTCACATCATCGAAGGTAAGCCAGCGTTCAGCTCCAACCTCTTGGCCCAAGCCGTGCGCCGTCACCCGGTGTACGACTACCGGGTACTGGAGCAAACGGCCACCGCGTGCAAGATCCAGTTCACCGCCAACGGCAAGCCGCTAGGCGTGAGCGAGTTCACGATGGAGATGGCCAAGCGTGCCGGCTTGGCGGACAAGTCGATCTGGAAGAAGTACCCAGAGTCGATGCTGTTCAGCCGTGCGCTGACGGCCGGGATGCGTACGCACTGCCCGGATGCGCTGAACGGCGCTGCCGCCTACACGCCTGAGGAGCTAGGCGGCGATGGGCAACCGATCGAGGCGGTGCAGGTTGCCGAGGTGCAGCCGGCACCACCAGCCGAGACAGGGCCCGATGCTGAGCTACTGGCCCAGGCGTATGCCGCTTGTGGTGATGCCGGCCTGTCAGATGACGGGTTGATCGCCCTGGTGGCCGAGATCAGCAAGGGGAAGGCGGAAACGCTGGATCAGTTACCGGTTGCCACCTTGCAGAAGCTGGTGAAGCACGGCGTGAGCGCTGAAACCGTTGCCCGCTGCAACGCCGACGAGGCCGACGACGACGCTGATGACCTGCCTGCTGCCTGGGCTGCTTAGCGGCCCTGGGCAATGCACATTCACATCCACACCGCCTAGATGAACGAACTGATCGCCGCTGTGCTTCGTGCCAGCCAGCACCGCTTCATTGGCCGCCTGGCCCGTGACCCTGAGATGCGCTACTTCGAGTCGGGCAAGAGCGTTTGCAATGTCCGCATCCTGATCAACCGCCCCGGCGCCAAACGCGACGACGGGCAAGAGCCGGACGGCTTCAAGTTGGAGCTGTGGAACGACCTTGCCACGTCATTTGCTGATGCACACCGCAAGGGCGACCTGTGCGATGTGAGCGGCCGGGTGAAGAGTGAGAGCTGGGAAGACCGCACTACCGGCGAAACCCGAACGGGGTTGGTGGTGATGGTGGACAGCTGGCAGCCGGTAGGCGGCAATGCTCCTGCTGCACCAGCCAAGCCAGCACCGCAGGCCGCTGCAGCCAAGCCAGCGCAGGACTGGAACAGCAACTGGGAAGGCGATGACGAGGAGGCACCCTTTTGATGGAGACCTTGACGCGAACCCGCCTGCAGCTTGATGCGCTGCTGGCTGAGATCACCAGCGAGCGTGCCGCCATTGAGGCTGAGCAGTGTGCGCTTGCTCGCGCTGCTGAACAGCTGACGCAGGACGCAGCGGTGCGTGCCGCGTGGCAGCAGGCGCTCACCACCGAGCGTGATCGGATCTTGGCGCTGATCGACACTCAGCTGGATCAGTTGCAGCGTGCCGGCACCAATGCACTGGTGCTTACTGCACTACGGCGGCAGGTGCTGGAGGTGGAGGGATGACACTCATCCACCAGGACGATCACGACTGGAAGCTTGGCCCGCGCTGGCGGGTCGAGCAAGACCCCACGATGGCCGCCCGTCCCGATCTGGTGCGCTTCACCAAGCAGAGCCAGGCGCGAAAGCTGCTCGATCAGATCGCTCGATGGGACGGAGCCGGCTGGGATCCATCCCGTTGGGTGCCCAGGCATCCGCAAGTGCCTCACACCCTGCTCGCCTTGGTCGAGGCCCACTTGCAGGGGGCCAGCTGATGTTCAACCCCGACTTCTACCCCACGCCGCCGGAGGTGGCGGCCACGATGCTCGACCAGCTCGACCTGCGCGGTCGAGTGGTGGTGGAGCCCAGCGCCGGCAGCGGCAACCTCGTCACCGAGGCCCTGGCCCGCGGCGCTGAGGAGGTGCTGACGGTGGAGCCCGAGCCGAAGCTCAGGGCGATCCTCGCGGCCATCCCCAGCAGCCGCCTGATCAGCAACGACTGGCTGACGGTCACCCCCGACCAGATCAGCCATGCGGACCTGATCGTGATGAACCCTCCGTTCAGCCGCGACGAGGCGCACATCCTTCATGCTTGGGAGGTGGCCCCGCCCGGCTGCGAGATCGTGAGCCTCTGCAACTGGAGCACGATCGAGGGCTACCGCTCCACCAGGGCCCAGCAGGAGATCTGCACGCTGATCGAGCAGTACGGCGACAAGGAGAGCCTGGGGCCGGTGTTCGGCGAGGCGGAGCGCACCACTCGAGTCGGGGTTGGGCTGCTGCGGCTCACGAAGCCCGGCAGCCGCGCTGGCGCGGATGAGTGGGACGGCTTCTTCCTAGGGCCTGATGACATCGAGGCCCAGGGCGAGGGCATCATCCCCTACCGCCGCTCGCGCGATCTAGTGAACCGCTACGTCGAGGCCTGCCGGATCTTCGACGAGCAGCTGGCCGCGGCCGTGCGGCTGCAGACCGCCGTGGGCGGAATCTGCAAGAGCGAGCTGGCCCTGCAGGTCACGATGGAAGGCTGCCCGGCCACCCGCAAACGGTTCCGCAAGGAGATCCAGAAAGCCTTCTGGAAGTCGGTGCTCGACGAGATGCTCCCCCAGGCGATGGCCACCAGTCAGCTGGCTGCCGACATCAACCGCTTCGTGGAGCAGCAGACCAGGGTGCCGTTCACTGAGCGGAACATCTACCGGATGCTGCAGATAATCGCCGGCACCACCGACCAGCGGATCGACCGTGCGGTGGAGGAGGTGTTCAACAACCTCACAAAGCACACGAAGGAGAACCGCTGGAACGTCGAGGGCTGGGCGACGAACGAGGCCTACCTGTTTGGCCAGAAGTTCATCATTCCCTACCTGGCGGAGGTGCGCTGGGATGGCCGCGGTGTCGACCTGAAGGCCTACAACGGCCGCTTGGGAGACGTGCGCGATCTGATCAAGGCGCTCTGCTACATGACTGGCCGCGACTATGACGCGGTAAAGGATCCAGCCTGCGGTATCAACGAGATCTGGCCCGGCGAGTGGAATGACTGGGGCTTCTTCGAGTTCAAGGTCTACAAGAAGGGCACCGGCCACTTCCGCTTCAAGTCCCTTGATGACTGGGCGGCGCTGAATGCTCGCGTCGCACGTATCAAGGGGCTCACTTTGCCGGAGAAGCTCCGGCGCACGTCCACCCGCACCACCACCAAATGACCACCGACATCACCGCCACGCTGGAAGAGCGCGGCAGCCGCTACGGCAAGTTCACCGGCCATGCTGAAATCACGATCGAGCTGAAGACCGTGATCGGCCGAGCGCTGTCGAGTCGCGGTCGCTGCCTCCAGCCTGATCAGCTCGAAGCGCTGCACATGATCGCTCACAAGATCGGCCGGATCATCAACGGCGACCCCGACTATGCGGACAGCTGGCACGACATCGCCGGCTATGCGCAGCTCGTCGCCGATCGCCTAAACGGGGTGGAGCGATGAGCAACCACAAAGCCACGCCCGAGCAGTGGATGGAAACGTTGACCCGACTGGATGCGCTGCTGGTTGAAAGCATCACCGGCGACGACCTGACAGCTTGCGTCGACCGGCTCAAGCGGTCGGCGGCGCCGAGGAGGGCGGCGTAATGGCAGTACCCAGACCGCATTCAATTCGTGGCAACTGGAGCGAAGGGGATTGGGCTGGCCTGGAGTTTGAGTTCCGAGAAACCCTTGAGTTTTTGGATGACCCAGATGACGACATTCACGACATCCTTAGGTCTACAGCAGAGTCATACGGTCACAGCCAAGAATCCTACGTTGCCTTTCTGCAATCTGATTACTGGCAGAGAGTTAGGACTGATGCCATTGTGCAAGCCGGCTGCAAGTGTCAATCCTGTGGAGCAATCGAAAATCTCCAGGTTCACCACAAGCGCTACTGCCAACGTTTTACGGAACATCTGAACATGCACCTACTGGAAGTTCTATGCGATTCATGCCATGAACAATCTCACGAATGAGCAAGTAGCGACCTTTGCAGAGGCCCAGCCATGACCGACCACTGCGGGATCGACCTCACTAGCCAGCCGCCGCTGTTCCGCTGCGAGCTGTGCGGTGCTGAGCAGGTGCTGGTGCTGCCGATCCCGCTACATGAGGCGGCACGGCTGGCTGAGGAGTGGACAGAGCAGCACGCGGACTGCGCCGATCCGCCTGAGACCTGGCATAGCCACCCATCACTGACTGCTGAACAACGTAATTCCAATCTCCGATGACTGACTACAAAGCAACGACTGAGCAGTGGGCTGCACTCCGCGCCAGGGTCGAAGCGCTGGAGGCCAAGTACGAGACGCAACGCCTGGCCACGCTGGAGTGGGGCCAGGACGTGGACAAGGTGAAGCGCTGGAGCGATGACCACCTGAAGCGGATCATGAAGCTGGAGCGCAACGCCACGATGACCGAGCTGCGTGAAGCCAGTGCAGAGCTGACGCCAGCCCCCGCCAGCTCGCTGGTAGAGCGGGTGGTTATGGCTATTGGGCGTGATGGCGAGACCGCACGTTGGAGCGAAGCCCGCGCCGCGATCCGTGAGGTGGCGGCGTGGCTGCGGGAACAGGGTGTCGGTACCTCGCTGGCCGTGCTGCGGCCAACTGGCTTGAGCAGGAGGCTGAGCGTGGCTGACATCACCACCTACAAGCTCGATGCAGCCTTTGCGCCGCTGCGCGAGTTTGACCACCTCGCCAAGCCCGATGATTTCATTGAAGTGTCGCTATGGCACAACGGCGAAGGCTTCGATGTGAACCTCAACAGCAACGGCGAGCAGCGTTTCTCTCTGACCTGGGGCATGTTCAAGGCCCTGAAGAAACTTGTTAAGGAGCTGGATCAATGAGCAACATCACCCCACCGCCGGAGCTGGTGGAGCAATGGATCAGCGAGCTTGATCGGCCAGACGACCCGCGCTGGCAAGAGTACGAGCAGGACATTGCCGACCGCGCCGCCCACTGGGGCGCAGACCAGGAGCTGGATGCGTGCTGTGCGTGGCTTGATAGCTATCACGCCATCGGTCATTCACCTGTAGTCGCTCAACTTCGCGCCTGGCGCCGCCCCAAGCCGCCGAGCTTGAACAGCACTGCGCTGCAAATGCTGGGGACGATTGAGCGCGACGCGCACTACTTACCCGAGATCACCGACACCATCCGCCGCGCCCTGGAGGCCCTGCCCAATGACTGACATCACCCCATCGCCGGAGCTGGTGCAGCAGTGGAACATGGAAGGCCGCCATCAGGACTACTGCACTCTTATTGAGTCCATAGCTGCTAGCGCCGCCGCTTGGGGAGCGGACAAGGAGCTGGAAGCGTGCATCGACTGGATTGCCAATGCTCGCAACTCAGGCATGGGCTGGGACATCGCTGCCAGCCTCTCCGGCGACCTCCGCGCCGCTCGCCGCCCCAAGCCGCAGAGCTTGAAGGAGCAGGCATTGGAAGATCTGGCACGCATTGAGGCAAATTGTGGACATCTGACGATGCCTGAGACACGGTTGCTGGTCAAAAGAGCCGACACCATCCGCCGAGCCCTGGAGGCCCTGCCCAATGACTGAACTCTCCCCCGCCGCGCTAACGGTTTGGGACCGTTTCTGCGGCATTGTTGAAGACCACGGACCACCACGCTTGGGGCTTGCCGCCGCCCTGCGAGCTGCTGCGGATCAGGTGGTGCCAGAAGAGACGTGGTTGGGGACAGAAGAGCCTTGCTACGCCTATTACCGCCAACGGTGCAATACGCGCCGCGATCTCCTCGCCATTGCCGCCGAGCTAGAAATCTCTACCCCTGAAAACCGATGACTGACTTCCGAGCGCTGTGCGCTGAGCTGGTTGACGAACTTGAAGACTGGATTGCTTACGGCGATGAGGCCGACTGCGCCGATGCACATGCGGTTGTAGACCGCGCCCGCGCCGCCCTGTCCCAGCCCGAGCCGCAGGGGCCGACGGATGAGGAGCTGTTGGTCTGGGCGAGCTACTACGGCATCGACTATGTGGACATCAGCCGCCCGTCCGAGCTTGACGGAGAAAGAGCGCCGGTCAGGAGCGACGAGCTTTGCATCTTCGCCCGCGCTGCCCTCGCCCGCTGGGGCCGCACCGCCATCGAGCCGGTGCCCGTCGCTGAGCGCCTGCCGGGGCCGGAGGATTGCGCACCGTGGCCTGACGAACCAGATGCAAATCCTTGGTGCTGGGCTGGAAAAGAAGTTGACGGTGGCTGGGAGTGGGCCCAGATCGGCATGTTGGGAGTCGATGCAAAAAATCTGGGACGGGTTCTTGGCGGGGGTGGCTGGACCCACTGGCTCTCCCACCACGCGCTGCCGGTGCCGCAGCAGGAGGCCGACCGTGACTGATCAAATCATGGAAACACTTACCAACGAAGAGCACGAGCGCCTGTTGCTTATGAGTGAACACGCCATCGCCTCTCCGTTATCCCCCGCCGCGCAGGCGATGCTGGATGCCTTTCTTGGTGACTGCAAAAACACTGGACTACAAATGGATGATTTACGCGAAAACGTCGCCGCCGCTCTGCGAGCTGTTGCGGATCAGGTGCACCACCACTGGGATGGCATGGAGTGTGTTGATTACCTCTGCGCCATCGCCGCCGAGCTTGAAGCCCATGACTGACCTCTCCCCCGCCGCGCAGGCGGTGCCCAAGCAATGCAAAGACATTCCGGACCATCCGATCCTTAAATTCTTGCAGCGCCACAAAGGCAAATGGTGCAACTGGTTCTTTGAAGACGAACGCGACGTTCATCGCTGTATGCCCCCTGGTACGCCAGACAAATTGGTCTTGGCAAAGATGCGCCAGCTCATCCGCCGTGGCCTTGTTGATGGGTGTGGCTGCGGCTGCCGTGGCGACTTTGAAATTACTGCCAAGGGTGAACAATTCTTGGCCTTTAGCCGAGCTACAAATCTCTATCCCTGAAAACTCATGACTGCCCCCACCGCTCGCGAGCTGATCCAGCGGCTGACCGATGAGCTGGAACACGCAACAGACCACAACTACCAGCAAGCTCTTAAGGCTCAAGCTAGCGCTTTTCTCGCCGCTAAGTTATCCCCCGCCGCAAAGTTTGTGCTTAACGCCGTTTTGCCTCTTTCTGATGAAGACCTTTTGTACACCTGCACCGATGAACAATATGCGGCCAGGATGGCTGCCGTCGCCCTCCAGGCCGCTGCAAATGTAGTCGCACCAGAAGCGATGCCGCATCGTCGCAAAATCCGCGATGAAATTCTCGCCATCGCCGCCGAGCTAGAAACCTCTACCCCTGAAAACCGATGACTGACTTCCGAGCACTGTGCGCTGAGCTGCTGGCCTTTGAGTACGTCTGCAGCGAGTACAAGGTGCCGCTTCAAGCCGCCTTGAGGAAGGCTCGCAAGGCCCTGTTCCAGCCCGAGCCGCAGGGGCCGACGCTGGATGACGTATCAGAGCTGTGTGAGGAGTTCGGCTTTCACTTGGATGAGAGCTATGACAACTTGGAAAGTGCTGAAGCGTTGTGGGAGATGTTCCGCGCCGTCCTCGCCCGCTGGGGCCGCCCTGCCGTCGAGCCGGTGCCCGTCGCTGAGCGGCTGCCGGGGACGGAGGATTGTGATACGAGGGGCAGGTGTTGGTGGTTCAGCCCATTGCTTGGCGGATGGAAGCTCTGTGATGCGCGAGGCATGACCAAGTTCCCGTTCTGGCTCCCCCACCACGCGCTGCCGGTGCCGTAGCCATGACCAAACCCCTCTCCCCCGCCGCTGCCGCCATCACCAAGGCCTTCAACGAACGCCATGAACTGCTCGGCCCGTTGGAGGGCAACTGGCAGGAGGTGTGCCTTGCCGCAGCGCTCCGCACCCTGGCCGACTACCAGCGCCCAGCCTGGGACGGCACTGGCCCCGCCTGCCACTGGACACCCACGCCGCACACCCGCCAGGAGCTGCGCAACATCGCCGCTGAGCTGGAGCAGGCCGAGCCATGACCGCGCCCCTCTCCCGCTGCTGCCATGCGCCGGTGGTGGTTGCGGGTGAGCGGAGCACGCATTGGTACGTCTGCACAGCCTGCCAGCAGCCCGCCGATGCATACCTTCAGCAGGCAGGTTCGCAGCTGATCTCTACACCGCTCTCCTTTGATGGCTTGAGCCGTAACCAGACACCACCAAGTGACTTAGGCATGACGATACGCTCCACAGCCCAGCCGCCACCATCACCAAACTCTTCCTTGTAGGTCCCTGTCTGCAGGTGCCAGCGCTGCTCAATGCGCTGCTTGCCTGCACTGGTCAGGCGGTAACAGGGATGAGACACAATAGAGCGCTCATGGTTGTGCCCATTAACAAATACCGAGGCATCTGGAGCAATGTTCGCATACCTACCACCAGCCATGGTGCCCTTGGTAATGATCCCGCCCCATGCGCCGTGGTGGAAGAACAGGGTAATGCGACGTGTGCGCTCGGGTTTGCCGCTTGAGCCGGAACGGTAGAACGTAAACCAGATGAAGCCTTGGTAACGCATGTGCTCAACCGGTGAGCCGTGGCGGTCGCGCATCAGCCGCACGACATTGCCCAGGGGGTCAACCTCGTTATTGTTGAGGACGGCGGTTTCGTGGTTGCCGTCCGACATCATCAGGATGTTCGAGGCAAATGGCGCGAGGAAGTCAGCTGCCTCGGAAAACACCAAGTCGAAGTAGTTGCTGCCAAGGTGCTCAGGCCTGATGCTGCCCTTGCTGGCGCGGCGGTCCCGTTTGCCCTGCATGAGGCAGAGCACATCACCGAAGAAGAGGGCATGACCGTTGCGGCCCTGCGCTTGCTTTAGGTGCTTACGGAGCAGCTCACGATCGCACTTTGGGTTGTCAAGGTGGATGTCTGAGCAAAGCAGGAACTCATGCTGGTCATAGCGTCCGTATGGGATGCGAATCTCCAGCAGCTCAGGACTGTGGCGCACCAGTTTCAACCTGTCATGCGCCATCTAAGCAGTGGCAACCGTTTCAGGTTAAGTTCGGCACCACAGCTCCAGCGTTGATGCGCACCATCCGGCGCTGACTGGCCAACGGCGCCAGGTCGATCAGCTCACGGCCAAATCGCCAGCGAGACTTCCGGCACTTCGTCGCCTCCTCAATCAGAGTTTTGATGTGCCGCTCACTCACGCCAAATGCCTGGGCAGCCTCAGCAATAGTCAGTAGCAGCCTGCCTTCTGGCCTGTGCGCTTTGACACCCCTATCGAAGGAGTAGGTGCTCATAGCGCAGGCTAGATTCCATGGGCTTTCTGGGCCGATCCTATGCCTGCTGTCGGCTATGCACGGGTCAGCACCGACGACCAAGCCGGCAGCCTGCCAGCACAGGTCTCGCGCCTTCAGGCCGCCGGCTGCAGCCACGTCATCACCGACATCGAAACCGGCCGCAGCACCGACCGCGATGGGCTGTTGGAGCTGATGGCAATGGTCCGAGCCGGTCAGGTCACAGAGCTGCTTGTGACCAGGGTGGATCGGCTGGGGCGCGACGCGGCATACACCGATGCCCTGCTGGCCCAGTGCGAGGCGCACAGCGTCAGCGTCCGCGCCCTGGACGGCGGCACCATCGAGACCGCAACGCCACAGGGGTTCCTGATGGCACGGCTGCAGACCGGCCTGGCGGAGATGGAAAGCCGGATGCTCTCGCTACGGCTCAGGCGTCAGTTCAGCGTTTACCGCGCCGAGGGTCGTCACCTCAGGCGCCGGAAACCGTTTGGCTACCAGGGCGGTCCCGACCACAGGTTGCAGCCACACCCTGATCACTGGCCCCAGGCGTTGCGAGTCATTGAGGAGCTGCGCATCCAGGGCAGCTTCTCTGGTGTGGCCAGATGGATGACGCAGTGGTGTGAATGGACGCCATCAGCCTGCAACCTACAGAACTGGTTCTGCAATCCAGTAATCCGTGGCCACATTGGCCACCACCGCGACCGCAACACCGGCAAAGGCTGGAATCAGGTATGGGGCGAGCTGCACTACGACCAGCATCCAGCGCTAATCAGCGAGACCGATTGGCGTGAGCTGGCGGCATTGCTGCAGCGCCCACGAAACCGATTCAGGGGTGGAACCGTCAGCACTGAGACCCGACACGCTTTGACGGGACTGCTGCGGTGCGCCACCTGTGACCATCTGATGCGACGCAACACGTCAGCTGGTGTTGCATGGTGGCGCTGCCGGCATCGGCTCTGCAATGCTCGCGGTGGCGCCCGTGAAGAGCGGATTTTGCCGGTTGTAATTGAGGCGTGTATCGATGAGGCTCATCGGCTGTCAGTTGTCGTTTCTCAGCCACAGGGACAAGATCCAGCAATTGCCGCGATGGCTGATGAACTGGAGCTGATGGAGCGGATGGCCGCAAGAAATCCAGACAACCGCGCCATGTCAGCAGCCGTGGCAGAACAGCGGCAACGGATCAATGCTCTCCAGCATGAAAACAAAGAAACCATTGACCAGGAATCACTTGAGAAACTCAAGGATCCACACTTTTTTGCTGGTGGGACTCCAGAGCAGCAGCGCCTGATGTTCCAGGGACTCTTGCGCTTCGTACGTGTGGGGGTACATGGCGACCCGATCGAACCTCATCGTCGTAGTCTCTGAGACGAGACAACACTGCTTCGCGCAGTGTCATCATCCTTGTGCCATCAATTTTTGGCGTAGCCATTCCGCTCCATCTCCAGCAGTTGCTCTTCCCCATGCAGCGCAGCTGCATAGCTAACAAATCCCGCCACCATCAATGCGGTGAGGGCAAGATTGATCAAGCTTCTGCGACGGGCATCGGCCTTGGCAGCAGTACGAGCACGCCGCCGTTGCGCACGGTACAAATACTGAGCAGCCACAGAGTCGTAAAGCGCTGCATTGGATTGCCTGGTGGTGGTGGTCATACGAGTTCCTTTCCGCTCATGGATGGGAGGCTCCAGCCGGCTGCATCAGGGCAGTCGCTGGCGTTGGTGATGTCTGCTGCAATGGCTTGCGCCTGACGTGCCAGGTCGGTGGTGAGCTGCCGGTCAATGGGCCGGCAGTCGTCCCAGGCGTTATCCGCCACAGCAGATGCCACGGTCTTGGTGGCATCGAGCAAGGCGATCAGCAGCGGCAGCAACGGCTCATTGCGTGGGCCGGCGCTGCTCAGCCCGCTGCTATCAGGGAAGTACCGGGCGGCATCAGCTGGCACTGCAGCCCTGGCCGCCTGCAGCACGCGATCCGACAATGCCGCCTCGCATTCCATCGCAGGGGTGTGGATGTGAATCTGCATGGCATGAGATCAGGCGATTTTCCAGCTGCGGCGTTCCACCAGCTGCACCCCTTCAATCTGCGCACCAAGGGCCAGGGCAGCTTTCAGCGCCGTCTTATCGGCTGAGTACGTGGTCTTCACCCGCTGGTACTGCTCAGGCAGGTCCACAGGCTCAAGATCAGGATCGAGTTCCACGCTGGTCACCTTCCGGCTGGTGATCTTGTGATCAGGCAGCTTCCAGGTGGTTTCATCCGGCGCCACACGCTGCAACGCGCTGATCAGCTGCTCCTGCAGCACCTCGGCTTGATGCTCAGCGGCCTTGGCCAGGTCTGCCAAGCGTCGGCTGTGCTCAGCTCTGGCTACGGCCTGAGCACGGAGGTGATCAATCACCCAGCACCAAGCGTCGGCCTTGGCTTCTACAGCGCGGCGGTTGTCCGCTTCAGCGCTGATCAGTGCTTCCAGCTGTCCGGTGGCATTGGCCACATCAGCAGGGTCATCGCTGAACAGGCCTTCAGCAGCGGCATTGATGCGGGCTTGCAGCCGCAGCGCATCGCCGGTCAGATCAAACAGAGTGGCGGTCATGGCTTGATCGGTGCAAAGACCCAGCACAGGGGTTCGGTGCAGAGGATGTGATCAGGCGATGGCCGGCGGCCGGGCTTGCGAAAGATCGGTTTCACCCAGCAAGACAGCCGGCTTGACCAAACGTGACCGTTTGGCCTGCCGGCAGGTGGAGCGCTAGGGCCCAGGTGGGCAGTGGTCATGGCTATGGCGTGATGGCCAGCCGCACCATAGCAATGCGGATGCAAAACTGCATCAGTCTGAGGCGGTCGCGTTTACGCCTCGCAACGGTCAGCACCGTGGCAACGCTGTCTCCAGAAGGTGTGCAGCCAGGTTGCTCAGGCTGCGGCCCTCGTAGTCGCTGCGCTCGATCAGGCGCTGATGCAGCGCCCAGCTGATGCTGACGCTGATGCGCTGTGGGTGGCGGCAAGCAAGCGCCAGGCCGCTTGCGGTGGTCTGGGCAGTGAGGTTGACTGTGGTCATCGGTCCAGAGCGATGGATCGGTCATGAGCCGGGGTGTTGACGCACCGCCGGCTCACCCCACAACCGTGGCCACGGGCACAGGCTCGCGTCAACACGGAGACACGGATCTGCGGCAAAGCGGTGTCAATGTGCATCCGCACCGCTATGGTGCAGCCGATCGACGGATGCCCATGGCCGAACCACTCGACTGGTTGATGCAGCAAAGCCGCGCCTATCCGCTGCTGACGACTGAACAGGAGATCACGCTGAGCCGCGACGTTCAGGCCTGGCTGGCGATCAAGGACCTGGCCACGCCCACGGCCAAACAGCGAGCGATCCAGCGCCGTGGCAAGCGGGCATGGGACCGGTTCTTCCTGTCCAACATTCGACTGGTGGTGCTGATTGCCAAGCGCCATACCAAGCGTGCCGAGCCACACCTCACCGTTGAGGACCTGGTGCAGGAAGGATTGATTGGCCTGCAGCGGGCCATCACCAAATTCGACGCCTCACGTGGGTACAAGTTCAGCACCTACGCGTTCAACTGGATACGGCAGAGCATCAACAGGGCGATTGAGAGCCAGGCGCGGATGATCCGCCTCCCGTGCCACAACCTGACCTTATTGCGAAAGGCATCCATCTATTGCGACGAGCAGGTCATGAAGACCGGCCGGAAGCCGCAGCTAGTTGAGATTGCTGAGCATGTCGGCTGCAACATGGAAACGCTGAAAGCGACGCTGGCTCATGCGCAACCGGCGATCAGCCTGGACCAGAACCTGCGCAGCGACAGCGGTAACCGTGGCAGCGAGGCGTCCACGTACCTAGATCAGGTCGCTGCTGAAGCTACAGACAGCAGCTTCATGGATGAGCACGGCGACCTACTGCAAAGCAGCGTTGCAATCCTGCAGCAGCTGGACCCGATGGATCGGATGATCATCCGTGAGCGGTACCTGCAAGGCAAGCCGACCACGTTACGAGCGATTGGTGCATCGCTTGGCGTGAGCCGTGAGCGAATCCGTCAGCGTGAACGAAGAGCATTGATGCGGATGCGCAATCAACTCAACTGCGCCGCGTGATGCCATGGCACCGCCATCTGGACTGAGTTGGTGGCTTGATCAGATCGGCCGCATCCCGCTGCTTACCCCTGCTGAGGAGATCGAGCTAGGCAATCAGGTGCAAGCTTGGCTGAACCATCCGGGATTCCCAGATAGTTGCCCGCCTGGTATCCGTCGCCGTGGCAAGCGGGCTAAGGATCGGTTTGTGAAGGGAAACCTACGGCTTGCAGTGGCGTATGTGTCAAAGCACTGCCACCGCATGGCCAAGGACCACAGCATTGATGATCTGGTGCAGGCCGCGAACGAGGGCTTGATCAGAGCTGTCGAGCGGTTTGATCCCACGAGGGGGTACAGGTTCTCGACCTATGCCTACTGGTGGATCCGGCAGGCGGTGGGCCATTGGGCTGACCATCACACCAGGCTGGTCGCCATTCCTGGCAGCCACAGCCAGCACCTGGGCAAACTCAATGCGATCCGCAGACGACTGGCGTTGGAGCTAGGCCGTGATCCAACACGCGAGGAGTTGACGGCAGAGCTCGGCGTGAGCGAACGGGTATTTGATCAGTTGCTGGTGAATGCCAAGCCTGTGGCCAGTCTCGATCAGGTGATCAGTGACGACGGGCTAGAGCTAGGTGATGTGGTGGCCTGTTGGGACACCGAGCCCGAGGAGCATGAGGCCCAGGACGAGCGACGCGAGCAGGCAGAGCAGCTGCGCGAGCTGATGGCGACGTTGCCAAGCCGTGATCAGATGCTGCTGTCGATGGCCTGGGGATTGGATGGGCCAGCGCTGGAGCGCTCCGAGATCGCTGAGCAGCTGGGGATGAAGCCTGCACGAGTTGATGGCCGGCTGCGATACCTACAGGCGCAGCTGCAGGCGATGCAGACAATCAGGGATGTGCTGCCATCGAAGCGGCCGGTAATCAGGCCGGTGGAGCCGATGGGGGTGACGGAGCAGCTGAGCTTGTTTGCGGCGTAGCGCCGCTCAGTTCACCCCATCCCTGCCGAGCAGCTCCGCCGCCCACTGGTGGTGCTCAGCCCGTGGCGGGCCCAGGGGTGCAGCATCCTTGAGCGCCACTTGCACCTCCAGCTCACGTACGCGGCCCAGCAGGCGGTTGATGAGCTCCTGCTGCAGGAACCACTTCTGGATCAACTCATCAGCCTTCACCGCCAACTGATCACGGCTCATCCGTGCGATAGCACGCCGCGCACGCTCCTGGGACAGCTGGGTCTGCAGGCTGAGGGTAGGAATCAACCAGCCGGGATCCATGGCACCATCTGCATTGCCTCAGTCTGACGACGACCCAGACGACCCATACGTGCGCGTAGGAGTTGATGATCGCGGTTCAGCGTGCTGGGAGGTGGTGAACCGTGGAGTTTGCATCCAGCTGGCGTCTGGCCATCGAGCAATGGAGCTATGCCGCGAGCTGCGCCGGCAGATGGGGTTACCGACGCCCTAAGTCATCAGCACTTGACGTACGGCATAGCGGCTGATGCGAAGATGATCAGCAATGCGTTGTTGGCTCCAGCCGGAGCGGCGCAGGCGGTTGATGCGTTGGGGTGTGGTCTCGCTGAGCCAGAGGATCACGCCAATGGCGATCACCAGCGGCACCAGCAGCACCCACAGGATGGTGGTGGTCATGATGGAAAATGCAGTTGCCAGCTGGAACAGCGCTCAACAGCTGGCGTAAATGCACATTAGCACGACCGGCAGCTATGCCGCTACTGGGCCAGGTGGATCGGGGATGTCCTGCTCACGACTCAGCCACAACCGGGCGTAATCCTCGCTGTAGCTGTAGAGCGTGATGCCATTGGCGATAGCGATCCACAGCTGTACACCAGTGGTATCTCTGGTGACACGCCAGAGGCCAGGTTGCAGCTGATAGGCGTTTTTGAGAGCCATCACGGCTCCGCAATGATCGCCCAGCCAGACCGGGCACCTTCTGCCAGCCACCGTGGTCCCCAGTTCTTGCGGCTGTAGCAGAGCCCAGCACCACGCGGGCCAAGGTAACTGCCCTGGGCGACGAGCATCTCACCCCATGGATCATTGACGATCACAGCGGTGGGTGTGTACCCAATCACGATCAGCCAGTGGCCACCACCCGTTGGTGCTGAGCTGGGGCCGTGGTGGAGGAACCCGCAAGGCACCGGTACACCACGGTTGATCTGGCGCTCGATGTCGGCCCAGTCAGCGTTATGGACAAATCGTGCCGTGATGCCGTAGCTGGCGAGCGCTTTGATCTGCGCAATGCCACTGGTGGTATCTCCGTACTGCTGCACCCGCTTGAGGTATTGGTCATCAGCGTTAGGGCCGGTGATACTTCCCGGCCTGAGGTAGGCGGTCAGCATTGCGCAGCTGGAGGAGAAGCACATCCGCTGGGCCTGCCCGTCAACGGCACTGTCCCGCTGCGAGTAGTACGGCACCTTCAGTGGTGCTGGCACCTGCCCACCACAGAACAGTGCCACCTCAGCAGCACGGCGACGCTCTAGGCCAGCCAGCGGCTTGCCGCCATCACCTTTGTTCCATCGCGGTAGCTCTTCCCTCACCACCTTGATTGGATCTTCACCAGCCAGCATCCGTTTGCGCAGCGTGGAATCTTCCAGCGCACCTAAGCCGACGTTGTAGGCGAACGAGATCAGCGCGGCCTGTTGCTCTGCCCGCCAGCGCTTGGCCAGTGGCAGCAGCGTGAACAGGCCTGGTGCAAAGAGGTTTTCGACCTCGTTCTGCAGCAGCTCATCAGCCATCTGCTGCGTGATCGTGTCGCCCTCGCGAACGGGTTGATTGATCAGGCGGGTGCTGCCCCAACCGATGGTCCAGACACCAGCGGGACACCGGTAGGCCTCCAGCCGGCACCCCTCAAACTCCTTGATCAACCTGAGTGCCGGGGCCAGCCACAGCGGCGCAGGCAGCTTGCTGGGCGCCTGGGCAGGGCTGCCCTCTGCACGCCATAGCTCAGTGAAGCATTGCTGCTGCTCATGTGTGAGGTGCTCATCCAGCCAGCTGAAGGCTGCCAGCTGCTGCGGGCTGATCGTGCCGGTGCGGGCGATGTGCTCTGCTGCTGAGCGGATCTTGGCGATGGTCACGGCTTGGCCTCCAACTTCGCCAGCCGCTGCTCAATACTGTTCAAGCGTGGGTATAGCTCTTGCCGATCTTCCTTAATCTCCTGCCGGAGCATCGACACCTCACCAGCGATGTGTTCAACCGCTGCAGTGAGGCGCACGACTGCTTTGCCTGCTTCTTCATCGCGGCGCATGAAACCACTCACACCACTGGCGCCAATGCCCAGCACGGCGCCGACAAGAGCCGCTAGCACCTCAACCATGATCAGCGCTTGGCGAGCGGGCTAATGATCCCAGCCAGGATCTCGATGGTGCGGTAGAGCTTTACACCCAGCTTGCTGTAGGCATCCAAAGCCTCGTTATCACGGGGCGTTGGCGTGAGGTTGACCACGACAACAGCGACGCCGTGAATGGCAACCGCCAGGGCGACGTAATCAGAAAACCGCTCCATGACCATGGCGGGAGTGCTGCCATCAGGCTATGGGCCAGCTCAAATTACGCTGACCAGTTCAACGGTTAAATCAACAAGACCGCCAGAGCGTTGCCTCTCTTCCGGTGAGCGGCTGTACCGCCAAAGCGTTTCAGAAGCCATTATTGATGGTGTTGAGGTATGGCCGGACCATATAACTGCAGGCAACACAAACGGCAGACAAGTCCCCTGCTGACCGCGATAGTGAGAGCGAATTTGAGAAGCCTCTGCAGCGTTTATATTTTCAAAGCTCAGCTTTAACTCAGAACCTGTAACAACGCTGCCATGAAGGAACCTTGTCGCGCCAGCCTGTGATGGCACAACAGTGGCAGGAAATTCCCCAAAGGTATAAGACCTTGATTCTGGCTCAACAGCAGGAAATGCAGCCATTATCTTACCAGGGCCAAGCCGTGACAAACGCTTTGCAAAACAGGCTATTCATTGTTTTATCCAGGAGAGACGCTTTCTAGTTTGACTTTAATGGTGTATCTATCGCAGCCAACCTCATCAACAGCTGGAGAATCCGCATATCGCCAGCCGTACGATGTTAGAGTGAAGTCTGCAGCATTAAAACCGGACAAAACTTCAGGCGGCAGCACAAAGCTCAAATGGCCACCCTGCTGCCCTAGGTAATGGTTCATGATTAAAAGCATGTCTGATTCAGACACGGCAACAAAAGCAAGCTGCAATCTGCTGCCAATCATTGCATTGCTTTGCCTAACACTACGATCAACACCGCTGAGCGTTTGCGAGCGCTTGTTTGGATAGTCGCCTGGTGTAAACAGCCTGCTGCTTGGGGCAATAGATGGAAATGTTGCCACAATCAGATCCTCTCTGATGGCGGCGTGAAGTTAGCAGTGTATTTAGCGACGCCTGGTGTTACGACAGTTTGGCCAATCTTGGTGGCCAGGCCGCTGCTGCAGCTATCAAGGAAGTGCATTGTAGAAAGGTCAATTGCTAGCGAGCCATTGAAGGAGGCACTATCAGGAGTGAGTGAGCTGCCATCCAAGAAGACACGTAAGGTGCCAGAACCGTCAAGGGTGATAGCAACGTGATGCCAGGTGTCTAAGGAAATGTCTGCATAGTAAGTACTGGATCCGTATGCAGTGTCATACAGACGCACCATCAACCTTCCTGTGGAGCCAGAAATAAAATGATAGACTTGAAGATTCCAATCGTATTGGCTAGCAAACCCACCCATCAGTAACACATTGTTAGCAGTGTAGCTGCCATAAGTAATTCGTTGGAACCACAACTCAACTGTCCAAGGGCTTGTTCCATTTGGCAAGCCAATGCCAGTAGCAGTCAGTACGCTATCACCTGATGCTGTGTATCCAGTAGTGGCATTGATGATTGGATCGCCAAATGGCCCGCCGCTAGCTGCAAGCGTTGGTGTTCCAGTTGTAGACAAGCCAGACGCATTAAGCTGCAGAACACTGCTCACCACTTCCGCTTGAATGCGATATGCAGTTGGGCCTGATCCGAGTGTGTAGGTGATGGTATCTGAGATGTCCATTTCGTCAAACCCTCCGCCTTTCCAGGCTGTAGCAGACACAGTTACAGTCTGCGTTCCCGTAATCTCAGAAATATCTACGTTAAAAACAACTGTTCCAATAGTTGCAGTTGCCCCTGGCCCAAGCGGCGCGATGATCAGCTTTAAGCCGGTTACATTGAGAGTGATCTCAAGGAAATCAGGATCTAAAACTGGATACCCTTCAACATCAAGACCATCCAATTTATTGATTGGCGTCGGGTTGCAAGTTGCCGAAATTGTGACTTTTGCAAAGCCGGGCTCATCTGCGGGCTCGACTACTGCGTCTAAAAACTGAAGAACGCTAGTCAGTTTTGGCTTAACAGCCTCGGGATCTATTGTTGGGTCATAATCAAGCAAACTGTATGCTCCAGCAGCTGTCACTGTCGCGTCTGGCGAGCTCCATGTTTCAGCGGGAATTGTGTTATCCGTGGAGCTGTTAAGATCGCATCCCACGCCTGTTTTGTTGCTAGCAATCAAAATGCCTGTTCCAGTTGCGGCAGCAACATCAAGTGCAACAACGCTTTTGCCTTCAGCTGTAATTGGGAAATGACAGCATTCGTAGCTGACCTGCCCAGATAGGGTTTTGGTGATGCGCTCTATCTGATACAGGTAATCATGCTCGCTCAAGGCAAAGCCAGCTGCATTGCGGGATAGCCTCACCCGCACAATGTCACCCTGAGACAGGCTGTTATGAGATCCAGCACGAGCTGTAAATCTGATTGCATGCGTAGTGTTAATCCGCTTTGATAAGACATAGGCTCCATACTTGACAGCATGGGCTTCGTTTGTGCAAAACTCACTGAGATCATGGCTCTCATACGGGCCTGATGCAGCCGTGCCGTTGTAGCGAACTTGTGCAGTACGAATGATGCCAAAATCATCCTCCAGCTGTTGCCGCCAAGTTACCTGGGCAGCAAATGGCAATCGACTGACAAGCGACGTATATTGAATCTCTAGGCTGTCTGGCAATATGGTGTTTTCGTTAAACTCATATTTCCAAACGATTGCACCAGTGTTGATGGTGCCGTTGGCATTGACTGGCAGCAATGGCTTTAGGCCTTTCTTGCCAGCGATACTGGTTACACCCAGCAGGAAATAGGGCGCCCACTTTGCCAGCACATCACTGACGTTCTGACTTTCGGTGATCCAGCAGTTGCAGGTAAACCCGTTAATCTCCAGGAAATCATCTGCTGCCTTTAAAGCCGTGGTATCAATCAGAGCGCTTGGCACCCTGCTGCTGTTCACCCACGCCCAGCGGATCAAATCAACGAAGCTGTCACTAGCACCAGTCACGCCATCCTGCAGCCGGGTCACGCGCATCCCGCCACGGATGAAGGCATGTACCTGCCGGTTCCACTGGTCAAACCCATCTGGAATTGTGACCTGGAATGAGAGAGTGCTCATCCCGGTGTACGCACCCACCGAACCGCAGTAGTACGGGCACTCGGGCATGGTGTACCCAGCCCTGACCACAATGGCGTTACCAGGTGTCCAGGTGCCAGCGCGGCGGTTGTAGGTTTGCGAGTGGCTACCCACCCGGCAGCTGCGCTGAAAGACATCCTTCACCGGGATGCTGTCAACCTGTCCTTCGCTCAGCACCAGGTGATAGTAGGCGGTGACGTTGTTGGTGGCGTCGTTCTCAAACCGCGCCTCTGTAGCGCCGGGGCTGATCAGTACACCGCCTTTGCTGTTGCGCCGCCGACAGAACACAATCGGCACTGGCTCACCCAGCTCTGCTGCACGCTGAGGCACATCAAGCTTGCGGCTTGCTGCAGCGCCTGACTCAGTGGCTGGTGTGTCAACCTGTCCCGCTTGAATGGCCAGCAGTGCCAGCGGATCGGTTGCGCTAATCAAGCTCATAACCGGCACCCCTTGCCCATCAGGGCTGTGGTCAGCTTGCGCGGCGGTAACTGCGCACCAACCGGGCTCAAAGCGGATCCCAACTGCAGGGTGATGCTGGTGAGCCCACCGCGACCACCAACTACCTGGCCGGTGTATCCGGCCACCAGCGTCTGGCCCGCCTGGGGCGTGTCGTTACCCAGGATGGGATCGAACTGGTAGATGCTGAGCTCTACCAGGTAGCCATTGCGGATGGCAGCTTCAAACGCTGAGATCACAGGGGCGATAGCTGGCGCACTCACGCTGATGTCAGTCTCATCACCGCTTACGCCAGCAGTGAAGCCATCTGCAATGAACGGCACATACTCCCAGCTGTTACTGGCAAAGGTCACGGTGGTATTGCTGTAGTAGCTCTGCCACCGCTGGTAGGTGGTGCCGCCGGTGTCGTAGATCCGCAGGTACTGTGACTGTGCGCGGGCCATCAGCTCATCCCTAATGCCAGGCGTGCAGAGGGTGTCCGCAACCTGGAGAACACACCATCAGCAGTGAGGCGCATCGCACGCTCCAGGTCGGTCATGCTCACCCACTGCTGCCCGTCTTGCTGCAGCACCGGGCCGGTGGTGATGTTGATCTGTGGCCGCACCGTGGCGCCTGCACCGCTGCCGGAGAGCACAGCAGCACCACGGGCACCGGAGAGGTAGGCCATGGATGCACCGGCCATCTTAGATTCGGGCACGATGTATTCCCGCTGGCCGCCTTCACCCACCATTGCCATCGTGGGCCGTGACACCACACCACCCTGCGCAAAGGCCGGCACAGTGATGGTTGGTATCAGCGGGATGTCTGGCGCTGGCAGGCGGTTGAAGCCAGCGATCAAGCGGTTGACCAGGCCGGTGGCGGAGTTGATCTGATTGGCCACGTACTGCAGCACACCACGGAATGCGCCTTTGATGCCGTTCACCATGCCGCTCCAGGCATTGCTAGCGAGCTTGGCCACGCTGTCCCAGACGCCAGCCCAGAACTTGCGTATTGGCTCACCCCACTGCCAGAGCACTTTGAGACCATCGCTAATGGCCGTGCCAAGCCAGACAAAGAACTTGCCAATCGGCTCGCGGAAGGCGATGCACATCGCCACTACTGCCGCCACAGCCAGCACGGTCCAGCCGACCGGGCCAGAGAAGAAGGCCAACAGGCCAGGGATGAGCGTGCCGCCGATCCAGGCCAGCAGACCGGAGAACGCGGCGGTAATGCCTGCAACAGCAGGGCCAACGGCACCAAGCCAGCCGCCGATGACTGCACCAAGCTGTAGGCCAGACAAGGCTGTAGCGATGGAAATTGCAGCGGTGATTGCAGGAGCCAACACGACAAACGCAGCGGCCAAGGCCACCACACCACCGACGATGGCCTGCAGGGGGCCTGGCAGCTGGCTAAACCCATTGGCAAGGGCGAGCACTGCATCTGAGATCACATTCAGCACCGGCATCAACGCCGTGCCTACGTTCACGCCTAGCTCCAGCAGCTTGCCCTGAAGCGCCGCGAGCTTGTCATTCAGCTTGTCGGCACCATCGGCAAACTTCGTGGTCATCGTTGCCGACAACCCATCAATAGCATCACGGCCACCATTGAGTAATGGAATCATGTCGGCGCCAGCCTTGCCAAACAGCTGCAGTGCCAGCGCTGTCTTCTGCGCACCGTCAGGCATTGCCTTGAACTTGTCAGCCACGTCAAGCATCACTTGGTCAGTGCTGCGCAGCTTGCCGGTTGCATCAGTGGCGTTGATGCCAAGCGTTTTCAATGCTTCAGCAGCGGGGGCAGTGCCACCAGCTACTAGCCCCTTGCTCAGCTTCACCATTGCGCTGCTCACGCCCTCGATGCTGGTGCCGCTTGCATTGGCAGCCTGCTGAAACTTGCTCAGCTGCTCCACGCTCACACCAGTCTTCTGCGACATATCGCGCATATTGTCCGCAGCATCAATGGCACCCTTGGCCATCGCTGCCAGGCCAGCACCCGTCGCCAACGGCACCAATGAACCCAGCGCACCGCTCAGCCCACCAGCGCTACGAGCCAGGCCGCCCAGCGTCCCAGACACCTTCCCTGCAGTGCCGCTCAACCCACCAATGGCACGGCCCAGCGCCATAACCTGCCCTTCGCCCTGCACATCAGCTTTGATCTTCAGCAGCGCTTCCATCTGAGCCATTACTTCGCTCCTGATTTCTTGTTGATCAGCTCGCGTGCGTGCAGTTCCATTACCTGCAGATCCTCCATCACGCTGGGCAGATCCTTGATCTGATACAGGCTAGCCATCTGCAACACCACGCCATAATCCAACCCGATCAACCCATTACCATCAGCCCGCCATTGAGTATCGCAACGAGTGAACAGTTCGACTGCAGACCAGTGCTCAGGCCACAGCACATACTCAGCCGGCGCTAGGTGATGCGCTTCCAGGATCACGCCATAAGCGGCAGCATCAGCCTGTAACTGCGCCGTGTCACCCTTGCGTGATCGCAACAGGTAATCAACGGCGCCGGTCAGTTTTTTGCCTTGGCCTTCTCCGCGCTATCAATGAACGTGGCCACCAGCACATCAGCCACCGTTTCGATCTCCAACAGCCGAGCCTTCGCCTCCTCGCTGTAGGGCACCTGAGTTGTGTTGTCCGGCTCAAAAATGCCAGACCAGCCGGCCAGGATTTCGCTGGCAATGGCCCTGGTGGGCAGCTCGCTGATTACCTCATCACGAGCCGCGCAAGACTTGATGCGCTGGTACTCCAGCATGATCTCATCCATCCGGCTCTGGGGCAGCCGCTTGAAGATCGCATCAAACGTATGGGTGCGATACCGGCCGCCGTCTTGCCGCTCCCTGATGGTGATGGGCCAGGAGAACGTAGGCGACTGCTCAAGAATGAAGCCCATATCAGGTCAGTGCAATGGTGAATTCGTCGTTGCCAGCTGCAGTGGGCAGCGGACGGAATGGCAGGGTGATGTTGGTCACACCATCGCTCTCATCCAGCGTCGGGCCATCAAAGGCGCAGTTGCTGGCGGTGAAGGTGACGATGTTGCCGGCAGGGCCGGTGTGGGTCCAGGTGATCGCACCGGCGGTCTGAGCGCTGGCGATCGCCAGGAAGTCTTTCGTGGCAAAGGCTGGCAGCTCGATGGTGATCGAGCCGCTGGGTTTGCGATCTGTGATCAGCACTTGCTTGGTGCAGCCGGCCAGCTGCCTGAAGACCATTTCAACGCCAAGGCTGAGGCTGAAGCTGGTCATGCAGGCCGACATGCCATGCACGCTCACGGTGGTGTTGTCGGCATTCACCACCAACGGCGAAGCCTGAGCGCTGTACGTTTCCGTGGGCCGACTCAGAGCACCAGGGGCGGCATAGATTCCCATCTGGTCAAAGGCCAGCGTTGGGATACTCCCGGTTTCCAGGCTCAGCTCTGCCGTGCCACGGATGCCGGTGATGGCCTGCCGGCTGCCGTTGTCGGCGTAGAAGTCCATGGTGTAGCTGCTGAAGCTGCTGCTCACCGGCGCATAGGTCACGCTGGTGGAAGCCACCACGGTCTCGCTCAGCCCGCAAGCTTTGAGCATGGCGCCCCATCTAGGGGCAGTGCCAGCAGTGCCAGAGCCAGCCAGCTCGACCGTGCCCTTCACCGGCACCGAGCGCTGCGCGACGACGCTGGCGCGGTTGCCCAGGTACGACTGGATCGTTTCACGCTCAATGAGCTCAAGCGCCAGCGGTTCAATATCCAGCTCAGTGAACAGCAGGGCATCAGTTGCAGCAGGGCTGGAGCTGACCCCATAGGAGCCCTCGGCCTTTACCAGTGCCAGACGATTACGCCACAGGGCCATGATCAATCCTCAGGAGTGGGAGCGGGCTCGGCAGGCACTACCGGATCAGGCTGCACAGGCAGGGTTTGCTGTGTGCAGACCCACTGCCCACCTTCCAGCAGATACGATCCGCCTTCAGCTGGCAGGGGTGGTAACGGTGCTGGAGCTGAACGCGCCATGCTGCAGATGCAGATGGTTCAGGCTATGAATCAGGCCGTCAGATCATTTGCAGCGGTGCGATAGCGGACTTGATACGTGCAGACCATCCACACTGCCGGCTGATCGGCTGATTCAAGCTGCGGATCAACGCTTGTGGGCACAATGTCGATTGCCAGGCCGCCGATGCTGCGATCAGCCATCAGCTTGGCGTGAGCGCTCACGCGAACTGGATCGGCCAGTTGATCAGGGATATTGCCCCTGGCGTAAATTGCCACCAGCACGTCTAGCGTCCAGTCGAGCTTGCAAGTGCTGTAGGTAGCGGCTGGCTCTCTGCCACCTTCAACCACGATGGCAGGGGCCTCGTTACGTGCGAAGGCCTCAACCCTGGAGCGGTAGATCCTCGTACCCACGCCAGAAGTGCCAGCCAGGCTGGTAGTGATAGCGGCCAGGATCTGCTCGCGTTTGCTGTCCACTCAACTATCGCCAGGTGTTGTCAGTCTGAGTACAACCCTCATAGACGGGGACACTAGCGCTATTTACGCCCAAGGCCCAACGGAGGTATTGGCGCCAGACGCACCGATGGGCCAGATGGCGAAGAAGGACCCTGCGATTGTGGAATAGGCGCCACCAGGCGCGGCTGAGAGCTTGTACTGGGGAATAAAAGTGCCGCCAGTGTTAATGCTTACTGTGCCGTGGTAGGTGTAGCCGTATTGAATTGTGGCTGCAGTGGTTGCTGCTGTAAGATTAGCAATCGTTGCAATCGTAATATGGGACGCCACTGTAGTGCCTGTGCCAACGGTTGGAGGGGCAACAGTGGCTCCGGTCACATAGGCAGTGTAAAAGATGTTGTTAAGAGCGGCGGTGCCACCAAACAGTATTCCAAGTGTGTGACTTGACGTGCCAGCAGTTTTTGAAAGCAGGAAATCAGCCGTAAAAGCGTAAACAGTGCCCGCTTCAAGTGTAACGCCAACATTGAACAGCGACTGCGCCGTAGAGCTATTTGCTCCTGCATAGTTACTATTCAGCCGGTAAAACATCATTGACGGCGACACGCCACGTCCAACTGGCGTTGAGTAAATCACCTTGCCGTCGTACTCGACTGCGCCAGCTGCTGCGGTATTTAGGTTTGTGCCAGCCTGCAGGTTCAGCGGGGCGTCGGACGCTGTTCCAGCAGGCAGCGTTACAGGGGTTAGGAAATTGCGGCTCATCAGCCAAGCACCACCACTCGGTAAGCGTTAGAAGCAGGTGCCGTGGCAAATACGACGGCGACAGTGTTTACGCCCGTGCGCTGCACATCCACTTCCACGTCGTCGTACTGGCCGCTGTTGGGAAACACTCGCACGATCACGTCTCGTGTGTTCAGGTTGTGGGTGATGGTGTAGCTGGTGGCGCTGCCGTCGCCCACGTTGCTGGATACCTTGCGCAGGCGGCCGGACCAGTTGGCCAATTTCAGCGGGGTTACGATCCGCGCGTCGTCGGTGCCGGCGTCGGTTTCTGCTTGAGTGGCGATCTCCGCAATGCCAGCAGTTGTCTCGCTGGCGGCAGGGGCAGCTGTGCCAAATGTCAGCCAACTGACGGTGCTGCTGCCCAGCGTGCCGTTGACCTGATCCTGGCGGTAGGTGGTGCCAGCGCTGGTACCTTCCTCAATGGTGGTGACGGCCTGTTCCAGCCCGGCAAAGGTGCTCGCATCCAGCGAGCGAGTCATAGCAGAACTGGAACCGTTCCAAACGTAAATACCGTTTTCGGATGTGGTGGACTGCGCACGGACCAGCACACGATCGCCGCTGGCCATCGTGATGCCGTCAATCGTGGCGCCGGGGCTGCTTAGGTTGAGGTTTGCCTGCGTTGCAACGCGGCAGCTGTCTTTCCAGGCCAGGCCCTCTACCAAGGAGTCCACATAGCCTTTGGTCGCGGCATCGCCGGAGTTGCTGGGAGAGGCTAGGTTGACGGGCTTAGACGCCGAATTGAAGTCGAGGTCGGTAAAAACTTTCCGGGCCATGTCAGATCAGCCTTGCAAAGCCAGCGAGGGGTACTGAAAACAGAATAAGAGTTTGACTTGGTGAAGTATGCGAGATTTCAGCGTCCACCTCCTGGCTGCCGCTGTCGAACACTTCAACGCTAGGAACGTGCCCAAGGTTGTGGTTAATGGTCCATGTTGTTGCTGCCACTGGCTGATTGTGGATATAGGCAGTTCCTGTGTCTGCCCCGTCCACCCACTTGGTGCCGTCGTATTTCAACACTTCATCTGCAGCAGGGTCTGTCAGCTCTACATCACTGAGATCATCCAGCCGCAGGCCTTGACGTGGGTCGCGGCCAACAGCAGATGTACCAGGATCAAGCCGCATCAGACTGGCCATACAGAACTGACCATCACCTACGCGGAGCAGCTCACGCACCTGGTACGTGGCGCCTTTAATCACTAGCTCGTCGCCATAAAGCAGGTTGCCGAATTGCGCTGTAGGCAGGTTGTGCAGCGCATACTCAACGCTGATCACCTGTCCACCAACAATCACCTCAGCATTCTGTTCTAGTATCGCCTCGCCAGAAACGGCGCCCCAGATAACCGGGACGCCGCCGAGCGAACGATTAACGGCACGGGCCAGCAGATTGTGACGGCTGGCCCAGCTCATTAGACGGTGCCGTTCAGACGCACGAGGCAGGTGGCATCACCATCTGCGCATGTCGCTGCGAAGCAACCGATCAGCGTGTTGCCGCTAGAAGCGGCGCTGACCGACTTGCTCGCCGCTACCCAGTACGCCTTAGCGCCCTGGGCGCCGCCGGTGCTAGCACCAGTGGCCTTAGCCAGCGTAAACACGCCTTCAGTAGCAAACACGCCTTCGGCGGCATTGTCCACATCAGTCATGGCCACACCAAACAGTGCGCCGACCAATGCACCCTCACCCGACAGGCGGGCATAAGGGGCGGTGAGAGTGATGTTTTCACCCTCTTGGATGTAGTTCTTCATGGGGTAAAGCCTCCAGAGTTAGGGTGATGATCAGGCGCCAGCCGAGCGCACAAAACCGCGATAGTCGCTGAGGGTGCAGCCGAAGTCCATACGGACCAGCAGCTCCACACCATCAGGGTTACGGTTCTCGGTGGTGGTGATCGTCGGGCCAGCCTCACCAGCGAGGTAGCCGTAGGTGATCATTTCCACCCGGTTGGGGCTGGAGCACAGGTACCAATACGCTGCGCTGTCATCTGACAAGCGGGGCTCCACAATCAGCTGCACACCAGCAGCAAACGGGTTGGGGCCAGCAGAACCGGTCAGAGCAGCAGGGGCATAGCCGGTGGGATACAGGAACTGCAGAGCAGTGGTCTCCAGTTCAACAGGCACCACCAGATAGGCAGGCGCCAGGTTCAGGCGGTTACCAGCCAGATCAGCTTGCTTGCGCAGCTTCACCTTGGCGGCATCCATACCAGCGATACCAATCACGCTGTTGGCGCCGCTGATGGTGTTGTTATGCCCTGCAGCAAACAGCGCCTGACCATCCAGGCTCACCGTGGCACCGTTGGCACCGTTGGTCAGCAGATCCCACACCATGTTCGACTCAAGGAGTCGGCAGCCACGGCCCAGCATTTCGGGCACACGGCTCAGGCTGTCCAGATCATCATTGATGATCGCCTGACGGGTTACGGCGATCCGCTTGCCGTAGGTGGCCAGGTTCCAGGTGGCCTTGCCTTCAGTCAGCGTGCCGCTCTTGTACTCGCCACCTTCGAGGATTTTCTCAGGGACGATCTGGCCGGCAATCTGCAGATCAGTGACCTGCTTGAAGTCGGGCAGGTTACGCTGACGAGCGAGGGGCGCCCAGGTCTGCGGCTCTTCGGCGTAAGCAGCCAGCAGCGTCTTGTTGGCGACGTTGGCAAACAGGTTGGGGAAGTCGCTAGTGCTATGGAAAGCACGCGACACCACCTCGTTCTTGCTCATCCCCAGGGTGTTCACCCCACGGGAGCTGAGGTAGTTGCGGCACATCTCCAGGCAGGTGAGGCCATAGGCCGCCTTGCCCTCCTCGGTAGGAGCAGAGATCAGGCCAGCGCGGCGCTGAAGCTCGGAATCAAAGGCACGCACCAGGGTGTCGCCTTGGTCGCGGACCACAGTGATCGGTGCGCCAAAGCCAGGATTCACAGGGTTCTTAGCCTCAACGGCAATTCGGTGTTCGCGCACCACAGCGGTCAGAGCTTCAACCTGAGAGCGGCCACGGTTCTCAGAGAGGATCCGCTGCACCACATCTTCAGGCAGACGTGCTTCGGAAGCGGCGCGACGCACAACGAGCTCCAGCTTGTCAGCTGCAGCACGCTGCACAGCGTCATCCGCCTCGGGCTCAGTGGCAGGAGCAGCACACACAGCAGCTTCGGCAGCTGCTACAGGTGCATCAGTGTTCTCAATCACCGGGTCACTCCCGGCCTGCGATTCAACGGTCATGGAAGTGTCCACGGTTGGGTTAGTGCTGCGCATCACAGCGTGCGTGTCCTGGCCCGCAGAGACCAAGCTCACCAGTTGCGGCGACCATTCAGTCGCAACAAGCGGTGTGCCGGGATCACCTTCACGCCAGGCGTAGATCCGTGCGTCAACAGAGAACCGCGCAGATCCGGTCCTGAACCTTGGCAGTGCAATGTCCACTGCTTCAGCTGGACCATCTACCACCACGCGCCCTACAAGCTGATTCGTGCCATCAGCGGCACGCTCCAAGCTGAGATCCATCACCGCACCCCAGATCGAATCTGACGTGCGCTTGTGGTCGTAGTCGGCCGGTAATGGCCGCTCCGGCCAGCGGATTGCATCAGGCGTGTGGAGCAGTTGGAACCCATCTCCAACGTCGGCATCTGTAGAGATGACAATCGTGGCTGAGCGAGTTTCCTCGTCCCAGCTATTGGGCGCCAAAAGCGCCATTCGTTGGAGCTGCTGTTCCATGGCCTCAGGCTATGGACTGTGCATTTCCATCCATAGGCAATGGCCTGACAGTGCCAGATGTTGACGCCAGGTCTACATCCAGTTTCAATCCTGCAGCTCTTGCGCGATCCATATCAGCGCCAAGCTCCTGGATTACAAGCTCGGGCACGTACCCGAGCATCCGCTGCACCTCGGACAAGCTCATGAAGCCAGCACGCACTGCATCGACGTAAGCCGGGATCTCGCGGGCCGGATCCACCAGCCAGGTGATCGGCGGTGTCCACTCAAACCGTGCGGTAGCACGGCCCGTGTTTGACATTGCTGCAGCGTCTCGATACCAGACCGCAACGCGGTTGAGCAGCTGCGGGATCATGATGCCCCAGCGCCAGCGGGCAACAGCGCGGCGCATCTCCATCCAGCCCATCCGGCCACTGGAGAAGTTGACGTTCCCTAGGTCGCCGGTCAGCGCTTCATAAGTGATCTCGTACGCCTGGGCGATGCTCAGCAGATGGTATTTCTGATTTGCCACGTAGTCGCCTGACGTAGGCGGCTGGGCAAAGGTGATCGACTTGCCCGGTGGCAGGTTTTCAATCACGCCAGGCTCCAGTGTGTCGAGGAGCTCCGTACCACTGGCCACGGCATCAGCGTCTGAATCTGACACAAACGCCATGAAGCAGGCAGCCAGCTTGTCTTTCAGCAGCTGCGCAGCATCACGATCGCTCACATCCCGGAGCTTCAGCAGCGCACTCACGCCAAACGGCACACCGGTGGCCTGGCCAGGCCGGCGCATGTCGTACACGTGACAGATCTCGGAGGCGTTGACGAACTCGCTTTGAGCCCTGATTGATCCAGTCCAGTCGGTTTCACCTGGATGCGACAGCCGGATCCAATACCCTTCCAGCTTGCCGTTTTCGGCATACTGCTTGCCAAACCTGATCTTGGCGCCGTCATCCTTGGTGAGATCCAGGTAGTCGGGTTCTAGCACTTGCAGCTGCAGCGGGCTCAGCCCACGCGCCAGCTGGCTTTCATCAAACCGCCGCCGCACCAGGCAGCTGCCGCGCACCGCTACGGTCCGAGCAATCAGCGACTGCAGCCCGTAGAAGTTGTGTTGGCCATTCCAGTCGCAGTCCGTACTCTCTGCCCACTCGCGGTAGCCATCGGCATACCGTCGCGTCGCACCAACAGGCGCACCGGCAATGCCATCGCCTACCCAGTTATTGACAACCACTGCAACAGCCTTACTGGCCCACGGGTCAGAGTCCACCAGGTCTTGATGCCTGGCTACCATCCGCTGCAGCGACAGCCGCAGGTCAGCATTTGGGCCCTTGTTGGTGGCAAACCAGTTATCCGTGCGCCGGCTGAGCTTGGCCGCCTCAAAGGATCGCAGGTGCTCTATAGCCAGCTGCATCCTGGTTGCCTTCAGGGCATCTTCAAGGTCTTGGCGTTTTCCCATCACGCCCTCCGAAACGACACGTAAGTACGGCTCGGGCGATAGCTGCTGTTCTCCAGCTCGGCAGCCATCATGCGCTCCAGCTCGCGCATCTCAGCCAGGCTGCGAAACTCAGTAGAACGACCATTGGCACTGACACGCAGCACGCCCTCAGCAATTGCTGCACGCAGATCATCGAGCTGTGCTTGCGTGAATCTGGCCATAGCTCAGGCTATGGAACAGGATCAGTCGCGGCTTAGCCAGCTGCCACGACGGCGTGCAACGACAGGCGCCTGCTGTGATGTAGGGCCGGCAGCACTGGCTGATACCTGGGCAGCTATTTGGTCCCACATGGTGGCCCTGTTGTAGCGCCTGCTCACCAGCTGCAACGCGGCATAGGCATACCGCGTGCAGTCGCCACCTTCGTCATGCTCGCCGGCCGGCAGGATCCACTCGTACTGCGTGAAGCCCTTCACCACCTTCGGCTTTCGCTTCCATGGGAACAGCTCTTCTAGGAACTGATCGCTCGCCGCTTCGCCAAAGTGCAGATACCCAGGCCCTGGCGTCTCGTTCCGTAGCCGGCCCTGTAGATGGGCAATGCTGGTGTCCGTGCCGATTGGATACAGCAGGACCGATCGCTTCTGCACCGCTTGATTCTTGCGGTTGATGTCCACCGCCTTGCCCTTGCCGATGATCGCCTTGCCCTTCTGGCTGCTGCCCTTCACCGGCACCCACTTCTGACGGGTGCGGCAATACTCCCGGACTTTGTGAGTGGCATGGCCTCCGTCGTCAATGGCGCCCTGCGCAATTACCAGCTCAATGCCATCATCACGCTTCCACCTTGTCTCGCTGATCCGGTCCAGCTGCTCCCACACTTCATCCGCTTGGGGGTCGCCGTGAATCTCAAAGTGCCCCAGGTGCCAACCTTCCTCACCAACGCCCCAGCCCCACAGCGTCACTACCAGCCGTTCACCCATCGAGCCGCCACCGCCCTGCACGTCAACGCCAGCAGTGATCAGCAGCACGCCATCAGGCACGCTGCCCACCGGGTAGCCGTTACCAGCGTCGGTGTCTTGCCGGCGCTTGGCGAGGCCATCGGCATTGAACTGGTTCTCAATGGCGTCCCGCCACGCTTCAGCGGCTCGCTTATTGACCCAGCCCTTGAGCAGGATCCGATCTGTCTGGGCCCTGACGAACTGATCGCGGATCTCTGCCCAGCTGATCCAGCCCAGCGGGGCATACCAACCGGGCAGATGGAATCCAGCCGTCATCCCATCGCCCTGAGCGCTTGGCACCCATACGCCCTCCGGCAGGAAACGCGCCTTGTGTCGCTCCTCAAACCGCTCGCTGCAATGCACGCACTCGTACAGAACCTCAGCGTCTGGCCGTTCCCATTTGAACTGCGACCAGATCAGATGCTGCCGCGCTCCGCATGCGGGACAGGGGACGTGATATTGGCGTCGATCTGACCTGCTCTCAAACTCCTTTGTCACCCGACACGCTTCCGCTTCGCCTGGCGTGCTGGTGATCAACGTCTTGCCGTTGCGGAAGTTGGCGGTACGGGCCTCAAAGTTCTCCAGCGGGTCGCCTTTATCGTCCATCTCCAGCGGGTAGCTGGACACCTCATCGGCAAACAGGTTTGCTGCTGGCATCGACTGACCGGCGCTGGCACTGTTGGCCCCTGTCAGCACGAACAACCCACCAGGGAACAGCTTCAGGAACGCCGTATTGCCGCTGTCCCGAGCACGTGGTGGCGGAATCCGTTCTGCAATCACCGGCGTCTCACGGATGAACGGCTCCAGCCGCTGCCGGTTCAAGCGCTTTGCCATCTCAATCGTCGGCTGTGCCAACAACGTCGGCGCCGGCCGCCAGTGGATGATGTACCCAAGCCAGTTCAGACCCACCTCCGTCTTGCCCAGCTGGCTGCCAAACATCAGCACCACACGCCGCACCCTGCTGCTGGCGCTCAGGCAGTCCATTGGCTCGCGCAGGTATGGCGTCCGGCTTGTGCGCCACGGCCCAGGCTCTGGGCAGCCGATGCCGCTCAGCACGCGATGAGCCTCGGCCCACTTGCTAACGCTGCCGGTCACCTCAGGCCGTAGGCCATCTAGAAATGCCTGCCGGTAGGCCAGTGCTGCGTCAGCCATCGGTCAACGCCCGCAGTGCGGTCAACACCTCAGCCTCCAGGCGCTGCTCAATCTCAAACGGATCGGCCAGTGCTGCCAGGTCAGCACTCACCCTCGGGATGATCCCAAGCAACCCCTCGCGGACGCTCTTCGCTAGCGCAAATGCTTCGCGCTTCATTGCATCAATAGATCCCACCTCCTGCCGTGCCTGCAGCGCCTGCACCTTGGCCAGCTCCGCCTGATAGTGCAGCTTCCGTTCCTCGCTGATGTCTCGCCCTGGAATGGCGTCATCACGCAAGGCCATGACCGCAGCAGCTACAGCCGCCGCCGCAGTGGATGGCGGCGACACCAGATCAGGCCGCTGTTCAGCAGGCCGCCGATTCCTTGCCTGCCCTTCCTGGCTGATCTTGGCGTTGTTGTTTGGCCTTGTGTTCCGGTCCCACAACTCCAACGCCAAATCACGGTCCAGCCAACGGCGACCATCCTTCTCAACGATCGCTGCAGCAATACGGCTCTTCATCGCCGTACTTACGGTTGGCTTGCTCACGCCCTTGATCAGAGCAAACTCCGCTGGCTTCACCAGCATCGGCATACCGTTAGAACAAAGTTAGTAGAGCTGCCCGCAGGCTAACGATCGCCTAACTTCTCCTAACCGGCCGGGGTTCGTATGTCCAAACCCAAGACGGTGAGAAGGGTTTCAGGTCTGGCGCTGGCTAGCGAGCGTCGTTCGAATACACCA
>Ga0213922_1000127_pt1 | contig 44964 bp, 50 predicted proteins | sample McNCre2917MG_FD_165060 | JGI IMG/M metagenome (GOLD analysis project Ga0213922, IMG submission 165060) | Freshwater microbial communities from McNutts Creek, Athens, Georgia, United States - 29-17 MG | ecosystem: Environmental > Aquatic > Freshwater > Creek | place: USA: Georgia | collected... | reverse complement strand
GGTATCAGTCTGTTAGATACCTTTCATCTGGTAGGGTACACGCTTGCATACCCTACCGTTACCTACCTATCTACTCGTTGTCTTCGTCTTCGTCTTCGTCTTTGGTTAATTCTGCTGTATCGTTTACGTGACTTGCGATTTCGTGCCAGTCTATGGAACGTATAAACCCATTTATAACATCACCGATGAATCCGGTATTGATACCTCGGTATTCGCTATTCATATATTCATCTACGAAATCCTGGCACCAGTCTGCATCGACTGGTTCGCCATTATCGGATGCGATAGATACCATATCATCCATAAACCAAAGCCCTACGTTCCACGTTTCGTAATTCGCCCAGCCGTTATATCGTTCCATAGTTACCTACCTGTTACCTTTCATCGGGTATTGATACCCTGCATCCATCTACACTACTAGTCTACCAGATTGTACGGTATGTGTGTATGTGAGATATTGCACACTACCGTATACCCTACGCCTGGATTCTATCTACCCTGTAGAATCCACAACCCACAATAGATTATATAGAATGCGCCAAGTGTGAACACTGATACTACAAAATTCTCTATTGCACGCCTAGCACGTCTACCTGCATCAAATGATTTCTTGCACATAATGTCCCACCTTTCATTTGGTAGGGTATACGGTATGCACACCCTACATCTGCCTACCTGTTACCCTATTACGTGGTTACCTTCACACGCATTTTCCACATCTGGGTCAATAATGAAATCCGATACTTCCGCCAATTGTGAATACATCAAACCGATACACTCAGTAAAACTATCGGACAATTCCGGTACGTCTGCACATACCGTAGTAATTGCTTGTTGCACGTTACGTAAATTCTGCATGACATGACCTAGCATTTGATGTGCATTTTCCAACGTCTGAATTTCCATTTGTTCTAACCTTTCATCTACTCGTTATCAGCGTACGCCGATGGTATACGACACTCGCAATTGTCACAGTATAATTCGGGATTTTCCCAATTGACATCTGATATTTCTACAAACCAATTATCGTTGTCGGTATCAGCGCATAATTTCAGGTTGTTATTCACACAATCTGGGCATAGGCAGACACAATCGCGCGTTATGTAATAGATGGGATAACATCCTGGAAATGCTACCGTTGGGACGGGTTTACTTGCGTCTACTTTGTATGCGAAATTCTCTTTTATCATCGGTCTATTTACCTTTCACCATCAATTCAGAAATGCAAAACGATGTGCACCAAATAGATACTGGGAATGCATAGATACATAACGCCATAAACAAATCAGACATCAACATCACTACCACCTGCTAACCTTTCATAATGTGCAGGGTATACATAGGCGCATACCCTGCTAACCTTTCATCTATTCAGTATCGCCATACTCTGATTTGTAAATACACGACTCGCATATATTGCATATATCGTAATCACTTGACGGTATATGGTGGATTGTTACCTCGTAACAAGTACCCCACACATTACAATTTCTACAACGTGCAAAATCGCTGTCAGCATCAAAATCTGGTCTACCTACAAAGTCGAATTCACCATTTACATAATGCGCAGGGTAATTGCATACCTTGCCAACGCTTGCTAGAATTTCATCTACAGTTTCCATAATTTCCTACCTTCAATAAGAGTATTACATACCGTACGGTATATGACAAGTGTAAAATATCACACTGTTAGCGTATGAAATATTCTGTCCCGTCTACCCACTGCGTACCGTCTATGTGCCACACATAGGATTTCTGGTATACGTGCAAACCTGACCCTATACCCGACAGTATGGCATTGATACGTGATTTCGTTGTCTGAGTAGAATACCCACGATTCCACAAGGTAATTCTAGTCAAGCCTATTTCGGCAATTAGATTGTTGTGTAGATACACAAGGGTGATTCTACTTTCGTCTGCGTCTATGTGACGAACTTCCGTATTATCCAATTTCCAGGATTTACCCTGCCGAATAGCCTGCATCATTTGTTTCTCAATTACTCTCATTTTGTTTACCTTTCATACTGGCAGGTACACATTTGCATACCTGCCGATACTACCGTCTACCTTTGTTGATTTTTGTTTACTTTGTTGGTTTGAGAATGATTCTCAACTATCCTGAAATGTGTGTTTTACTTTTGAACCAGTGGGGGTGAAATTGTCCACTAATTCGATGTAGTGACCCGTAGAATTAAACGATTTACGGAACGCATAAGAAAATGCTCGGTCATAATCGTGAAATGAGTAACGGGTAACTTTCTTACCTACTTTGATTTTGACAGTGTATTTGTGCAACTTAGCCATTTCTTTGTTTACCTTTCATGTAACTTGCTTACGGGGATATTATTGCATACCCGTACGGTATATGCAAGGGTTGTGAGTGTGGACAATTACACACTGGTATACACGCTTAATTACTTGACAGCGTACCTATACCTGTGGTATTCACGCGCGCGCGTTCCATTCTATACCAAATCGCTCATCTGGTAACGTGGTATTTGTACGATGTAAAATGAGGACTCCGAAATGCTGGAATACACGATGTGGGGTACCGGGTAAGGCAACCTCCCGTCCCCAGTGCGTGTATTGGATGGGGGGACTCCTACAGATAAATCTCACTCTCTTCTACTCACTTATTTCTCCCATCGTAGAAACTATCTAAACTCATCTACTACATACTTGCAAAGTGTAACAATAGTAAATTTCTTTCCTACCTCACTTACTCCAATTGTAAGGTGGTCAACTACTGTTACATACAATTTATACTCAGGTAGAAGATTGATAGATGGTGCTGTAGTAAGTGTGTTCCGTATAACTGGCGTATGGTGTGCATATCAAGGTAGTGCAAGTCAGATAGGTGTTCCGTATGCACACGTACGTTGTACGTACAGATATTAGTAGTATTATGATTAGTATGAACAAGATTAGTACCCTGTACCATTACGTCCTTAAGAATGTGCGTGTAGTTGATGGTGATACGCTCGAGGCTGATATCGACTTAGGTTTTGGTGTAGCCCTTACAGCAATCAAGATACGCCTAGCAAAGATTGACTGCCCTGAGATGAGTACAGAGGCTGGAGTAACCGCTAAAGGCTTTACTGAAAACTGGGTTAACAGTAAGGTAAATACCGTACAGATAGTTGTTAGTGTAAAGAACCATAAGAAGGATAAGTACGGCAGGATACTAGGTTCTGTCTCAGCTGATGGAGAAGACCTGGCTGAGATGCTTATGAATGCTGGTCACGCTATGGGTTATATGTAGATATAGGGTATTATGTTCTTGCCACTGAGAAGTGAGCATCAACAAGAACAACAACATACCAAAGGAAGAACCCCAGTGACAAGCCGGGGTTTTTCTTTGTTAACAGAGGCTAAGAGCCAATGGAATATTCTGACGTGGGTTTTCTGGAGACTTTCATTCAGAATGCCACCTCTCGGTGGTGATTACAGTATACATCTAGACTAGTAGATATACCACTATATGGTACAATTGGCAGTAAGAACTACTCGCTACCCCTGCAAAGGATGAGTCATCCCGGCGGCAGTTTAGAGTCCGTACGCTGTTATTCAGGTCAAGTTTCGCTCTAAGACGGTTGGAATCCGTCAGTAGTTCACGAGTGTGCTGGTATGAATAACTTTGGATTGGTAGTTGATACTAGCACATACAATATTGGTCAAGGTGGTCTAGGTAGGGCTTACTCTTTCACCTATCGAGGGCTTCAATTCCGAGGATACAGATTAGAGTATCTCCAATATTGTTAGACTCGTTTATCGAGTTCGTATTGAATACGCTTCTCAGCGATTGCTAAGTATTCTGCATCAAGCTCGCACCCAATAAAGTTCATTCCTTCACGCATTGCTGCCTTGCCTGTAGTACCACTACCCATAAATGGGTCTAATACCGTACACCCTTTTCTAGTTACCATTCGTACAAGATAGCACATAAGGTCAGTAGGCTTGACCGTTGGATGGTGATTGGCAGCTACGCTATCGTTACGTTGATAGGCTGTTTCGTTACGTACTTCTCTGCCATCATGCGAATATTGCTTAGGCTCTAAACCTTCTAGTCCTTCATTACGGTCTTTCTTGTTAGCCTTAGAACAGTAAAAAAACCTAGATGCTGAACCACCTAAGTCATCATGCCCTGTACGTGGATGTGGTTTTTTGCCATTTAAATGTTGTGTGTCTTTATTAAATGAGATACCACCAGACCTACTAGGTTTTGTATCAGGGAATAACTCTAGTACTTCTTGTGAGCCATCATGTATGAAGTTAGCTCCCCATCTACCTAGTGGATTGGCTGGATTAGCACCTGATAGGTCACTACTATTCTTCCAGGAGTTATCCATTACGCCACCCCTCTCACGTATTTTATCTACGCCAGTAGATAACTTAGCAAAGTCATCTTCATCCATAGGAACACGTGTGCCATCTATGTTAATGGCTCCTGTACCCCACTCTAGTACGTTACTTGCAATCGTACCTTTGATAGGTTTTTGAGCCATAGTAATCATTTCCATAGCTGGCTTTAGGGCTGTCCCCCAGCCTTGCCAAGCCTTGGCTTTATCAGTAATAGGCTCATATGGTGCAACCTCATTACTGGTCAATTTGTTCTCTTTATCAACGTCAGAGGCTTGATATGTGGATGCTGTAGGGATTGCTCTACCCCTATTGGGATGTCCAAATGACTTGTCAATAGCACAACTTACGTTGTGTGATTTAGGAAATCCACTACCATAAACCCACGCAATACAATCTTTGATGGTGAACCCAGCATCTTCAATATTGACCGCCATACGATGCTGCGTACGGGTACTAGCAAACGATAAAAGATAGCCACCAGGCTTAAGTACACGTAGGCATTCTTGCCATATCTCAACAGAAGGTACGTCATAATCCCACTTCTTGGACATAAATGATATACCGTACGGTGGGTCAGTAACGATAGAGTCTATGCTGTTATCGGGATAGGTTTTGAGGGTATCAAGGCAGTTACCAAGATGTAATGTGTATGGATTTACCAAGATGGTGTCTCCACTACAATCCAGTCATCAGCAAAAAAACAGTCAGATGGTAGTGTGAGTGATTCCATTTGAGTCTCTGCTTCAGGGGTTTTGACAACAAAGCAATTGAATACTTCTGACCAACGTAATGTTAGCTGGTCACTACCCCAGTGAACACGACTTACAATCTTCCCATATGCAATATCGTTGTATATCTCGCCAAATGTCATATCACTACCTCTAGGTAATTCTAACCTAGTAAAAGTGTCATGTCAACGGAACTTAGATACCTTTTTGGCTATGGATTTAGGTTGTGCAACAAACTGCTTTCCAGTTTTGTTGCCCTCTGCTTTGGCTCGATTAGTTGCTGCCTTTTCACCAGAACTAAGTGCTGACCAAGCCTTATCTGGCAGATACCGCTTTTTACCCTCTGAAGGTGTATTGTCACTAGTACGCCACTTCTGGTCAGTCCATTTTGCAAGGCTATTATCAGCCTTTTTTGGACCTTCGTAACCACCACCTGAAGCCTTGTATTTTTGTACTGCTAACTGAGCTTTGCGGGCTGACCATTCGCCAGAATCACCACCTTTAGATGATGATTTTACGTCACTAACTATCTTATTCCAGAGGCTTGGATTAGTCTTTTTTGCAGTACTCACAGGGCATTATTCCTAGTAAAAGTGACCCATTTGTTTGAGCATATTCAGAGGCTTAATGGGTTCTATGAACTAATTCTATCCTGTTGGGAGAGGTAGATTTATCCACTTAATAAATGAATATTTACTGCCAATCCCGATTATTGGGGGGTAAGTTTTTTGAGGGGGGAGGGTCAAGTTTTTTATACCCCTATTAACAAGAAGATATATATACATACTACGTATGTACATATATATGACGCACGTAGTGATTGTGTTATGATTATCCAAGGAAACAACTATGCCATACGTAAATAAAGCCAGACCTTACGACAAGGAATATAAGCAACAGGTTGCTAGGGGTGAACACCCAACCCGTATGGAAAGACAGAAGGCTCGTAGGGCTATGGATGCTAATGGTGTAGCCCGTAAAGGTAAAGACATCGACCATAAGAAACCTCTTTCAAAAGGTGGTACTAATGCACCTTCCAACCTACGGTTGGTGAAACCTGCGACCAATCGCAGTTTCAAAAGAAACTCAGATGGTAGCGTCAAGTAATTGATGTGATACACTGTCATTGATGACAGGTTACTGTCAGAGGAGTACAGTGATGAAGATTATTTCCTTTTCAAGGGATTCTGACGCAGAGGTTGTAATCAACCCTAAGGTTCCTGGAACCTACGATGTAGCAATCAAGACTGAAGATAGCACCGAAATGCTGTCAGCGGTATCTGCTGGTGAAGCTTGGATGTACATTCGCAACTACGAAGCAAAAGTTCCAATGAAGATTATGTTAGACTTTGCAGAGTTGGCTATTCGTTCTATGCAGGTTGTAACTCCTTCGTATAAGTTGATATTGAATCCAGAGGTTACTGATGCTGAATAAGGCTATTCTTATTGGTCGCTTGGTTGCTGACCCTGAACATCGCCAAACTGGTAGTGGTAAGTCAGTTGCTAACTTGCGTATTGCGGTTGACCGTAAGGGTAGAGAGAAGGAAACGGACTTCTTTGATGTTACGGCTTGGGGTCAGTCTGCGGACTTTGCTTGCACTTACCTATCTAAGGGTAGGCTTGTGGCTATTGATGGTCGTATCCAAGTTCGCTCATATACTGATAAAGAAAACCAACAGCGCAAGGCTTGGGAGATTATTGCTGATACGATTCAGCCTTTGGACAGTGGAAAGACTGGAGGCGGAAGTGAATCGCCTAAGTCAACTGCTAGTCAATCTGACTTGAATGAGATTGAAGACCCGTTTGCTTAGGAACCCACAGTCCTAGTGGAATGAAGTACGTAAGAGGAATGAAGACGGACAACGCTTCGTCATACTCATTCCTCTTTAATCTTGGACCAGCGAGCCTCGGTTCTAGGTCAGGCATACTCTGTACTTCAGTTACATAGTCACCATCGATGAACTCAGTAAGTAAGATAGCGTAACCGTTATAACGTCTTAGGTAGTCCCATTTGGATTTAGTAATCATTACATCGGGGTACGTTCCAAACTTATGAGTGCGTTGCTTAAACTCGCAAATGCCTTTTGATTCTCCAGATACCCACTCAATATCGTGCCTACACTGCTTGTTGGTGGTTGATATATCACACTCACCAAATATGCAGAATAGACGGCTTTGCAGTTTGAGTGCTGCATATGCTTCAGCCTGTCGATTGGCGGAGGTTTCAAAAGACTTGTACATAAAGGATTCTATAGGTAATCAATGAACGAAGTTAAGACTATATGGAAAACTCCAGATGCTGAGGAACATATTTGTTTCTGTGCAAGAGTTTCGTCAAGCAAACAGTTTGATAGGTCAGAGCGAGAGAATAAACGTCTTCTCAAGTACTGTATGCGTAATAACCATTGGTCAATATTTGAGATGGCTAACTGGACAATTGAAATTGAGACGACTAGAATGGTTAGCCGTCAGTTCATACGGCATTCAAGTATTCGTGTCCAGGAGTTCAGTCAAAGGTATGCAGAGGTTGATAAACCCATCATTGCGCCATCTATGCGTGGTAAGCATCCGTACAATCGTCAATCATCCATCGAGTTGCCAACTGATATGCAGGTTTATGCTGACAGCATTGTTTCTGATGCAGTTCGCAAGATTCAAGAGTCATATGACCAGTTGATTGAATGTGGCGTAGCCTTTGAAACGGCAAGGGCTATCCTACCTGAGTGTGCGCCTACTAAGTTGTATGCCAACTCATACATCCGCAATTGGATTCACTATATGAACGTACGGCGTGGTAACGGTACGCAAAGCGAACATGAGGACTTGGCAAACAAAATATTTGATGAGTTCAAAATACAGTTTCCCTTTATTGCAAGTGTTATGGAAGAGATGAATGAAGAATCGAAGGAGAGTAAAAATGTTTAACCTACTAGATAAAGATGCAGTCATTCCTACTAGGGCTACGTCAGGGTCAGCAGGATTTGACCTATACGCAACTACAGAGCATACTATCTATAACGGCAGTATTGTGATTGTTTCCACTGGTGTGTCGGTAGATATCCCTGAAGGGCATTACGCTATGGTTTGTTCTAGGTCAGGTCTAGCTGCTAAGTATGGTGTCTTTGTATTGAATGCACCAGGAATCATTGATTCAGATTACAAGCAGGAAGTAAAGGTAATCATTTCAAAGGTTCCTGGAAATGGTATTGAAGAACGTGAGTTTGTAATCAACAAAGGTGACCGCATTGCTCAGTTAGTATTTGCTAAGTGCGATGTAGATATCCTGACCCCAGTAACAAGTGATGCTATTCGTACTGGTGGACTAGGTAGCACAGGTATCTAGTAGGCAAATTAAAAGAGCCAGCTCTGGGAGTAAGCTGGCTCTTCATCATGAAAGGTAGCCTGAATCGAGGTAGGTAGGTAGGTATAACTCAGACAAAAATAGTATACATGATTACTAATTCTCTGCAATACCTGAATTAATATATTCAACGTATTCCAAAGCAACTTTCATCTGAGACCTAGCCGATGTTGGATAGCCTCGTTTTTTGTAAATGTTTTGCAGATGGTAATGTACCGTACGTGGTGAGATGAGTACTTTCTCACTAATCTCTTTAACTGTAAGTTTATCTACAGCCATTAAATGAAGGATGTACTTCTCTTTTACTGTGAGGTTGTCAAACATCTCTTGCTCTCCTTTTTAAGGTATTAAACTGGGTCTCAGCTTTTCCTTCTTCCTCATAGAAGTAAATGACATTTTGTTGTTTACCGTTTGAGTAATCTTCTCGATGGAATACAAAGTACTTATATGTTGGATGTTTGGTTATCTCGCCTAAATTGCATATGAGTGTGTGACCCATACATCGTCCGTTTATACATCCCTCTTCGCAGAACTGTTTGCCAGTAAACTTCTCTTTCCATTTTGGAGATACACCCATAGGTGTTCCAAAAGTACGCTCGTCAAGAAGGTTAGCAAGATGAACAATTGCGTTTATGTACAAAGGGTCATCAGTAGATGTGATTAATTTTTGTGCCATATGATAAGTTTATCAGTTATGTATTAATAGCGTCATACGTTACAATCCGATTATGGGCGTACTAAAGAAATACCAGAATCCTAGTGGTGGATTAAATGCTGCTGGACGAGCGCATTTTAAAAAGACTACTGGTGCCAACTTAAAACCACCGGCTCCTAATCCTAAAACGCCTAAAGATGCTGCAAGGCGTGATTCATTTTGTAGTAGGATGAAAGGTATGAAGGCAAAGCGTACGTCTGCAAAGACTGCTGCTGACCCTAATAGCCGTATAAATAAATCGCTAAGAGCGTGGAACTGTTAATGAGGCAAGAATGAAAACTAAAGCACATCGTGGGTTTAAAGTTGTACAGGCTGAGATTGCCAAGAAACAAGGCATCTCTATGAATAGTGCAGGTGCTATTCTTGCATCAGCTGCTCGTAAAGCAAGTCCTGCGGCTAAGGCTAAGAACCCTAGACTCAAGAAAGTATTAGGCAAGGCTAAGTAAATGCTTAACCAAATGAATAAGCACATCAACCATCTATCTTGGAGTAAGTTGATGGGCATTGAACAAAAAGAACATAACTTAGACCGTCCTCCAACTCCACTTGAATTTCGTAAGAATGAGCAACGAGAGCATAACCTTAAATCTGTCCCTAATATGCGTAGGGCTTTAGAGGCTGAAGCAAGCGAGCATTCTAATCCAATGGGAGATATCGTCATTAAAGGCTCATTGAGTCAACGTAAAAAAGCAACTGCTGTTTATAAAGGAGAATAACTATGCCAATGGGAATGCCTTATCCAAAAGGTTCTATGTCTATGTCAAAGTTGATGGGTGTTGAATCTGGTGAGCATAAGAAACCTATGAAATCAACATCTGCCGTAATGAAGGCTGAAACAAAAGAATATGGCAAGCGTCCTTCATCTGTTGCTTCTATGGTTAGAGGTGAAGTGAAAGAACATAGTCTTATGAAGGGCAAGAAAAAATAATGCCACAGTCAGGATTAACTGAAGATCAAGCATATCGTCTTGCTCAAGAGCAATCTAAAGCCAGAAGGGAAGGGAGACCTATTCCTCCTCCTCCAGTTAGATTGTCTACACAGCCAAAGTATGTTATGAGTGAAGAAGATGCATATCGTCTTGCTCAAGAGCAAACAAAGGCTAGAAAAGAAGGAAGACCTATTCCTCCTCCTCCAGTCCGAACTAGAAATATGAAACAAGGTATGACATATGGTATGGGTAATACTGATAAGTCTGTATTTGGACCACCTAAAGCACCTGAGTCTGGTGGAGATGTCTTGGAGTTTTTGAAAGGAAATCAAGGTACACCACCTGGTAAAGCTCTTGCATATGGAGTTTCACTTGTGCAACAGTCTGTGAAGAAAGGTCAAATGAAAGACCCTTCTGAATATATGAGGCTATTATCTGGGTCAGAAGAGTTTCGTAAACTTGCCCCAGAATCTCAACAACAAGTTCGTCTTGCAATGAGGGAATGGTTTCAAACGCAGTCTATGTTTAATCCTGTAAAAGCACTTGAAATGAAGAAGCGTCAAGGAAATCAAGAGCCAAAAGTAAAGATGGATGAAGCAGCAGAAGCAAAGAAAGTTGCTGATATGATTTCTATCTTCTAATAATGAAGGTTAATTTAATCAACCTGATTAGTTGTTTCACTAATACTACAAGCAGCAATAACAATATTGTCAGCTACAGATGTTGATTTAGTAATCTCAAATATCAAGTACCAAAGTGCCTTTTGCAAGTCTTCTTGCCGAGTGGCACTTTCTTTTTTGCCAGCCCTGCCAACGTATTTCAGGACGTTGCCTAGTGCAAAATTAAGACTCCAGTCAGTAATAACGTCTATTGCTTGAATCTTTCCTTGGCGATAATGCTTTACTACTGGTATATCTGACATAGTAAAAGTATACAACAATAAGGGCATCAAGTAAAACAAGTGACACCAAAGGCAAGAAGATATCTTTCGTATGGTCGTAGTGACAACAGTAAAGACCCAATCACTGAAAAAGATGGAGAGCGATACAAGACTAGAAATGGAACCTTAGTTAAATTATGTAACGCAGAAATCTCTATCAACAAGTCTACGTTCCTATGCAAGAACTTCGCTATTAAAGGGGGAAACTTGTGTATGAGGCACGGCGGTATCCCAAAGGAAGTCGTAGCGGTTGATAAGGCTAACTTTACAACAGGATTATCAAGTCGTACTGGTGCTGCATCTCGTTTTAGGAATGTTGGTTCTCGACTACTAAAACGTATTGACGAACTAAGAGAAGACCCAGAGTTGTGGTCTCTTAGAGATGACACTGCATATATTACTGCATTACTTGATACAAGGGCAGAAGCAGCAGCTGAAGGTGTAAGCATTGAGCAATACAAGAAGATACAAGAGATGTATCGTACTTGTGTTGAGAAGAAGTACGCTGAAGATTTTTGGGATACGTTTGATGCTTTAGGTAAAGCACTCAATGAGGTAATGTCTGAGTATGCAGCTGCAAAGGATGTTATTGAACTCATTGAAAAAAGAACGAGTATTGTAGAGACAGAACAGCGACTACTTCATCAGAAGGCGTATACACTAGAGGTAGACCAAGCGTTTAGCCTAGTTATGCAGTTGGTGAATATCATTAAGGCTAATGTTTCTAACAATGAGGAATACCAAGGTATCAAAGCTGGTATTGGTAAATTGCTTGCTGTCTACGCAGATTCTGTTGATGACATGATTATAGATGCAGAGGTAATAGATGGCTCAGAAGAGTCTGGTCAATACGAAGATAACGCCGAAACCACTCAAGAAGTTCATCCGACCGAATAAGCCTTTGAGTATTGCATTGCTTGAGGCTATGCAAGAGAAATTTGATGATGTTATTGATGGTAGTGAGTTTGGTTCAACGGCTCACCCTATTGATGGTAGTGAGTTAGAGTATACGAAGTGGCTACGAAAGTTTGCCCCACACGCTGCGTCAGCACCACTCGGTAAGCATCACATACGTGCGTGGGAGTGGGCTGAAGGCATTAAGACTGGTTCACCTCCACCGGCGTTGATTGAGTGTTGGTTTCGTGGTGGTGGTAAGTCTACTACGATGGAACTTATATCCAGTCGTATTGCAGTTAAGGCTACTCGCAGGTTCCTTCTGTATGTGTGTTCAACGCAGGATGCCGCTAACCGTCACGTTGCCGACATTGCTAACACGATGGAAAAGTGTGGCATTGAACGGGCTATTAATAAGTATGGATATTCAAAGGGTTGGAATGCTGAGAAACTGCGTACAGCTAACGGATTCAATATCCTAGCTTTTGGACTTGATACCGGCGCACGTGGTGTGAAGTTAGACAACCTTCGCCCAGACATGATTATCTTGGATGATATTGATGAATTGGATGACTCAGTCAATAGGGTTGAAAAAAAGATTCAAACTATCACCCAGACTATTCTCCCTGCGAAGAGTACTGACTGTGCAATCGTATTTGTTCAGAACAGAATCCACGCTAACTCAGTAATGAGCCGAGTGCTTAGTGGTGAGTTGGATATGTTACAGAACAGAATCCAATCACCTATTGTTCCAGCTATTCAAAACTTACAGTATGTGCCTGTTGAAAAAGAGGACGGACGCACAGGGTACAAGATTACTGGTGGTGAGGCTAACTGGGAGCATAAGTCTATTGAGGTTTGTCAAAGAGAAATTGATGACTTTGGTATTATCGCTTTCCTTCGAGAGTGCCAGCATGAAGTTGGTGTTGGAGGTAAGTTCTTTGCTGACTTCAAGGAATATGGTCCAGACGGAGAACCTTGGCACGTAGTAGATGCTGTAGAACTTCAGCCCTGGTGGAGATACTGGGCAAGTCACGACTTTGGTACAGGCTCACCAGCGGCATTCATTCTCTATGCAAGTGATGAAAAAGAGAATATCTACGCTATCGGAGAGTTTTACGAAGCAGGTCACGTGTCCTCTAAACAGGCTGAGAATGCACTTCTCCTTATGGAGAAGCATAAATTAGCAGAACCAGCAGACAGACGTTTCAAGGATGGTAAGTGGAACACTAAACTTGAAGCAGTTGCATTTGACTGGGCAAATACATTTCCACCTGAGAATGTTTCTCAACGTATTGGTGAGTATCCAGTAGAGATATGGTGGAAGAAGGGTATTCCTTGTGTACGTGCAGTTAAAGACCGTAAGGCTGGTTGGCGTAGAGTCAAAGAATGGTTGATTGCAAGTAGAGTGGATGGTGACAAGGTGAAGCCAAAGTTACGCATTCTCAGGGATGCTTGTCCTAACCTTATTAGGGAACTAAGCAATACTATGGCTGACCCTAGAGACCCTGAAGAGATTGATGGAGGTACGAGGAGTGACCACGCGATTGACTCATTCCGCTATGGATTGATGTGGCGTGAATATCCGGTCAAGTGTCCAGAGACATCAGATATGAAAACGTGGAAGCCATTATGGGCAGATGATGGGTACGGTAGGAAAGATTACCTGTGAAAACTATGAACATTTACTTTGGTACACTTGCATTTATAACTACTTGTGCGTGTGTATACACCGCATATGAATTACACTGCATTCGTAGGAATATACCTGCACGTAAAAAGCAGGATGATAAGGATTGGTACATCTGATGCGATTACCTCTACAGCGCAAGAGGAATAAGAACACTCTTGGAATGGATGTTATGTCTGGGATGGTTTCTTTTGCCGAGCAAAAGATGCAAGAAGATATGCAACCTAAAGTTATGGCATTTGAAAAGCGTATGGTTGATGGCATCCCCGGTGCTGCTCAACTAAAAAATGATGAGACTATTAATGACAATAATCTTACGCTAGACCATAACTCAAATGAGTGGAAGGTATTACCCGATGCTCCTGATGAGGAAAAGATAAAGATTACCAAGTTCGTCAAAGAGCAGTTTGATATTGCTTATCGAGCAAGGCAAGAGATGGAACTTGAGTGGGCTATGGCTATTGCCTTCTTTGAAGGTAGGCAGTGGTTCCGAATCTCAAGCCAAACACGTAACCTAATCCAGTTACAGAATAAGGACGAACCTAACCGTTACATCACAGTCAATAAGATGCGCCCATTGATTGATGGTGTTGTAGGTAAGTTGACTCAGGTTGCACCAGATGCGAGAGCTGTACCACTTTCGCATTCCAAAAAAGACCTACTTGCTTCTGATGAAGCAAACCACATCTGTGGTCACTATAACCGTAAGTTCAGTCGAGAGACTCAGTTAAAGGAACGTGTACGCTGGGCTTGTGTGTGCGGAACATCTTATCTAAAGATTTACTGGGATGCCAAAGGTGAACAGGTTATGCCGTACTTCTCTCCTGAAACAGGTGAGATTACAGGATATGAAAACATCCAGATTGGTGATGTCAAGGAAGAGATTCTTCCTGCCTTTGACGTATTTCTAGACCCAACAGCCAAGCGTGATGCTGACGTTCGTTGGTTGATTCACGCATCTGCAAAACCACTGTCTTGGTTCGTAGACAACTATGGTGACACAGGTAAGTTAGTTAACCCTGACGCAATGATGGGTAATAACGCATCATATATTGATGCTTACCTTGAAGGTGGCAACGGTTCAGGTAATGGATGGGTTCCACCATCTACTGCTAGACTTGCACAGAGTGACTCCAAAAAACGTGCTGCAATTGTTTATGAGTACTGGGAAAAACCGTCACAGCAATATCCATCTGGACGATACATAGTTAGCACTAACGCTGTATTACTACACGCTGGACCTTGGTTATACAAGAAGAAAGACGAGTTTCCATTCATACCTCTTCGTTGGCAACCACGTAGTGGTACACCGTACGGACACTCACTAGGTTTTGACCTTTGCTCATTGCAACAGACATACAATCGAGTTTACTCACGTATGCTTGAGCAGTTTGAGCAACAACGAGACTATGTAATGGTTCAGCGTCTATCTAATGTAGGTGCTGATGCATTCAACAATACTGGTGATGATTACTACGACGAGACTCGTACGTACAAGAAGATTTACTACAACCCCGGTTCTGCGCCTCCAGTAGTAAGTCGTGCGCCGGGCATTGGTGGTGACCTATTCCCTATGCTTCAATATGTTGAAAAGGACATGATGGATATTGCTGGATTGCATGATGTGTCTCAAGGTATGGCTCCTGCTGGAACACCTGCTGAGGCAGTTCAGTTGCTTCAAAGAGCGGACAATACGCAACACTCTTATGTACGTGCGGACATTGAGATATCAGCCGCCAAAATCAAAGAGTGGGAGATTGCTCTTGTTGAAGAGTTTGGTGTAGCACCATTCATTGGTAATGTTGACCAAGAGTCTAATCCATACGAAAACATCGAGCAGGGTGTTATTACATTTGAGCATATTCGCAACGGAGGTCAATACCGCATTGTGTATGTGCCTGGTTCAAGTATGGAAGATAGCCCTGACCAGAAGTTACAGAAGTTACTGACTATGCGACAGATGGGATTGTTTGGTGACCCTGGTGACCCATCAACAAACAAGCTTGTTGTCAGTATGTTGAACATTCCTGAGACATCTAAGATTATCCAACATCTTGATGAACAGGAAGAAGGTATGGCTCAACAGGCAATGATGATGCAACAGCAAATGGCACAGCAACAAGGTCTTGCTGCTGAGTCTGCTCGTAAGTTTGACCCAGAAGCTGCTCAGTTGCAGTCTGAACTGGACACACAGAAGATACAGGCACAGATTGCTGCTAAGACAGAATCTGACCTTATCAAGATGCGGGAGCGTTCACGCCTGACTCAGGAGAACGATGCTGCAAAGGGTATCGTTGATGTTTCAAAGGAAAAATTGAAACAACAAATGAATCCCCAATAGTTGGCAATGTAAGAAATAAGGAGTACGATAAATTTGTCAGACGAGATGATGACACCTACACCCGATTCATCAGCGGGTGCGTCAGACGGTTACGGCGTTGGTAACGCCATTTTGGACGCAGTGCGTGGAACCGCCGACTACGATACTGGAAGCACGACAGGCGTTAACGAAAGTGCTATGGTCCCAGCGGAGCAATCCGCACCTGATGATAGTTTCGGCTATCTGTCAGAGCCAGCCATCGATACTAAGGAACCGGGTCCTATCCCTTACGATAGGTTCAGGGAAGTAAACGATAAGGCGAGAGCTGCTTCTGAGCGGCTTGATAAATGGGCTGATGTTATTAGTCAGTTTGAACAGCAAGGATTCCAATCCGCTGCTGATATTCAAAGGGCTATGCAACAGCAACAGGTTCAAGCGCAGGAAGATTCTATTCGCCAACGCTATCGTGAACTTGAGCAACAAGAGTTGGTTGACCCAACTACTGCCCAAATGCAACTTGATGCAGAACTACAGAAGTTCCGCTATGAACAGGCAATGCAGGAAGTCAGTCAGTTTATGGTTCAACGAGAACGTGAACAGGCTATCCAGCAGTATCCACTGGCACAGAAGGCTAATCATATGGTGGACAGTCTTGTAAACGTAGGCGTAAAGCCTTCGGATGCAGTAAGACTTGTACATGAGCAGATTCAGAGTCTTCAGCAATCACTAGTTCCAGAACTTACAAAGCAAGTGGTTCAGAGTCAACGTACTCCGACTCCACAATCACAAGCAGGTTCAGCAGCACCAGTGGTTGGTGGCGTATCACAACAACAACGAAGAATATCCCTCTCAGAAATGATGGGTATCAATCGAAACAAAACAATGTAGGAAAGGCTACGTAAATGGCTATTGACTTTAACGGTGCCTTGACGCTTGCGGACCAAGCAGCAATCAGCAATGACCCACTCGTCAAGGAAATCACAAAATCCCTCCACAAGACTTGGAATGCACTTAAAGACATTCCTCTCTACACATCACCATCTCTCAAGCAGATTGGTGTTCGTTACCTCAACTCCGGTATCCCTTCGCCAAACTGGACGGGTGTAAACTCTGAACCAGTAGCAGTCAAGGGACGACCAAAGTCGTACGAAGAGCAGATGTACTTGGTTCGCAACAAGATTCTTGTTGACCACGTTCTGCTTGACCAGCCGACGAATATCATTGACCCAATTGAAGCACAGGTACAAATCTTCCTTGAAGGTTTCTCCTATGACTTTAATGACAAGTTCATTAATAACAATCCCCTTACGGGCAATGTTGATTGTTTTCCTGGACTTGCGTATCGTATGGACAACTACAGCGATTTTGATATCCCTCAGCAGATGTCCATTAATGCACCTACTGCATCTGCAGCAATTGACCTTACTAATGCTACTGCAGCAAAGGCTAACGCTTTTATGTCATATCTTCAGCAATTGCTTGACAATATGAACGCTCCAGATGGAGATGGCGTTGTCTTGTATATGTCTGAAAAGTGTAAACGTCAGGTTGAATTTGCAATTCGCCTTATGGGCATTGGTGCTGGTTTTGATGTTACTCGTGACTCATATGACCGACCAGTAGAAAAGTTTAAGAACGCAACTGTACGTGTTGTTGGACGTAAGGCTGACGGTACGACGAGCATCATTTCTGACACGCAAACTGTTGCTAATGATGCTGATAACAACGCTATCACAGCTGGTAAAGCATCATCCATCTATGCAGTTCGTTATGGAACTGGATATGCACAGGGATGGCAGAGTGGACCATTTAAGCCTACTTACCTTGGTCTTTCCAAGGAAAATGGCATTATGCATAACGTAGTATTCGACTGGGGTATTGGTTTGTGGATTCCACATACTCGTGCTGTTGGTCGCTTGAACTGTTCGGTCACTCCGTAATAGAAAGGAAGAAGAAGAAATGGCACGTGATAAGAAGGCTTCCTTCAAATTTACAGCAGTTACAGGTGCATCTGCTCCTCAGATGAACCAGACTGCAACAACTGATAAGTTGGGTGCAACAATTACGATTACAGCATCATCTGTTGCTTATCGTGGTGCGTCCGATGTATTTTCAACTCCAAATATGGTTCTTGCCGATGCTGCAAACTTTACTGCTCAAGCAGAAACAGCAGCTTCTGGTTCATCCGACCTTGTCGGTACTAACGGTCAGAATATGGAGTTGTTTGCAAAAGTTATCTACACTATGGGTGGAACACTTACAAACATCGGTTCTCCAACTTGGAAGGTCGTTGGCTCTGCTGCATCTACAGTATCTGCTGGCGCACTGTCCTCGTCTCCGGCTGATATCTCAGCTGCAGTACCACTTCAGACATCTGCTGGAACGTATGTTGCATACATTCCTGTATTGTCCTCAAAACCGTATTGGCAATTGCAAGTAGTTGGTACAGCTTCTGGTGCTGCATCTGGAGCAACAGTTCAAGTACTAATGGCTGCTCTTGTCAACGGACGTGACGGCTCAGTCAGCCTCTAAGTAATATAAGGTAACGAGATGACACTAGGTGAAATCAAACAAAAGGTCAGGATGATAGGTTTGCACCACTTTGGTAGCAAGCAAGACCTTGACCCATTTGGATTGGAATACCTAGTACTGGAATCTGCCAATCAGATAGCCCGTAAAACAGACTGTTTGTTTGGCAGACGTTACCTAGACTTAGAAGAAGATGTAGACGAATACTGCTCCCCTGATATGTATCGTATTAGGGGAGTATTCAAGTTAGAAGATAACGTATATAAGCGATTGCGATTATTAGACTTTGCTGACCGTCAGGTAGACCGCTACAGGACGCAAGGAAACGCTGTTATTGACGCTTGTATACTTTATGCCACCAATAGGCTTAGGTTCCTTCCTACGCCAGAATCTAACGTCACAAACGGCGTTATGATTGAAGGTTACTGTCAACCTGGAATGATATGGCAGTACGACACTAATGGTAATGCTGTACCACTTGCTGACGACCAAGAGTGTCCCCTCCCTGAATCTGCACACGATTGTTTGGTGTACTCTGTTTTGTACTCACGAGCTATGCAGATGAAGGATGCTAATGTACTTGCGTTGTACAAGAGCGAGTATCTGGATAGACTGGGTATGGTTGAGTCAAACTCTGCTATATATGGTCGAAGGACAGTCTAATGGCTAATCTTGCAACGCTTACCTCAGAGGTACTGCGACTCCTGAACGAAGCAACTAACTCATCTGTTGGTGAAGTTGGTAATGGCTCAGGTACTGTTACGACCACGACGAGTGCAACAATCGAAGCCTACTTGAATGAGGCTATCAAAGAAACGTGTAGGACTTGTATATACGTTCCAGCTAAGGGGACGATTACTCAGTCCAATCCTATTATCAATTTATCCAGTCTGTCTCTGGATTCCACTTATGTTCCTACTGACGATTCAACGGTGAATGACGCTAGTAGTATGTGGTTTCCACTAACAGTACAGTCTGGTCTTACGAATCTGACACACTGTAGCGAACCATCACTACGTGCATATGACCCATCCTTTGAGGCTACCGCTGTAGGTACACCAAAGTATTGGTATCGCTCTGGTGACTACGGAATAAGGGTTTATCCTGCACCATCGGCATCCACTACGTTTACTGTTTATGGATGTGGTGTTCTAGGTAATATCTCTGCAACGTCTATTACGGTTATTCCTGATGACTTGCAGTTGAAGATGTGGGCTAGTTACGCTGCCTACAAGTTGGCATTAAAGAATACGGATGACCCATCTGTTGCTCAACGTGCCTTCTGGGGAAATTGGTATAACGAAGTGCGTATGAGGCTATGGTCTCAGTTGGATACCTTCTTGCGTATGCCGGGTTCTCCATTTGCAATCCCTCCAGTTACAGGTGGTTCCGATGGAAGTTAAGGATATTCTCCCAGTAGTTTTGTCTACCCTGCTCACAGGTGTGTCTTCATTCTTAGGCGCATCATTCACGTTTGTTCGTAAAGTGGACAAACTTGAGATTATGTTGGCTCACCTTACGACCCAAAGTGAAACCCAGTATAAAGACCTCAAGGGTAGTATTCACGATATGCGTGTTGAGATTGTACGGTTGGATAAAGAGTTGCAGAACGTCAAGGAGCGACTCAGAGTCCTAGAGGAAAAGACTAAGACATCACGATGAACATAGCTTGGAGTAGGCTGGTATGGATTGCACTTGGTGCATTTATGGCTAGTGCTGGTCCCGCATTCAATATGGAGTGGGAGGCAAGGCACATACCAGATACTGCTACATTTGGTTATGTAATGAAGATGTTTACGTTATGTGCTGTTGAAGGAGTACGTGCAGGTATTCCTGCACTGGTAACTGCGGTAATCGCATTTTTTGTACGTCAGGATTCGGATGCTAAAGCCTTTCAGTTACAGTCTCAACGAGATGTAGTATTGCAACAGATACGTGAGAATACACCTAGTGATTTGGTTTTTAGTAGAGCGTCCAAGGAGGAAATGCTATGAGTTGGCTTAGTAAGCTATTAAAGAAAAATGCTAATGTCCCTGAGGTAAAGATTCCATTTGGTGAGATGCTACTAGTGCAACAAATCATCGACAATCTAGACTTCTTGTCCACGTCTGACCTTGAGAAGGTGCGTGATGTAGTCATGCTGGCTATTGATAAGCGTAAGGTGAAGAAGTGATGGCACTGTACGGCTCGAAGGCGGTAGCGGCTGGTGTCTCTGCTGCGGTGTCTAGTGTGCTGGCGTTCTTAACGATGCCTTTCAAGGGTGTTGAGGCAAGTGCTTTGAAGGTGGGCAAATGAACTTTGTAAACTTTGACATTGTCAAGGAACCAGCACCGTCCACTGACTGGCGTGTCTTTGGTGATATCTACGACGATTCAAACAACCTAATCGGCACATTTGGGCCTGATGGAACCAGCGTCAATCTTTGGTGGGTTACGCAAGATGAACTATTTCAGTCGCAAATTGTTCGACAATTTGCCGTTGTAATGGCTCAACAGATTACAAGTGGAGATGCCGAATAATGGCGACTTACTACGTCAGACCTGACGGCAATAATGCCAACACAGGTACAGGGTCAGGCACTGGTCAAGCGTGGGCAACGGTTGCGTATGCCCTTGCAAATGCTGCTTTACCAGACGCAACAAACACCATCTATATTGCTCCCGGCACATATCGTGGAACAGTCACGATGTCGATTACGCCGAGTGTATCTAATACATTAGTGGTTGCTGGTGACCCTACAGCCGCACAGTTTACAGGTGTCACTGCTGGTCGTGTCAGAATAACGACATTTGCCACAGACAACACCGGTACACCGACATCAAGTCAAACTTTGACTTGCGATAATAAAACGTACTTCACTCTACGCAATTTGCATATTGAGGGATATCAGACATCAGCTGGACAGGGTATAGCGCATTTCCTAAACGCTAAAAACTACACTGTTGAGAAATGCGTATTCAGTCTGTATCGCAGAGGTAATAGTTCAAGTTGCGTATTTGCAACAACAACCACTACTACTGCTATATCTGCAACGTTCGACAAATGTATTATTTTTGGTGGATATGCCGGACTAAATATACAGAGTCCAGCGACAGGGACAAGTTTTGATTTGGCAATAAATGTCAAAGATTCTATTTTTACTTACAACAGTAATTGCATAATCATTACAAATCCGTCAGAAGGTCCTGGTGTAGGCAATGGTGTTACTTTTTACAACAATGTCTTTGTAACTTATGGAGACTGCTTATATTTGCGGTCATCGAATACAACTAATAAAACAACTTATTACAATAATGCTATTTGTGCATTTGCTGGCACTGGGTTAGGTGCATCTGCAAATACTGTAACCGAAGATTATAATCGTTTCAGTTGTGCAACAGATCGTAGTGGACCAGCAACAGGTTCAAACTCACAGTCTGGAGTCTTCGCAGTAGACATCGATTACAGCCGTATAACGGGTTTATATGCGCTTGATTTCTTTGCATCCTATAACGGCTCAATAGCTCAAAACACCGGAACACTATCTGGTGCGCCAACCGTTGATATCTTTGGTGATGCGTGGACAAGTACAAATCCAGATGTTGGAGCAGCAACATTCAAGATTGCATCGTCGGTCGGTCAATACAACCCAACCGAGCGCAACGCCTCTACGATTACAATTGCTCCCGGAAGTACATCACAATCCATCGAGCTGTATCTCGGTGCTACAGGTCTAACAGCCTCCACAAGCGGTCTCACAGCCCGCTACAACCGCACACGCACTGCTTCTGTATCTATCCCTCTGGTAGCCCGTACAATCGCACAGGCGTGGACATCTGGTGGCTTTGCCGAGGTAGACGCAACCAATATGCCGGGGGTCTATAGACTCGACCTGCCTGATGCAGCTTTGGCGGCTGGTGCTGACGATGTCACGATAGTGGTCAGAGGTGCTTCTGGTACTAACGGTGCGGTAATGACGGTGAAGTTGTCGTCTGGTGGCTTGACATCAGCGCAGACTGCATCTGCTGTGTGGGGTGCTGACCCATCGCCATATATAACGGCTACAGAGTTTGGTGGTGTACTAAACGAAACGCGCTCAGTTGTAGGTTCTACTGAATCTATAGTTCAAGCTATACCACAAGCCGTATGGGATGAGCCTCAGTCAAGTCACACAACTGCTGGCACGTTTGGTGCTAAGTTGCAGGATAATGTACTGGCAGATGAACTCCTATCTAGAGATGTAGGAAGTGGTTCAGGTGCAGGAACAGTAAATGAGCGGACTGTAAGGTCTGCTCTAAGAGGTTTGCGTAATAAGACTACAGTCATCAATAATGAGATGACTGTTTACAAAGAAGACGATACGACTACTGCGTGGTCTGCTACAGTAAGTAGTAGTGATAGCAGTAAGACGATTACTGGCGTTGACCCTACGTAGAGGTATTAGATGAATATGTATAAGTCTAGTGTACTAGCGTTCCTTACTATGCCGTTCAAGGGTGTTGAAGCAAGTGCATTGAAGGTGGGCAAATGAACCTCCAGAACTACCGGCTAGAGCCTAATCCAAATACGCCCGGTGATTGGATTGTCTTTGGTGACATTACTGATGATGACGGCAACATTATCGGCACGTTTGGTGAGAATGGTACGAGTGTATTCGGTTGGTGGGTTACGCAAGATGCTGAATTTCAACAAGCATATAGTAGCCAATTCTCAATTGTAATGGCTCAAGAAATTGTAGCGGGGACAGCTGAATAATGCCTACATACTATGTCGCTCCTTACGGTAGCAACGCTAATAACGGCACTAGTCCTAGCACACCTTGGCTGACTGTTCAGTTTGCATTAGGTGCTGCATCTGGTACTAATCCGGGATTAGTCGCTGGTGATACCGTCTGGATTGCTCCCGGTACTTATCGAGAAGTTGTTACATCCACAACATTGACTGGCAGTGCTGGAAACACAATCAAGATTTATGGTGACCCAACATTTACAAGAGCTTGGACAGGTGGATCTGCTGGACGTGTACGTCTGACTAATTATATTACAGACACAGCTATACCGTCTGGTAGTCAAGCAATATCTATCACAGGAGATTATATAGATATACAAGACTTATGTATTGATGGTGCACCAACTGGAAGTCTAGCTGTAAACACCGCAGGTTGCGCCGTTATGTTTGTCAGTGGTGGAAACATTTCAATAAACCGATGTGTTGTTCAAGGATTGGCAACTATCAGATCCGTAGGGATAGCCTGTTATTGTACAAGTGGTAAGAAAACTATATTAATTGACAGATGTGCAGTTTATGCTGGATTCCCTGTCTGGTTTTATTCAACGTCACAAACAGCAACATATGATTGGGATGTTACGCTACGTGACAGTTTTATATTTTCTAATATTGCTACGTTTGGTCCAACTGTTGTTTTTGAAGGAGCTTCTGCTAATCAAATAACAGGTGTAAAAATATACAACAATTTTGTATTCACAAATACAAACGGTATAACTTTTACAAATATTGCACAAGTTTCAGGAACATCAACTATTCTTAGAAACAATTACATTAGTGCGGGATCAGGTATTGGTGTTACATCTGGTTCATCGATAACAATTAGCCAAACTAATAATGTTATTTTAGCAGCAACAACATATACAAATATCAGCCCAACAACAAACACAACAGTTGCTCCAATGTTTGATTTTGGCGCAAGCAGAGTTCAAGGCTACAGTATGCTTCCTTGGTTTGCTCCTGCTACAGGCTCTCCACTCATTGGTGCAGGTACCGCAACAGGTGCGCCTACTGTTGACCTGTACGGTAATACTTGGACGAGTACGCCGACGATTGGTGCGATTGAGTCTAAGACTGAAAGCGATATGCCTCCGTATCAGCCAACCGAGCGCAACGCATCCACCATCACAATCGCTCCCGGCTCAACTTCACAAAGCATCGAACTCTATCTCGGTGCTACAGGTCTAACAGCCTCCACATCTGGCTTATCCGCTTATTACAACCGTACACGTACCGCAGACGTACAGATACCTTTAGTTGCTCGCACTATTGCACAAGCGTGGACAGCAGGTGGTTTTGCTGAAGTCAACGCTAGTACGATGCCTGGCGTATATCGACTTGACCTACCAGATGCAGCAGTAGCAGCGGGTGCAGATGACGTAACAGTCGTTGTCAGAGGTGCGTCAGGTACTAATGGCGCAGTAATGACTATCAAGCTCAGTTCTGGTGGTCTAACCGCTGCACAAACAGCACAAGCTGTTCTTGATGCAGTCGCATCAACACACAATAATATTGGTTCTATTGGTGCGTTCATCCAAGATAAAACTGGATACTCACTCGCTACTTCCCAGACCTTTAACACTACAGGTTCCGTAGGAAGCGTTGCGGGCAACGTAACAGGTAACGTAGTCGGAACAGTTGGTGGTGTTGCTGGAAACATTACTGGTAATTTATCTGGCTCAGTAGGTACAGTCGCTAACCCTGACAACATTATTGATGCGGTATGGGATGAGCAACGTACTGGTCATACAACGTCAGGTTCGTTTGGTGAGAAGCTACAGACGAATGCACTTGCAGATGAGATGCTTGCAAGAGACCTTGGTAGTGGTTTGAATGCTGGTACTGCTGAGGAGCGTACTGTACGTTCTGCTCTACGTGCGTTGCGTAATAAAGTCAACGTAGGTAGTTCTCAGATGGTTGTAAAGAAGGAAGATGACTCTACAGATGCGTGGACTGCCACAGTCACGACTACTGCGGTATCATCCAACGTAAGTGGAATAGACCCTAATTAAGGAATAAGAGATGCCTACTACTACTGCTATGACGAACACTCTTGAGAGTGCGTTATTGAATCTTATATTGAATGGAACATCCTATACAGCTGGTCAGGTTACCTATGTTGGCATCTTGAGTGCAGCTGGTTCAGACTCGTCTCAGACTGAGATGAGTGGCAGTTCCCGTCAGGCTATTGCATTCGGGAGTTCATCAGGTGGAAGTTCTGTCACTAATACAGGTGCTATTACATTTACTAACTCAGGTTGGGGTAGTACTACTGTTTATGGTGTGGGCTTTTATACTGCTGCTTCATCTGGTACTTGTTTGCTTTATGGTAATTTTGATAGTGCTGTCACTGTAACTTCAGGTCAATCCCTCCAGTTCAATATTGGTGGCATTACGATATCTATGGATTAGTAGATGCCTACACAAGAAGAGGGTGGTCTACCACCTGCCGCTGTTCCACCAGTTGTTATTACTGACTTCGGTCAAGGTGGAGGTGGCGGTGCGGTTATTACGATTGACCCTCCTTCTGTCGTACCTCCAAGCCTGTCTTTATCTGGTCAGACAACAGTTATCCTTCCTGTATTTCAGGTTGTCTCTTTATCTGGTCAATCATCTGTTTCAGAGACTCCTGTACAAATAAGGACGATATCGCTTAGTACTACGACGACCACTACGACTCAAGTTAGGTTTGTTCAGTCGCTGACTTTGAGTGGTAATGTTGGTGTAACAAGTACACCAGTAATTAATTTTGCATTAGCGTTGAATGGTCAGGCTGGCGTTACTACTGACCCTATTGTTGGTGGAGTCGTTGATGCAAGCATCTCGTTGTCAGCAAGTGCAAGTGTTGACCTAGATATAGGTTACACTGTTTGTGAATGCCCTGAATATGTGTTTGACCCAGTAGATGATTTACCTGCTGGTTCATTCCGTAGTGGTGTATTCATACCTATATTCAGGTTGGCTGCTGGTAGCGTATTTGTACCGGCTACAACTGAACAGACGTGGATACGGCGTGGTGATAATGGTTTCCATACGTATGGTTCTATAGGTTTTCAATTCCCACTTGGTCCATTAATGTTGCGTTATGCTAATGGCATATCAGGCACTAAGCATGATGGTACAAAAACAAATAGCTGGAAGCGCAGAGGGTGTGATTGATGGCAGATACAACACGTATGGTTACTGATTCAGCCCAGCCATTTGTCGTTGGTGACAAAATATGGCGTGGTATTGACACGTACAACGACCCTAACAAGCTTGATACTGGCTATGCTGAGACCATCAGTAATATGCAACTTGATGGTGGTTCCCTTGTGCTACGTAATGGCTGGCAGGGGCTACTACAGCCAACTGAGTTGAATGGTGCTGGCAGTGACGCTAACGGCGTTTACGAGATGGTTCCTATTAAGAACTCTGCTGGTGTTACAAGTAACTTTGTATATACATCTGCTGGTGATGTTCGCCTATTCAATACGACTACCAATACATATACGAACCTTACTAGTAGTAGTGCTTTCGATACTTTGTATAGCCCTAATGTTCGTATGGTTGCTTATGGCAAGTATGTGTATGGTGTTCCAGGGCGTAAGTCAGACGGGACTGAATCACCTATTGGCTTGTTCCGTACGGATGGCTCAACCATCGAGATTATTCCTACTATTAGTGGATTCCCTAATCTGAAGCCGTCTGCTAGGGCATATGCGTTTGTTGAGTATGGTGTGCCTTCTACTAACAAGCATACGTTTATTGATAGTGCTGTTGGTCCAATCCTTAGGACAGGTGGGATTACTACACTTATCTCTGACTGGAACTTTACTGCTGGTAGTACGGGTGCTATGCCAACGTCAGCAGCTGCTTGGTTGAAGTATTCAGGCGACCCACAACGTAAGGCTATTCCACTTACTGTTGCTGCTGGTAACTTCCCATCTGGTGTAACCGCTGAGATTGTGTCTCCTCTAGGTCAGGGTGCAACTCGTATGATTGAGATTGCTGGTACTGATGATGGCATCTACCAGAATATTCCATATACGAGTACAGCGGTCACATTCACTAATGGTAGTGCTGACATAGGTGGTACGTTTAACCCTATACCTGCTGTCGGTACACCAGTACAGTTTTCTACAGCGGGTGCATTACCTACTAACTTTGCTATCAATACGACATACTTTGTTGTAGGGACTCCGACAGCATCAATCATACAAGTATCTGCTTCTGTAGGTGGTACTGCCATTACTGCTGGTAGTGCTGGAAGTGGTACACATACGTTGCAGTACATCAACGTACCAGATGAGCAGTTAAACTTTACTAACCAAAATGATAGTACGACTGCTATCAGTTGTACTGTTGCGTCTACGACTACAGTAACAAGTACAAGTCATAACCTCAAAGTTGGTCAGAAGATAATCTTTATGGGTACTACAGGTATTCCTGCTAATACTCCAGCGTGGGTGTTGACTGTACCAACGGCTAATACTTTTACGGTATCTATTGTGTCTCAGGGTGGTGCTGCTTACACGTTTACCGCTACTGGCAGTAATAGTTACCATACTGTTCAAGGTGCAGGTTTATACTTAGTCAGTTTATGGGCGATTAACGTAGACACTCAGAATAGTGTCACAGGTCAATCCATAAAGGTATCTCTACAAGCTTATAAGAATGGCGTTGCTATTCAGGGTGCATATGCATCTGCTATTGTTGCGCCACCTATTGCTAGGTCTGGTACTGACTGGATAAAGGCTAATCTATTATGTGACTTCCGTCCATTTAGAGACCAGATTACATCATTCCAGATATTGATACAGAATATCAACGCAAAGGATGGTAGTCAGAAAGGTGTCTATGTAACCAACGTAAACCTACACGCTGTAAGCCCACGACTCAATACTGATAGTACTGATGCTGCTGACCCTATTACTGGATTAGTCAAGGTAAAGGTTTACCAAAACAATACTAATGTTGCTGGGTACGCAGGACTCCTCAAAGGTTGTGCTGTCAAGTTTTCTTTTGCCACCGCAAAAGACTGGAGTAAGTACGACAGCGTTAGTATGCGTATGCAATTACCTGAGAAGATTCGGGCTATTGCACCTAATCTTAGAATAGGTTTACAGCAGAGTGGTGCTGCCATCGAGTGGGGTGGTTACGGCACTATTGATGAGAAGAATGGCTATATGACGTGGAGTGTAAGAGGTTTTACTGACTCCCGTATTAGTGCTGTACGTCAGATGTACCTCCGTTGTGAGACTGACATTCAAGACTTAGTTGATGGTGAAGACTTTATGTATATCGGAGACATAGTTGTAAATGGCAACTTGTCTGCTGATATCAAATATACCTATAGATTTTCAAGATGGTATCCAGAAGATGGTTCGTCTGCACCTTATGTACCCGGTACTGGAACAGGCGCATCAACTGTTTATACAAAGGGATTTGAAAGTGAGTTGTCTGGTGCTAGTGAACAGATAACTGCTAGTGAAGCACTTAGTGCTAATCAGATTATGCTGAACCCCGGTAACGAAACACTTACTGGTACTGGTTATACACACCTGATTATTTATAGGTCTAGTACTGCATTTACTGATGGGTTGTATCGGTGTATTGGCTCTTTGAAATTAAGTGACAATAGTATAAACGGTTCAAACCTAACTTTACTTAGTACGACTGGTGGCATTACGCTTATTGATAATGTCGCTGAATCTGCTGTCCTAGATGATGGTCCAAAGGGTTCTCAGGGCGATGTGTATGAGTCTGGTCAGGATAACTTCCCGACTGGTGCTACTGCTATCTCTGTTCACCAGAATCGGTTATGGGTATCTAAAAATAATACGTTGTGGACATCGTGGCAGTTTGATGCAGACAACGAATACACAATCAATACTACTCATGTACCGTTATTGACTGACCCTAAAGTTGCTATAAAGGGTGCTTCGTTTGATGTCTCCTCGAAAGATGACAAAGAGTACATCGTGAATATGTTGTCGTACCACGGCGATATGATGTCACGTAACAACAGTACGACAGCTGTACTCCTCGTCTTCCGAGAGAATACCGTTTATCCTGTTACAGGTTTTGACCCTAGTAACTATTCGGTACAGGCATTCTTGCGTGAACCTGGTATTGGTTTACTTGCGCCTAGAGGTTTGGCTAATGTACTTGGTCAACCTTGGTATTTGAATACGAATGGTGTTGTCCAATTTGCTGGCACTCAAGTTGTTCCTAAGTCTGTAGCCTTAGATGGGTTGATGTCCATTAGTAGTTATAGAGTTCAGATTGATAGCAATAACTTCATTACTGCTGAACAGTACGCTAAGTCATTTATGACGATGCATGACAAGAAGTTATTCTTGTTTGCACCTAGAGCGTATAAAACTGATACCGATGACTACCGTAAGAATGTTCAGGCATATGTGTGGGATACACGTTATTCAGGATGGGTTTCGTTTAGTGCGCCATCTGTAATGACTGGTGGTGTGTCTATAGATACAACAAATGATAGTAGTATCCTTTATGTTGGTGGATATGATGGTCAGATATACATACTGAATAAGTTCTACGACAGCCTGTATAGGTATAAGCCAACAAGTGGTTCAGGAACCAGCACTCTGTCATTCTCTGGTACTACAAACACTACGGGACTTGTGGTCAACGACCCAGTCACTATTGTAAAGGCTGGTGGCGGTCTTGCTGTAGACGCAACGATGTATGTGAAGGCGGTTACGAATAACAGTGTGCAACTGAGTACCGCTGTTGGTGGTCCCGCATATGCGTTTACTGGTGGAACAGTCCCTGAGTTCTGTTTGCTAGGTGAGATTGATTGGGAAGTATTTACTAGGGCTTTTGGTCAAGCATACTCCGATGGTGTTTCGTATTACTCTAAGAATCGTCCTAGCCAGATAGACTTACACGCTATTGGTGATACGACTGGTGGTTCAACGGTTAGTTGGGTTGTTCAGAATGAAGTTGGTATACAGACAACTGGTGATTACACTATTACGGGTAACTCATCTAGGGCTATAAGAGGATTAAACAGGGATGTTATTGGTGTCAATTTCCAGATTGGGTTGTCTGGCACTGAATTAGATTATCCATTTAGGTTATATGCAGTTCACATCCATATGGTTGAGAGTGGAATCCAGAGGCATAGATAATGAGTATTCCAACACCTGCTCCAGTTACACCTCCGGGTGACCAAGGTGTACCTGCTGTACAGATATTGCCGGGTTCTAGTGTCGTTGTTATTGAAGGTGACTTCAGTAAATACAACGAAAGACCTAAGGCTGTTGCTGCTGAGATAACAATTACTACAACTACGGATGCGACGATTACTTTAGACAACGCACCTTATGTTTTAAGGTGTGATTGTACGAGTAACAATATTGCAGTTACGTTGCCACCGGCTAACTCTTGTATAGGTCGTATTGTTTGGTTAGCTAAAGTTGACAGTGGTTCTAATGAAGTTAGTATTGCAGTGCAGACGGGTGATACGTTGTGGAGACCTGCTCACTTTACTGTATTAAAGAATACTCATACTTGTTGTTCGTTTATTGCTTGTACGGATGGTGTTAGTGGAACTAGCCCTGGATGGCAAGTACTAAGTTTCTCTTAGGTATAGATGTATGTATGAAGAGTTTGAAGATGTGGTCAAAGAGTTATCAGTAGATGACCTAATGCGCCTTATATGTATAATGCAGGAAGAGATTGAACGAAGGATTCGCATTACTAAAGAAGCGAATGATGGTACAAATTAATGGCAAGTAATTCAGCAAATCCATTCGCTTGGTTTGGTCGAATGTCAAAGCAAAACCCTAAGTGGGCGCAGGATGTCAATAACCTTAGTGGATTCTCAAACACTATGGGTTATATGGACGCTGGGCAGAAGGCACTCAAGGGAGATGTTGGTGGTGCTTTGGCTAGTGGTGCTGATACATACTTACGTACTGCTGTGCCTGCTTATGGTGCAATCAAAACTTTCAACGATATTACAGGTGGCATCAATTTCAATAGGATGATGAATCCACGTAAACCTGTTTATGATGAATCTAAACTAGCTGCTCAAGCAATTAATGCTAATGCTATTGAAAGTCAGCGCAACCTAGCGTCACAACAGATGCGTGATGCTATGGAGCAACGTCAACAGATTCGTCCTCAGTATGAGAAGGTACAAAGTGACCTTCTTGATATGTTGCAACAGGGTTTATCCAGCCGCCAATTGGCTCCTATCTATGGTGCTGGTGAAGCCCGTAATAGACAGATTGGTGCTGCATCTGAATCTGCTATGGCGCAGAACTTGGCTGCACGTGGTGTAGGTGGTGGTATTCAGGCTGGTGTAGAACAGGCTAACCTAGCTGCTCAGAATGAGCGTTCTGCTGCGTTGAATAATGCCATTACTCAACAGCAGTTACAGCAACGTCCTGAGATGTTGCAAGCGGCATTCAATATTCTTGCTAATCGAGACGCACAAGCGGCGGCTGAACTACAGGCTGGTCAAGGTATAAACTTGCAAGCATCTCAAATGGCGTTGAATCAAGCTAACCTTGAGCGTCAACAACGTATGCAGGAAGAGGCTATTGCTAGGGCTAACCGTCAACAAGAGATGGAGAATATTGGTAGCGTACTTGCTTTGCTTTCACCTGAGTTAGACAGGATAAAGCGTAGGGGTCAGAAGACTGGTGCGACTGACGTTATGCCAACTGACACGCCTTCATCTGACCAAATTGCAGCAGAGATTTTGGCTGATGAAAAAGCACAATATGATGCATTATTAAGTAATGCTCCAATAGTTGGTCGTAGTGGAAACATTTTCCAGGATGCAAGAGATTTAGCTGCTCTTGAGCGTTCAATAGGAGAAGGTGCAACCCCTTTAGGTGATGCTTTTGGTAATGCCTTTAATGTGCCAGCAGTACTTCGCGGCGCATTTGGTTCAGCACAACCTCAAGCATTAGGTGGAGGACTTACTCAAGTAACTGATATTGCAACTATGCAAGAGATAGAAAAGTCTCCATCTAAGCGTATTAGTAAAGACCTTGGCAATGGGCTTGCGTTGGTTGCATATCTTGACCCACGTACTGGTAGATATATGAAGATGTATGCTCGCAATAACCCTGAATATATTGGTCAACCTATGAGTGAGAATGCTATTCTGCGTCAAGGTGAAACTGGGAATCTTGGCGGCACAACGCTTGCTCGTTCATTCTATGGATAAAAACTATGGCTATTAATCTAACAGGTTTACTACAAGGCTTCCAGCAGGGTAATCAATTTGTTGAACAGCAACGTGCTGCTAAACGTGCTGAAGAGCAGTTCAAGTTAGCTGGCGAACAGTTCAAACTTACAGAGCGTAAGCAACGTGGTATGGAACTTGACACTAAGTTCAAAGAGGCTAGACGTGTTGCTGAACTAGATGCTGCTGATGAGGATGCAACTCTAAAGTCTTTAATGCAACCCGGTATGGATGAAGGTAGCCGACAGGCTATCCTTGCTTCACGTAACCGCAGACGTACTGAGAACGAAGCATACCTAAAGTCTATGACGGCTGACCCTGAGATGTCTCAGGAGTTGTCAACTAGATTTGGTGATGTCACTAAGTTGATGAAGCCTTCATCAATTCAGTCAGGTATGTTGCCGAAGCCATCTATGGATATTTCTCAGTTGATTAAAATGGCAGAGGGATATCGTAAAGAGGCTGAACTTACCCCTGATGCTGAGTCTAAAGGATTTTTGGTGCAACGTGGACGTGATGCACTATCTGCAATCGGTGCTTCACAACAGATTATTGACAAGTTCCTCCCTGGATACAAGTCCGTTGTAGGTAAGGGTACTGAAACAGCGTCTCCACTTACTGCTGTTATGGAACCTGAAGCATTACGTGCTAAAGGTCTTGGTGCAGGTAGTACTTTTGTAGACCCACAGACTGGTCAGACTGTACGACTTACTGAGCAAGACGGTAAGTTGATGAAGTCTTACGTCACACCTGCTAAAGATATTACTGCTGAATATATGCCTTCAGGTATTGAGGGTGCTAAGGTCAAGAAGATATACGCTGATATTGACCGTACTGAGGCGGCTATTAAAGATATTGATTCCAAGATAAAAATGCGCCCTGAGGAGATGAAACTCAAAACGCAACAGGTTTTCGCTAAGATTAGTAACGACCAACTAAGGGCAAAAATTGCTAAGGAGAGTCTTGGTATTCGTTACGCTGGGCTTGCTCTTCGTAGGGACCTAGCTGAGTTAGCAAGAGAAGATGCAAAGCGTAAGTTAGGTATCAATACATCATTTAGGATGGCTGACTTCAATCGCAAGATTCAGGCTACTGCAGCAGCTAATGTTGAACGTGCTGAGGCATCATTACTTAATGCTAAAGAAACATTAGCAAAGGCTACAACTGAAGGTAAACCTAACGAACGACGAGCTGCTCAAGAGGCTATTAATTTCCTTGAAGGTGAAGTTGCAACTTTACGTAGGGCTGCTTCTGGTGGTATTGATTACAATAGTTTTAGGCAATCTATGGACAGTATTGGGCTAGGTGATGTTGATATTGATATGTCTATGTTTGGTAGCACATCTCCGATGCAAAGTTATGGGTATCAAGGTTACCCACAACAGCAACAAGCACCTGTTATAGTTATGCCGGGTGGTGGAGCACCAGCACCTTATCCATATCCATATCCGCCGTCTCCTTATCCAGCACCGGGTCCAGCACCTGCGCCGGGAGGTGGCACAACAGCAGGAAGTGCCGTATTTAGATTGAGTGATGGTAGTGTTATCCCGATTGGACCAAATGGTTTTCATGTAGGTCAACAACCGGGTCAAGTTTCAAATAAAGCTAACGCACTCGTGAAGATAATGTCAGGTGGCAAAAAGTAATGGCTGAAAACCCAAAGCAGAGATTTCGTCGAGTTCTTAATGACTTGTCACTGGATGACAGAACATTTATTGATAGTTCACTTCGTCGTATATATAGCGAATCTCTGTCTTATGGGTTGAAGAATAACTTCCTCACTAAAGACGAGGTAGTTAAGTATCAGAACCTTGCTCAACAGCGAGATGCTGCATTACGCAAAGTAAACGTATTAGACCCTCAAGGGCAACCTATCTCTAAAGAGACTACCGTTCCAGTTATGCGTAACGGTCAGATTGTTCAAGAAAAAAGGGTTACACCTGTTACGCCATTTGACTTACTGCGTAGGACTGGTGGTCAGATGGAAGGTGGTCCCGCAGATGGTCCACTATTCACTGGCTATACATTAGATACACAATCACCTCTTGGCACAGCACGTAAGAAGTTTCAAGAAGAGGTTATCCCTACGGCACAGAAAGCAGCTACTGAACTTGAACGCACCAAGGGCGAGACGAAGTTTTATCAGCCAGGCACTATAGGTGGGCTTACTGCTGGTGCAATTACGTCTATACCAGTAGGTGCATTTAAAGCAGTTACCGTACCTATTGCATCTGCTGTCTCAAGAGGTGTCGGAGTATTTAATCCAGAAGCGTCAGAGGCTATGGATACTGCACTTGCAAAGGCTTACTATCCTAAGGCGACGATTGATGTATCTCAGCCATTTAAGACTGGTATGGATGTAGCTGAGATTGCTGGCACAAAGTTTGTTGAAGCTATTCCTGCATCTATTGCTGCGCTTACTGTTGGTAGTTCTACTGCTATTCCTGCATCTGCCGTAACTACACCTATTGGTGGTGCTATTGTTGGTACTGCAACTGGTCTTGCTGCCGCTGCCGCTACTGGACAAGCACAAAACTTCCTTACTGAGTTTGCATTAGGCTCTTCTTATAAACCATCTAAAAACGGTTTTGGGTTTGATATTCAACGTAGTCCATTAAGTCAAGCTAGAGCAGAGTTTATGGGTGAGCGTACTGAACTTGCTCCTAGTGCTGCTTTTGCAGGTGAGTTCGCACCCAACCTTTTGATGGGTACTCCTACCCTTCCTAAGGGATTTGTAGGTGGATTAAAGTCAGGTTATCAGGCTACTAAACTAGGTACTGCTGGTAGACAAGCACTTACGGCTGCATCTATACCTACTGAAGGTCTTGCTGGTAGATTTGCTGCTACGCCATTAGCTAAGGCTAGTCGTTCTATAGGGCAGACATTAGAAAAGATTCCAGGGGTAGGTACGGCTGCTACGTTTGGTCGTGGATTCTCTGCATCCCCTGCTGGACAAGAGTTCCTTTCTGACATTACTGAGAGAGGCGTTGAAGGTTCTGCTGACCTTTATCTTGCATTAAAGGGTAATGCTGAGAAGCCTGAATCAGAGCGTGACCCATTGTGGAAGATTTTAGGTATGACTGCTCTTGGTTCAATGTTTGAAGGTAGACATCGCCTTGGAGATATTCTTAATGCACCGGGTCAAAGAATTGGTAAGTCGATTGTACGTGGGTTAGATGCTAGGTATGGAACAACTACTCCATTTGCCTACGAGGGTTTGACTCCATCTGCTCCTTCTATTACGCCTGAAGGAGTGCCTACAACACCTGTTGTGCCTAAGGGTAGGGTATCTGGTACGTCTACACCAGCACCAACACTTGCATCTAATGTAGTCCCTATTGGTGGAGGTAATGTTGCTGTCGTTGACCCTGAAACAATGACTACAACTATTCAGCCAGCACCGCCAGTTGATAGTGATAGGACTCCTGTTACAAATCCTGCGATTGGAACTAACGTACTAGATGCTGTAGCAAGTATTGCTCCAAAGGTTAGTGATATCGTTTCTGGAACCTACGGGCGTGTTGGGACTATGTTTGGCAGGGTTCCATCAAAGGGTGGCGAGAGCCAGTTGTTCCTTGGCTTGACTGCTGATGGTCTTGCTATGGTCAAGGTTACAGACAAAAAGACTGGTGAATCAAGCGTTGACCTTATCAGCCCTGACTTGTTGATTGGTGACAATAAGCGCATTGCTAGTAAAGCATTTAAGGCTGGCAATCTTCTACCAAGCGATAAGACTGGATATCAGCGTAAAGGTTACGACTCTGAACTAAGTCAGGCATCCAGTTATATTCCAACGTCTGAAGGTGAAGGTCCATCATTTGATGACTTTGACAGAGAGATTAATATTTCTGGTACTCCTTTCTACGGACGGATAGTCAAGGCTGTTGATAACAATTACTCAGTTGTTCAAGTCCCATCACCTGTAAGTGGTTTCGATATGATGGTCGTTCCTAACGACACTATTCAAGGAATCACTCGTGAAGGAATCAAAGAAGGTGTAAAGGCAGGTCAGGTAGCAAGAGAAGTTCTTGATACCACTGCTATGAACCTTGATATGTCAGGTTATAGGGTTGACAGAACAAAGCATAACCCGTTATTCAAGGACACTGATAGAACAACTGTAAAGGGAGAGTTTAATCCTATCCTTCTTACACCAGACCAGATGTCTGATGTAGACACACGTAAAACCAATATCCGTAACTATCGCAATCAACTTATTTCTGAAGGGCTACCTGATGGAACAGTCAAAGATAGGTTGGCTGTGGCTCGCAAAGAAAACAATAAAGGTTTTGATAAGACTATTAGCCCTGCTGTCAATCAGTATGAAGTTGGTTCACTTATAGACCACGTGACTCCATCCGGAGAAGTTGATACGGCTGTTGTTGTTGGTAACTCTAAATTTGGACCAGTTGCAGTTAGTGCTACTAACCCATCCTCACCTGCTTATATTGTCCAGGAATCAGCTATTGCACGAGCATATGGTGATGTTTCACCTGTTACAAAGGCAGAGGCTAAAAAGGCTGAGACTGTAACACCTACACCTAAGGCTGAACCTGTCGCTAAGGCTGAACCAGTAAAGAAAGCAGAGCCTAAGGTAGAACCTGCAAAGAAGGTTGAGCCAAAGGCTGAAGCACCTAAGGTTGAGGAAAAACCTAAACCTGAAGCAAAGAAACCGGAACCTAAGGTTGAGGAAAAACCTAAACCTATAACTAAGGAAGAGCCTGAGGTTGTATCACAACGTGCAAAAGATGTTCAAGCAGCTAATGATGGTGCATCACAGATTGCTGTTGACTTAAAGTATAACGACCTTGATGCATTAACTGACGCTATATCTAAACTTCAAGGAAGGAAGATAAATATTGGTGAAGGTGAATCAGGTGAAATCATAGGAACCAACAAAACTGGTGACCTACTTGTAAAGGTTGACTTTGAAGGAAGTGGTTCAGTAATTCGTACTGTTCCATTCAATTCATCACTATTCCCTGAACTTGACCCGATTCTAGGTGAATCAGGTACTACGCAACTCAAAGATAATATATTTGTTCACCCTAAAACAAACGGTGATGCAATTGGATATGAAGATTCTTCTGTAGTATTCCCTGAAGTATTTGACCTTGGTGTTATGCGTGTAGGTGGTAAAGATACAGAAACCTTTATTGCTGTACGTAAGATTCACGACCAAAACGGAGTTGCTATTTATCAGGCATCTAGTGGTCAGATTTTGTTTGGTCCATCTACAAATACACCAGTAGTAGAGCCTTTTAATATAGTAAGTAAGCGTACAACAAGACCTTCTGGCACTTATTCTAAGGAGGCTCCTGTTACAACACCTATTGAGTCAAAGCCAGAGGTTGTAGTACAACCAAAACAACAGGCTGAACCTACACCTACGGTTGAGCGACCTGCTCAAGCTGGTGAGTTGGCTCATCCAATACGTGGTGGATTGAACAGGATTGATGCTGGCGTTAAAGATTTAAAGAAGAAGTTAGTAACATTCAAGGTTGATGACCTTGGTAATAAGCGTAATACTGACCCATACAATCAGGCTAGGGTTGATGATTCTAGACGTGCTGTTGAGTCCACAGTTGACACTCTGTCTAAGGATTTCGTTGAAACATTATCTAAAGTTTCAATTGCAAAGACAAAGGTTATTGACACTCTGGCAAACGAAATTGAATCAGGCAAAGCAACTCCTGAATCAATAGCACTTGCAGAAACGTCTATCAAGAATATTGATTCTGCAATAGCATCTATAAAGTCTAGCTTTAATAGTGTCAAGCCATCACTTGATACGCACCTTGGTGAGCAATCAAGGATTGGTGCTATATCAAAGTCTATTGATAGGCTTGAAGCGTTAAAGTTACCTGAGGCTAAAGCGAAGGAAGTTAAGCCTGTAGAGTCTAAGGTTGAGACACCTCTAGGATTAAACCTTGCTGAACAAACAGTTTATGATGAAGTTAAAAAAGCACTTGAACCTGTGCCGGTTGAAGGTAAGCCTCCGTTTGTAAATTGGGGTGCAGCTTTATTTAAAGCATCTGGAAAAGGCAGTGATGATAGAGGTATTTGGGGTGACCAATCCGTTGCATATAAAAATGCCATAACGGAATTATTTAAAGAATCCGGTGCTGAACTTTTTGACCTTAATGTTGGTGACCCGGTTAATGACACTAATAAGGTTCGAGCGGTTGCTATTAATCCTGCACCTGATGGACGTTTTTACAATACAGTTGGCAGAGTTATAATGCCGGGTTTGGTGTTCCCTGTTTTTGTAAATGGAGAAAAAACTACTAATACGTTTAAGCCACACATTATATTAGGCGCACCACAGGAAGGTCGTTTGCCTGAACCATTTACTGTTGTTGAGCAACCTAAAAAAGTTGAAGCACAAGAGCCTACTAGACCTACTACTACCTTTACACCTGAAGTAACTGCGCCAGCAGTTGAAGTACCAAAAGTTAACCCAGTAGTAAAAGAAACTGCCATTGAAACTGCTGACCTTATTAGTGAGCCAATCTTTACGCCTGAGGAAGAAGGAAGTGAACTCAATACAACATTACCGGGAGATGTGGAAATCCTTGATGACCCATCACTCGTTCGTATTCAAGCATCTATCGAAGGGCTTGGAAACATTAATGATGTGTTCCGTAAGGCACGTAATATTGGGGAACTACAACAGACGTTAGTCAACGTCATTACTGATGCCAATCAAGGTATTAATCCTGCTGAGGCTCAGAAGTACGCTACGGCTATATCTCAGTATTACGATGAGTGGATTCATGCATTCGTAAATAGAGACCTACTACTTGCACAGCAGTTGGCTCAAGGTGTTACTGCATTCAAGAGTGCGTCTCCTAGTGGTGATGCAGCTGAATACTCTATCTTTGAGAAGCCTATTGAAGAAGGTATGGACTTTGCTAAACGCAAGGCAGTAGAGCGTCAGAATAGGGTTGCAAGGCTTTATCAGTCTGTAGATATGCCACGTCTAAACAGCATTATTGATATGTTGAATGATGAGGCTAGTCGTAAAGTTGTTGCTTTGAATGAAGAAGGAAAATACCAGTACCTCCCAATTAACTTCTTCACTAAGGCAGGTGAAGGGACAGCACTGACTCCATCACAAAAGGCTGATGTAGTTGCCAAGGTTCAGGCTAAGTTGGTGCGTGAACGATATCGAACCAATATACCTGTATTCGCAGTCTTGTCTAAGGCTCCAGATATCAACAAGGACTTTAATGACTTGTTTGTTGGTGAAGGTGCATACGTCAACATTAGAGGTAACGATACCAATATTGGTCAACAGGTAGTGTTCTTGACTAAGAACAATAGTGACCCATCTACTATTGTTGAAGAACTATCTCATGCACTGCTTGAGAATATGCCTATTGATATGGCACGAGAGGTTGCTACCAAACTAGGCAAGACGCTTCGTGAGCCAACGTCAACCAATACAAATGTAACTTCATACGAACTGCAAGAGATGTTTGCAGCTAGGATGAAACTATCTTTCCTTACAGGCGAGAAAGAAGCGTTCACTGGAGTACAAGGCAGTAAGGCTACTAAGAAGCGTCTAGGCGAGGTGTGGGACACCATACAGGGATTTATGCGTAAGGCTTACGGTCGTATGGTTGATGGCACTGCTATCCCAGTAGATAACAAGCCTAAGGTTGAATGGGTAGTCCCATATAACAACCAGACTGTATCCCTATGGGATAAAGCACCAATCCTGTTCCGTAATAATGATGGGACGCTTTCTCGTGGTGTTATCCAGCCTACTAAGAAGTATCCGGGTGGTCCAGGACTTGTCAGGGATACGATGCTTGAGAAGCCTATCGTAACAGTCAAGACCGCTGACGGGAAGACTGTAGATATAGCACCTAAGAGCGTTGTTGCCTTGTCTGACTTTATTAGTGAGACTCCTGAGTTTGGCAAGATGATGCTGACGTTTATGTCTGGCTCGTCTGGTCAAAGAGGCGTATCTGTAGTCGGTCTCATTGATTCTTATAGCAAAGTTACTAAGGCACTTAGTGACTCAACCTATGAAGGACTTCAAGGTAAGGTTGATGAATTTGTTGACGATACAGATTTCAAGTATCGACTAGATGCAGCTGGAGATGCTACGCAAAAAGCAAACGCAGATACAATCCTCAAGGCAGAGATGCCTAATAGATTGCTTGGAATAGTCAATCAAGCTTACAAGTACGGGCTATTGTCTGATGTCTCTGACAACCCGTCTGATTCTCTGAGTTTGCAAAACTGGTTGAACGTAGTGGGAGTAATGCGAAGTGGAAATGGAACGACAAGTGATACCTTCACCAAGGGTAAGTCAACCAAAATGTCCGCATACGATTGGTATCGCAGCTCAATCAAAGACCTGCAAAAAGCAATCAAAGACGCAGAGCCATATGCAAGTCAACTGGAGATTCAAGGCGATTATCAACGGCTCAATTACAACGTGGACGCAGACAACACCGGCGGTAATGTCCTGTACTCCAGTCGGCAAGTTGGTGATACGCCGAGAATCAACAGAGCGTTAGCAAACGGTCAGTCCTCTGACACTAACCCTGATTCACAGACCCCTGGTGATTACGCTGAGTCTGCTACCCGTAGTGGTATGCCACGTGAATCCGTCACACCTATCGTTGGGCGACGAGTTATTGCTGACGCTGACCGTTCTGGTCTAGGTAATAGCAACATCCGAGTGATGGAACTGAATGACGTTCTCGTCATAGATGGCACTATTGGGTTGTCACCTGTAGGTATTGATACGATTGGTAAGGCTATTGACTTTGCTGCTCGCAACAATATCCAGAACGCTATCTTAGTGTCACCTGCTACACCATCTGAAGACCTTGGTTACAACGACAGGGGTGGTTATACAGTAAACCCATCTGTTACTTTTGAGTTTGAGAATCCAGTCACTGACAATATGTATGCGGTAATGAAGCGTATCTATCCGTATATCCGTAAGGGATTGGATAGCCGTTCAGTTACGTTACATAACGTAGAAGAAGTAGGAAAACCATATGAAGAGTCCCTCAATACCTTCGAGCAAGCCGTTGACAAGATTGCCAGAGAAATCTCTAAAAGACGTATTCCGGTTCAGGCTATCCAAGGTGCTGAAAGAATCTGGCATTTCGGAAACCAATCGGCGGAAGGCTACGCCATTCCTTACTACGAAGCGAGAAATGTACTTCACCTCCTCAAGCCGGAAATCTATGAAACCGGACGTGAGCCTGTTGCAGACAAAAGAGTAAAGTCAGTCCTTGAAGACGCTATATCTTCTGTATCTGGTCGGTCAATCAGCCTACCGAATATAGACTTTGCATCTGTACCTGACAATCCTGAGCGTAGGATTGCTATGGTTGACAATTATAATCGTCTGCCAGAGAACACGTACAGTACTAATCCAGAGACAAAAGCATCTTATGATTCCCTGATGTCTGAACTAGACCGGCAGTTTACCTATCTAGGACTGAGTGTAAGTACTACTGGTTCTGATACACCTAGTAAGTTCTTGCTGACACCTCAACCTATTACTAAGGGTCATCCTTTGATGGCTAACAGTAAGCATAAGGACGTTGATGGTAAACCACTCCGTTACATCGACATCCTTGATGCTGTTCATAACAGCCTTTCAGAGGCTGTAAAGATGGTAAGTGCTGGAGAGTATTCTGACTTGATGGCTTATGCTGCCCATTCTGCAATCACTAAGGATGCTAAGGCTCTACGTGCTTTGTATACAGAAACGCTTGGTCGTTCTTCGTACGAAACACTTACAGGGACAGATGTACACAAAGCATCACTTGCACCTATTGAAGATTCAAAGACGGGTATTGTTGCACTTGATAAGCGTGTGCAATCTTTGTACAAGGATAGCACTGCTCCTTACGGTGACCTAAAGAAGAATGAAGTCAATAATGCTATGGGTCGGGTTCAGTATGCGGCTGGTAGCGGCACTCCTATTTACAGTCTGCGTCCTATCAGTGATGCTGTTATCAGCGATACTGGTGAGCCTGATGAGGCTAGTGAAGATAACCCAGTAACAGTAGTCGCTGAAGACGGAACTGAGACGATTGCTACAAGTGAGTCAGCAGTTAGCCGTATCTTAAACTTCCTTGATAAGAACCCCGTTACTAGGACTCTTGATGTTATCAATGCACTAGGTCGGTTCCCAATGGCAGGTGACTGGTCAGCTCCACTGGTTCAGAACTGGATGCTTGCTAACCCGATTGAATCACCTGACTTGTTCTTCAAGTCACTTATGTTTGGTCCAAAGTCGCTTGCACCTAACATAGGCTTTGATAACGGAACTAATATTGTGAACCGCCGTATGTTCTATGGACGTAAGCAAGTTCACGAAATGGGTGATGTTATTCGTTCCAACCGATTCTATGAATTGGCTAAGGAGGCTAATCTCAACCTTGCAACTATTGAGTATGACCGCATCCTTGAACAGAAGCGCAAGGAACGAGAAGAGAAGCTTGAGCAACTAAGGCAACGTGACCCTAGTGCAACTCTTCCTGAGATTGACTTGATGGATATTGACGAACTTGATGTAGACCCTGATATCCAAGGTCTATTGACTGGTGAGCGTCATGTCCCTCTCAAGGCTGCATCTGAACGTGCTATGACGATGATGAAGGACTACGTAAAGTTTAACAAGTTCTATCAGGCGTGTGAGCATTACGTTGAACTTGGTTACGACCCATCCTCTGAAGGATTCAAGGAAATGGCTAGTGATATGGCTGCTATCTTGAATGTTATGAATGGTGATGTCAAGTTCACTGCTAATGAATATGACAAGGCTATTGGTCGATTGATGCGGCGTGTAATGTTTGCACCACGTTGGCTTACCAGTCGCGTTATTGCTGACCCAATCCTTCGTCAAGTTGTTGCGATGTCAGCACCTGGTAAGAAGTGGTTGAAGGCGAATGGTATTCCTACTGACCGCTCTTTGAACCCATATGTACTCAGGGCTAATATCCGAATGGCAGCGAAGGCTCAAGCCTTCTGGTATGCACTTGTAGCATTCTTTGGTTATATGCGACCGTTTGACCAGTTCAAGGTTCAAACGTCTGTTGGTAATATGGCTACAAAGATTCAGGTTGGCAACTATGTGTTCAAGGCTCCGGGTGGAAGCATGATGGCACTTGAGTTTACTGACTCGTTCTTCAATGCATTAAAGGTCTCTGTTAAGGATTCACCAAAGGAAGGTGTAAAGAAGATGACTGAGATGATGTCATCCTTTGCACTTGGTCGTATCGTCAACTCACCTGCAATCGGCATTATGACGGAGGCATTTACTGGTCGTGACTTTATGGGTAAGCCTGTAGGTTACATTGATACAGACTTGCAATCTTGGTGGGAAGGTGTAGCCCGTCCTACGATGTCTGAGATTGGTATTCCTCTACCAGATATGAAACTCAGTAAGTTCGTAACGAAGAACCTTATGTTCTTGTGGATGCAGTCTTATCTTGAAACATATAAGATGGCTGAAGACAGACTAGAGGACGATAAGTTCTTTGAGGCTGGGTTCATAGGTGCTGTATCTGCACTAGGTGGTCGTATTAGATACAACCCACCTGCTGGTAAGGGTGAATATGATTACGATACATACGGTAACCCACCGGGAATGCAGTACTACATCCTTGGTGCTAACAGAGAAGAATGGTTGGCAAGTCCTGGTGCTAGAACAACACCAGAGCAGATTGAGGCTATGGAGCAGGAGTTACTGAAATGACACCAGTACAGCAGTTCATTAATATCGCCAGAGGATGGGTTGGCACAAAGGAGGAGCCAGTAGGAAGCAACCGTTCATTCCATATTGATGTATGGAATAAGTCATGCGGTGTACCTCTAGGTTCCTTCTGGTGTGCATCATTCTTGTGTGCTGCTGTACACAATCGATGGAAATTCCTTACAGGACTTGACTGGCAACTAGGCACATCTGCAAGCTGTGATGTATTACTCGCAAGGGCGAAGCGTCTAGGTATCCTTCACAAGACTCCTTACGTTGGTGACATAGGCTTTGTGCTTGCTCCTAAGGACGATACAGACGCTGTTCATGTATTCTTGGTATCAGGCTTCAAGGACGGTAAGTTTACGTCCATAGAGGGCAATAGTAACCTAGATGGTAGCCGTAATGGTACGGAGGTTGTTGAACGTCCTGACCTGTACAAGTTCCGTAACCCTAGCAGGATAGTGTTTGCTAGATGGGCTGACCTGATTAATGAAGTTGCTGATGGGTGGGATGTTGTAATTGGTTCTGACACCATCAAGGCTGTGAATGCTAATGGTAAGACGTACGCGCCACTTCGTCCTATGCTTGAGGCTTTGTATGGGGAAGAAGTAAAGACTCGCTTGACGTTTGACTTAGTCCCATTGTGGGATGGTGGGACAATCCCTTGTTCACCTATTATTATGGATGGCAAGTCTATGGTGTCGGTAAGAGACTTTGCTAACTGGCAGGGACTGAATATCGTAATTGACGATAACTCCATAGTATTGAATAGATAG
>Ga0213922_1000122_pt1 | contig 45592 bp, 65 predicted proteins | sample McNCre2917MG_FD_165060 | JGI IMG/M metagenome (GOLD analysis project Ga0213922, IMG submission 165060) | Freshwater microbial communities from McNutts Creek, Athens, Georgia, United States - 29-17 MG | ecosystem: Environmental > Aquatic > Freshwater > Creek | place: USA: Georgia | collected... | reverse complement strand
GTCATCGTCACATTTTTCTTCGTCATCTTTTTTACGATGACTATCCTTTTTCTTCATATCCTTCTTGTCATCGTCTTTCTTTTCTTCGTTATCTATGCGATACACCATAGCTTCGTCCCCTTTGTAAATTGCGCATACCTCGCCTCCTCTGGCGTGGGCGACGCAGGCTAAATGATTATAGACAATGTTGACTTGTTTCTTTGTATATTCTAAACCATCGAAAACACCGCTGGCTGGTTCTACGTCACAGTTGTAACCCATGCTTATATGACCTATCTTCTCAGTCTCGATAGCGTCTATAAGAACAGGGTCGGTGATGATGATGTGGTCTACTTTTAGTAAGGTAAGTTCACCATTTTTCTCTGGGTAACCTTCGCTACCCAGATAGCCTTTCATATAGGCTGATGTAGAACCAGGGTCTAATAGGTCTGGTGGGTGATTGTGAGTAACAGGTAAAGCCTTGAGAGTACTAAGTGACTTGGGATTTAGCACCTCAGATTCACTACGTAATTCGTTGCCATCGTGGTAAACGAAGACTCCAGTTCTAGTGACCACGCCTGCAACGTCTAAGTAACCTTGGGGTGTTCTATTGTATTTTTCTATCCTAAAACCGTCATATCTTACTACCACAGTGTCCTCCAATACCAATATCAGATATGTCACAACATTAGTCAAGTAAAAAGTTAGACTTTGTATAAATATTATTTGATTTTAGACTACGTGTAAACTGAAAGAACCCAAGAAGTGGTTTCCTGGGCTCTCAACATCTTTAAGGAGTATATCTATGTCTAGCATAGCATGACGTAGTTGTCAAGTATTTTCTATAAGATAAGTTGGTTGACTTAGGAACTTTGCTGTGATAAAAAATTAGAACTAGGCCGGTGTAACCTAGTTCTATCAACATAATACAGAAAGGTGTTATATGAATAACATACCCTTAGTTTCCTGTCAAGTAATTTCTTCAAAAAATGTCCCAGCTACTACTTCCCTTAAGATTGCTGAATTCACTGGGAAAGAGCACTTTATAGTTCTAAGAGATGTGGAGAATCTTATTTCCGAGGGCCATATCTCAGAATCCAATTTTGTATTCTCAACTTATCAAGGCGCACGTAGGAAAGAAAAGATGTGTGTTCTCGACGAAGATGCAACTACGCTTCTTCTCATGGGTTATACTGGTAAAGAAGCAATGACTTGGAAAAAATCTTACATTGCTGAGTTCAAAAGAATGCGCGAAGAAAACAAAGTTAAGAGAGTAAGAGGTGATGACTTTGCTTTTCTCAACCAAGTACAAAAGAACGTAGCTGACCACATGCGTAGAACATTGGAAGGAAAAGAGGGTCACGTGGGCTACTACGTTTCTCTGGCAAAGTCAACCAACGAGATTGCATTTGGTTACCATGAGAAAGGTATGAGAAGAGACATGACCCCTGAGCAATCCTTGAAACTTGGTTATACCTTGCAAGGTTCTATAAACCTTATGTTACGAGGTGTAACGAATCCTACTCAACTGAAAGAAGCTATGTCGAAACAATTGGCAAGATAACACATCGACAATTGTAATCATTGTACTCCACTGGCAAGTCCATAAAAGATACTTTCTTTCCTTGCAATTTACGATGACTCTTCCTCACTCTTTCATCTCCTGAAGTACTCCAAATACCTTCTGTCAAACCTAGAGACTGAGCTTGAGATATGGATAAGTCTCTATTGAGGTTATTTATGTCTGTCCTAGACGTAGTCTCAGTGAACTTGAACTTAGGTTTCTTATACTTCTCTAAGAAGACTTTAGAATTTGTTCCAGTGAACAAAGAACTTTCACGGAACAAAGTAAGCTGAGTCTTACGTTTCTCGTAGATAGCTTCTATGTTCTTCTCTATACTTTCTACTGAGTTCTTCCTAAACTCAGTCAACCTGGTTACAACTCCGACCCCAGGGATAGACATCTTAAAGTCCTTTAGTAACTTATTAAATGAGATAGCTATTAAGTCATCGATAACATCGTAACTTAGCTTCTTCATAAACTCCCTAGGTACAAAGTCCCCGAAGTCTCTCCCTTCTTGGAGACCTCGTACTAAGTAGACGCTAGAGTAAGCCCAGAAAGACTTATAGATAGAACGTAGCCATACTGCGTATCTCTTCTCTAGACCTAAACTAAATCTACTTACCTTTATTGTCTTTTTTATCTTTCTTCTCTTCATCATTATCTCCACTAAGTTCTTCTTCTAAACTCATCTCTGCTAACATTTCTTCAGACTTAGTTATCTCTGGGTACCTAGACTCAACAAAGTCAGCACAGTCATAACCAAAACTTTCGAGGGAAGCTACACCACTAGCTAACTGGGAAAACACTTGGCTTTCTTCTAACTTAGTAAGTGACTCATGGTGCTCAAAGCTAACACTGAATTCCTTAGGCATCTTTAGTCCATCAGTGTATTGAAATAAGTCCATAAAGTACCGTATAATTGGTTCAACTTTCTCTTGTCTCTCAGCGTCAATAAAGCTCTGGAACGTAGTCTTCTCAGTCCTCCCTGTAGTCTGACCTATGCTCCCCTCACCGAACAATACGTCATGAGGAATATCGGTGTCTAGACAAAGTCTCTCTTGGGCTTGCCTAGTAAGCTCAGCTATCCCAGCTAACGTAGGGGTGTAGTACTCAAACTCTTCCTGGATGTCTATCGCCGATACATTGTGAACACTACGTGCTCTGTTCTTAGCATCCAATGCTGCGGCGAGAGCTTGTCTCTGAGTAGGATTAGTTAGAGACTGAGCTAAACCCATGATCTTATGTATTGGTAAAGGAATCCTAGATAACATAGTTGCCATGTTGTCCATTGCAGTATTATAATTCCTAGATGCATTTTCTATCTTACGGATGTAGGAATCATGGAAGTGCATATTCGTTCTGAAGTTAAAAGGCATAAGCTGAATACCCGAGTAACGAAGTAACCTAGAATGGTGTATTGACTTCGCTATCATATTAGGTAGACGTTTTATGTCTTCTATTTGTTTAAGATAAGCTTCTTGACCTTCAGCTGCGTTCATATTGTAATTGCCAACGATGGGCGTAGTAATTAAGTAGTAGCTAAGAGGGTTAAAGTCAAAGTCCATCTCAGTAGGGTTAGGCGCAAAGAAGTACCTAGACAAGACATAAAGTTTTCTAATCGCCTTGACGTCCTTAGTAACTAGGGGTATGTCTTCTACGTACCTTATGTTACTATTACTATTCTCATAGTTAGTGACTATCTTCTTAGCCCCTTCTACGTCTAACCACATAAAAGCGTCACCGTAGACATAGCCCTGGGTAGCAAGCCTCTTACACTTAGACCAGACTTGGTACTTCTGAACAAAGAGCTCAGTGAATTCTTTGTTATACTCAGGGTCATCGCATTCTATAATGAAGCCATCCTTGAATATGTACTTAACTATAGTGTCTATGATCTTACGCTTTATAGGGTCCATAGAATAATGATGTTCCAGAGTCAACGGAGAATATGGCTCAAAAGGTTTTATCTCCGTTGACTCTGTTATGTCTCTAGATGTGCCCATCCCAGTAAAGATGTTCTTGTATACTGAGTCCATCCTAGAGCCTAGTAAACTAAGACTTTGTTGTACTGAATCTAGTCTTAGATTTACATCGTCCTTAGACTTCTGATGTTTCTTCCTTGTCATATAATACTCCCTTGTTCCGCTGCAAACAAAGTACAGCGATTAAAGTCTCGTTGTTCTTCTACGTGAGTCACTAAGTCACAGTACTTGAATTTCTCATTGCCCCATAGTACACCAAGCGACAAAGCATCTATGGTATCATCGTTCTTACTGAAAGGGAAATTAGCTCCTTCGTTCATAAGAGGGTATTGCCAGCCCATAATAGAATCAAAGTTGTCACTGTTACCGTCATCTATGATATACACTTTACGTCTGTTTATTAGAAACTTTAGAGGCTGAGCTCTGACTATCTTAGACCCATTCTGTTTCACACCTTCAGCAAACTTACCCTGTACACCTGGTAACTTCTTCATAGTTTCAACCAACGCTTCACCAGCAACGCCAGGATCAACAGGGAACAAAGGTATGACTCCGTAGCCATCCTGTAACGAAGTTTCATCAACTAAGATATCATTGCACTCTGTAAGACCTCGTTGGGAAACCATATCCATGATGACGATGGAATCACGAAGAAAGGCAATCTTTACACCTCGAGTCCAGTCTCTACGTAGCACGTCTTCCTTGATTACTGAGCCACTAGACCCCACGCCAGCAAAGTCCCAAGACCTTACGTAAACTAAGACTTGGGACTTCATCTCCTCGAAGTCAGACGAAGTAATAACTTGCACATTGTCCATGTTAAAGAAACCGCCAGTCATAGGACGAGGGTCTTGCATATACTGAGCATAGAAAGTATAAGGGTCGTTCTCTTTCTCCAGTAATAAAGAGGCTGTGTCCATACGTTCAGGGAATATAGATTCACCGTTCACTAAGGCAGGGACAACGTAGTGGATACAGTTGTCTTTGTAATCTTGGAGGAGTCTTCCACTAAGGTCATCTACGTGGGTACGTTGCTGGACTACGATTATCGGCGTACCTCCTTTCATAGTCCTCTTGTTACGCCGAGACTTGAACGTAGAGTTAAATCTCTCGTAGACGCTGTTACGGCGTACTTCATAGAACACATCGCTAATCTTATTAGGGTCATCAAAGATAAGGTCCCCACCATGAGCTGTGCCATCTAAGTCTCCTGCAGCGAACCCTGTCGCTACGCCGTTTATCGTAGTAGCTAGGAACTTACCACGTGCCGCTGTTTCCCAGATGTTGGTTGAATCTTTCTTGAACATAGTTTTAAGCTCACAAACATTCTTCAGAGCATCCTTGACTTCTCTGGAAAAAGAAAAACTAAGTTCCTTGGAATAAGTGACATAGATAAAGTTAGCACCACCATTGTGAACATAGCACCACGCTACGTAGAGAGTGAATATCAGGGTCTTACCGAAACGTGGTGCTATGTTCACAACTATGATAAACTTACCCTCAGGTAACTCTCTTCTAGCACATTGTTCTAGGAGGTCACAAAGTCCTTGATGATGCTTTGTCACTCTGTACTCAGTATTATATAGTGCAAAGAAAGTTTGTTTTACAAAGTCAAGAAACCCAGGAACCTCCCTAGGTTTTCTTTGTTGGGCATGGTATCTCAGAGCTTTATCTAAGAGACGTTGGTTGATATTCACTTAGTATTACCTTTAAGGTACTCCACGTCACCTGGTGTCATACCCATAGCCAGGACCGTGGTCTTAAGCTCCATTTGCTCTTCTTGGTACTTAGTACGAAGTCTTATGTTCTTAAGTTTGACTTTGTGGTCTAGGCTAATCTTTAGTTCCTGGAGTCTAGTCTTAGCACTCTCAGGATCATAGCTGAACCTAGAAGTACAAAGGAAGTCAAGAGCTTTGTATTGAGAAGGGTCACATGTAACCATGCCTAAGGCTACGTCAGTCATAGTCTTACCTACATGGAGATTACACTTAGCTTTACCTAGCTCATACCTACGTATCATTTCTTCGTCTAATATACTTAGCTTTAGAAAGTCATTGTGAGGTATGTTAAGTAACGAAGCCATAGTCCTCGTAGAGTCTATGCCATAGTAACCATATTCTTCCATGGCCTTGTACACGTGGTGGTTAGGCTTCCAGTCACTACTAAGTTTACTCTTGAGCATCTCTAAGTTACTAGGCACAAGGTCACTCATAATCTTCGTCTCCTTACAAGTCATCTTTGTCAACTATACTGACAAATAGTAATGATTACAAGGAAAATCTTAGTCTCTGAGGTCTTAGATTATGTCAGTATTGAGAACATAGATTATGTTGTGTGAATTTTAGGCCTAGTCAACTGAGTCATCGAGGCCCTCTAGGTCTAAAAAGTTTTGAAAACATCGATTTCCGGTTTTGGCTGTTCCCTAGTTAGCTAGTCTCAACCAAGTTCCTTCTTTGTTTTTATTTGTTTCAATAGTACCAGTTTCAAAATAATAGGATAATACAGAGAAGCTGTTGGGCTGCAACGGTTGCGAGCCTTAGAACCTTGGCTAATTCTCGACCCCCCCTAAAAATAGGAAAACTTAGTATCTACGGACAAAGTAAACTAAGTAAATAAAGATTTTTAGACTCTATTTTTTATCAAAATACCAAGGACTTTTTATCAAAATACCAAGGACTTTTAGAGTTCACTCCAACTCAAATAAACCTAGTAAACTATGTTACTAAGTCTTCTCAGTTCCAAATGTGCCGCCCCTACAAACAAGGTAGAAGTCTTAGCAACTGTCGTCCGTTCGCCAGTATTACCTAGCCGCAATTTTCAATCCAGTGCTTGAAGGTTCGGAGCTGTTCGTCAGTACGTCTTACTCCGTCAACTAAGGACAATGTACTCCTACTTTGTATCTCGTGTCAACTTCTTTCTTCATAGTTTTTCTTTGTTTCCAATGTATCAGACGAGGTGACAAAATAATCTGTCACATGAGTTGACAAATGATTTAGTGCATGGTACTTTATTTATATGGAAGAGGATACTCTCCCAAAGCACCGAGAGGAATCAGGAATCAAGCGCACAGTACCTGGTTGAGTTAAGGGGAAGCCGACTAAATGAGCTTTGACCATATGACAGTGAGATCTGTCTGTAGTTACAATCAAGATTAGATTGCAACGATAAATACTCTTAGAATGAGTAGTAAGCTAGTGGTGCAGTTTCCCACATTAAACAATACAAATTTCTGAACTTCGGACTAAGTGTATTTACAGTGCGGTACTAACATCTTAAGGAGAACAGAGTATGACAAAGAAAGAACTAGACCTGATTTTAGATAAACATAAGAAATGGCTAAATAATGAAGAAGGAGGAGAGAGGGCTAACTTAGAAAGAGCTGACTTAAGAGGGGCTAACTTAAGAAGAGCTAACTTAAGAGAAGCTGACTTAAGAGGAGCTGACTTAAGAGAAGCTGACTTAAGATGGGCTAACTTAGAAAAAGCTAACTTAGAAGGAGCTAACTTATATTGGACTAACTTAGGAAGAGCTGACTTAAGAGGAGCTAACTTAGGAAGAGCTGACTTAAGAGGGGCTAACATAGAAAGAGCTAACTTAGAAAGAGCTAACTTAGAAAATGCTGACTTAAGAGGAGTGAGGAGAACAAAGTATGAAGTCAGATGAATTTTCGGTTACCTGTAACCAATGTGGTATAAGGTCTAAAAATATTTTGGACGAAGAAAAAATCTATTCGATGTTAAAAGATAGAACATTTTACCTTGAATGTAGGAATTGTGAATGGGTATCAAAATACGCGTTATTCGGGTCTTCAGTAATTTTAGTCCATGTAGAAGGAACAAAGCATGACAAAGAAAGAACTAGACCTGATTTTAGATAAACATAAGAAATGGCTAAATAATGAAGAAGGAGGAGAGAGGGCTAACTTATATGGAGCTAACTTAGAAAAAGCTGACTTAAGAATAGCTGACTTAAGACTAGCTGACTTAAGACTAGCTGACTTAAGAGGGGCTAACTTATATGGAGCTAACTTAGAAAAAGCTGACTTAAGAATAGCTGACTTAAGACTAGCTGACTTAAGAATAGCTGACTTAAGACTAGCTGACTTAAGACTAGCTGACTTAAGAGGTGCTAACTTAAGAGGTGCTAACTTAAGAGGAGTTATCCATTCACTAAAGAGATTAAAATCAATCTTTGGTTTTGAATACCCGATAGCAATAATAGACGATGTTATAGAAGTTGGATGCCAAACACATACTTATGAACAATGGAAGAGTTTTACTCAAGAAGAAATTTATAAGATGGACGGGAATGAAGCAACAAAATTTTACCCTAAACTTCTGAAGATATTAGAAATGGAAATGAATTAAGGAGACAAAGTATGGATAATTACATTGAACTAGGCGGTGTAAATATAGAATCATTCGTAGACTATACGAAGTTTATAAAAGTGACGGCGAAGATACAACGTAAAACTGAAGAGAATAAGTTCTTAGAGATGACGTTCAAACCAGAGTTGCTGGGGGAAGAGCGTCTGCTTAGTATTCATATAAAAGAGTATGTGGATAGGATTCTTTCTATAAGAAAAAATGAATTATTTAATGAAGTTTTAACAAAGGTAAAGGAACTAAAAAAGGGGATAAAGAATGACTAAGGAAGAGCTTATCGATGATTTGTCATATAAGATTAAAACAATAGAAGAGATATTATACTATGAAAATAATGGCTGTAGATGTGAAGAAATATATGAATATGAGAAAGAAGAGTTAGGTTCTTCATGGTCATTCTCCCACCATAAACGTTGTCCCTATTATATGGATAAAGATGAATATATGAATGATATTATATTACTAACAGCTAAATTAACCTTGATGAATTCTAAGAGTGAAGTGAAGTAAACATGGGGACAATTCCATTGACCGCAGAAGAGTATAATAGAGGATTCAAAGTTGGGGATATAGTCCAATGTATATTTTTTAGCCCGTTAATAGCAATTGGTGAGATTATAGAAATAAATTATGACATGGAGGAAGGTAGGAGTATTAATTTAAGATTTATTTTTACAGAAGAAAATGATGATTGGGAGTTAATACCGGGAGATACTCATGAAGAATATCCGTTTCAGTTAAAATTACTAAAAAAATAAAAGGAAATGGATTAAGGAGAACAAAGTATGACTAAGGAAGAACTAGGCCTGATTTTAGATAAACATAAGAAATGGCTAAATAATGAAGAAGGTGGAGAAAGAGCTGACTTAGAAAGAGCTGACTTAGAAGGAGCTGACTTAAGAGGAGCTGACTTAGAAAGAGCTGACTTAGAAGGAGCTAACTTAAAAGGAGCTAACTTATATGGAGCTAACTTAGAAGGAGCTGACTTAGAAAATGCTAACTTAGAAAGAGCTGACTTAAGAGGGGCTAACTTAAGAAGAGCTAACTTAGAAAAAGCTAACTTAGAAAAAGCTAACTTATATGGAGCTAACTTAGAAAAAGCTAACTTATATGGAGCTGACTTAAGAGGAGCTGACTTAGAAAGAGCTGACTTAAGAGGAGCTGACTTAAGAGGAGCTAACTTATATGGAGCTAACTTAGAAGGAGCTGACTTAGAAAATGCTAACTTAGAAAGAGCTGACTTAAGAGGAGCTGACTTAAGAGGAGCTAACTTAGAAGGAGCTAACTTAGAAGGAGCTGATTTAGGGAGAGCTAACTTAGAAGGAGCTACCCATTCATTAAAGAGATTAAAATCAATCTCTGGTTTTGAATATCCTATAGTAATAATAGATGATGTTATAAAAGTGGGATGTAAAAGACATAATCATGAAAAGTGGAAGAGTTTTACTCAAGAAGAAATTTATAAGATGGATGGGAGTAGAGCAATAGAATTTTACCCTAAACTTCTGAAGATATTAGAAATGGAAATGAATTAAGGAGACAAAGTATGGCAAAGATAAACAAAGGACTGGCGAGACAATATATAGCAAATATGAGCAAGCATAGCCACACAGGGTCTAGAAGCATAGAATCTCAATTAAGAATAGAAATATCCAGGGCTATTCAAATAAAAAATAAGATTGATGAACTAAGATATGCAATCAATGAACTTTATCACTTCTTGTCTCCACTAGAAGAGCAGATATCAAATAGACTTATAGACCACCCTGAACTTAGAATTTTGGCAAAGGAAGAAGGATACTATGACTAAGTTCTTACTTCTGATTATTCTTACCCCGTTATATGCAGCTTGTACAACCAACACTCAGAACAACATCATTATCGAAGATAATCCTGGAATAATAGACGATGTTATACCTATTTACATCGTACCAGGATACGTAGAACTATAAACATCTTAAGGATGACAAAGGATGACAGAGATAAGAAAGTTAATTGGAATTGCTATATTAGCATTGCTCACAGTTAGTTGTGGGGCAAACAGAGGATCTCAGTACAAGGATCAAGAGATAACACAGGTACTAACTGAGGTATTAGAAGACTTAGAAAAAAGAGGAATACATGCCCCTGTTTGGGACAAAGTTGACTCTTGGGTATTCACAGAAGACCCAGCGTCTCGTGAACTGGGTCACTGTGATAAAGACGGTGAAGATACAAAGTTTAATCTAAGTCAACAAGATACTGGGAACCACGTAGAGATAAATAAGATTAAGTGGGCATATCTAAACCACTTTGAGAGAAAGACTTTAATCACTCATGAGATTATCGGTCACTGTACTTTTAATCTTGGACATACGAAATACGGAGTCATGACTCCGTATTTTTACTTTGTAGGCAATGAAAACTCATACAACAATCTAATGGACAACTTTGCAAGGAGTATACAATGAACAACTTAGTACGTTATTATTCAAACTTTTCCACCGAGACTTTGTTATCCCTGTATAGGGACTATAGAGCTGAGATACAAAGTGAAACAGCGAGTACAAAGCACATCGCTAACTATGTAAAACGCCTCGAAGCTGTACAAAGTATTTTAGATTCCACTCATTCAGGATTTGGAGGGAAAAATGAGAAACTTTAATCATGACATAGAAATCTACAAAACAGGACTAAAGAAGCTGAGCGATGGGAAACTCAGATTAGACTTTTTGACTCTAGAGTCTACCCTAGAGACTAAGAGGTCTCAACTTTATCATAGATTGCCTTGCACTAAGGATGAAAACTTCATCGAGAATATAAGATTTACTCTGTCAAAATACAATGCAGCTTGGGATGAACTTATAGATAGGGGGAAGAGCGATGATAAACTTCCAACCGACTAGCTATGACGAACTTTGTTACTTAATACGTTGGTTGCTTGGAGAGAATTCAACCAACGAAGACATTAGACAAGCTATCGACGCACTGAAGAATAGAAACTGGGACTACGGCAAAGATATAAGGGACTACTGGAGACCACAACGATAAAGGAGAAGACTATGAAATTAGAATCACTAAGTAAACTTTTAGAGCAGAACAAAGCTTTTATATGTCACCAAGATGACTTAGATATCGAAGTACATTGTGCTGAAGAAGGTTACCAACTCGTTATAACTAAGTTTAGGTATGACCCTAGGTACAACAAAGTAATAGTGACTGTAAGAAAGGATAACGAAGAATGAGTTTAGAGATACAACTAAAGTCCAATGAACATTGGGCTCTATTCTCTCAAGGTAATGATATAGCGGAAGGTGTTTGCGACTTTGAGTTAACTAAAGACAGACTACACAGTGAGTTTATATCTATAGTCTTAAGTCCCTACTCAGTTTTACATATTATAGAAGGTGGTCAAAAGTTAAAATACTCAGTAATCGTAACTCACCAGGACGGTGAATGGAATCATACAGTAGTAAAGGAGTAAAGATGTTATTTGGTTTATCACCAGAACCTAAACAAGGTAAGATACTAGAACAAACTAAGGTCTTCAGTGAAGCTTATAGAAAAGTAGACATAGTGAATCTGTTCACCATGTGGGACTCAAGAGACATTATGTTAGAAGCATTCTCTAACAAGGTGAACATGGTTATACAGAATGACTATATTCCTATGGTGTCTTGGTACCTCAATACAAGTAACGTAGAGACTACGCCACCTAATGTGTGTGACTTAGTAACACAAGGTCACTATGATGAATATATCTCAAAGTTTCTAAGTTCCCTTAGTCCAGAATCAGAAATGTATCTTCGCCTTAATCATGAGCCTAACGTCGTTGGTAGACACTACAATGACCCTAAGAATTTTATAAAAGTTTGGAATTATTTAGCACCTAGGATACGTAAAGCTTTACCTAAAGCTAAGCTTACTTGGTGTGCTAACGATAATGACCTTAGTTCACCTAAGTTCGAAGAATACATGGTAGAAGACGTAGACTATGTTGGCTTTGACTCATATAAGTGGAGTAATGTTGGTCCAACTGAGTTTAACTTCATTGAGCCGATGAGAAGAATTAAAGCGATTAGCTCAAAGCCCATCATTGTGTCTGAGTTTGGCACAAGGTTTTTTAAGAAAGAAGGAGGAAAAGTATACATTGATGAAGTGACTAAGTACCTTGAAAATGAAGGGGTCTTTGCATCTCTATATTTTAATGGTTATGACCCTGGAATGATGTGTATGATAGTGAAGGATAAAACTTTCCGCCCTGACCTCAATTACCTCTTTGCTCAAGAAGTAGACAATTATCTAGTTAGATAACAAAAACAACAAACATGAAGGAATACAAACATGGATAAGCATAAAGTTATGATCGACTATTCTAAAACTACGAAATTACGTACTTGCCTAAAATGTAGTAAGGTCTTTACGTCACTCCATGCAGGAAATAGAATCTGCGAAGACCATAAGTATGACAACAATTACTATCAACCAGATACTTGGGGAGATAACATGGGTGACGGAGTATTTATAGGCAGGAGTCAAATAAAGTATTTGATTAATGGCAATAGAGGGAAACATGAATAGTGAGCTTAAAGTAATCTATGAAAAACTAATAAGCAATAAACTTTCACCTGATGACAAAATAAAAATAATAATAACACTTACTGATGAAGAGTATGACGGTTGGCGTTGGTACCTCATCAGAAAGAAACGTAAACAACTCAAGAAAGGGTAATATCATGGCTATGACTTCTTATGCTTCCGCATCTATATCTAATTCTCAATCTACAGTATTTGGTGGACGAGATAACCCTAGTCACAAGGGACAAGAAATCGATGTAATCTATGCTGGAGTGAAACTAAGTAAGAATGGATTTGATATCTATGTATTCTTAGATTCTGAAGACCCACAAAGACAAATTAGTATCTATCGTTGTTCGTCAATGGACTACTTAATGGACGGGGACTCCAGGGCAAATCCTACTGGAAACCCTGTTAAAGTTGGAGACCTTATTCGCATTAAGTACTCTGGATTCAGAGAAACTGATGTAGGAGTTCAATGTTTTTATCAACTTACTGGATGCGATGATGAGTATAAAGCAGAACAAGATGTATTAGACCTCTGTGAAGAAGCTATTCGTCAAGATTATCCAGTATCTGTTAATCCTAAGAATCGTAACTCTAGATGTAAGAAAGCAGAGAAACCAAGTATTCAAAAGAATACTCCAGTCACAATGTCTTCTGCACCGATAAAGAAGAGCAATATGCCTAGTAAGCCAATAATTACCAAGAAGATGACTACTAAGGAAGACGAAGAATTCGTAAACCCATTCTAATCTGAGTGGGTAAATCTTTATAAGGAAAGATGTGTCATGAAGTATTTTTTTATTGTAGCCAGTTTTGTAATAGCAGCATACGTAATAATAGCTTTGATAAACTGGTCCCAGTCTGGGTATATAGAATCTTGTAACAGCATAGGTGGACAAATACTTATTATAGGTGAAAACCCTATTTGCATAAAAGGTAATAAGTTTATGCGTCTAGGTAGATACTAAAATATCAGGGAGAAAACATGAAGGACGCAATAATTACTAAACCGTATCTAGATGACCCTAGCAATCGTAGGTTAGACATCACAAACAAAGAACATCATAGCATGGATTGTATTTCAGCTTCTAGAATCAAGGCTTTCTTAGACAAAGAAAATTACACTAACCTTACTTGGTATATGACTTATGTAACAAGAGAGATGAAGACAGAGTTTTCAGATGCTACTAAGAAATCTATGTTCATGGGGACTTTGACTCACTTAGCTCTATTAGAACCTATGGTGTTTGAGAACACAGTTCATACCTATCCTATGCCAAGTACTGCAACCAACGAATTCAAATCTTACGTAAAAGAGAAGATAGGGGACTGTATCATAACTAATGAAGGAGGCATCAAAGCAATTGCTTCTAATGAAGAAGAGCATTACTTTGTTACACCAGATACGATGACGACACTTAGTAAGATGATAAAGAATGTTTATAAGAACCCTAATGCAATGTCTTTGTTAGATAATGGAGAATGTGAGACTTCTGGAGTTGTACAATGTGATATTACAGGTGAGTTCTTATCTGTGAGAGACGATTGCCGGGGCGAAGATTTTATTCTGGACGTAAAGAAAATTAAGAAACTCACTAAACTTAAGATAGAAAGACAAATAGATAGTCTACGTTACTGGGTACAAGACGTCCACTACCGTAGAGTAGGGAATTTAATAGAAGGTGCAAATAGATACAAGAAGTTTTTATTTCTCTTTGTGGAAGAAGAAGAGCCTTATCAGAATCGACTTGTTTCCATAGACCTTGATTACCGTAAAGATGCCACAGCAAAGTATGTTGAAGCCCTAAAAGAGATTAAATCATTGGCAATAACAAATGGGTGGGAAGGTACAGAGAAAGGCATTCTTATCAACAGACCAAAGTGGGGGTTAAAATGAAATTTAAGGACTTTGATTCTAGGACTGATAAGTACATAGAGAGAGCGATAAGAGACTCCTTTAAGCATTCTTCGTTATATCAAGAGTTTATTTTGTCAAAAGTATGTGAAGAGAAAGGAGGACGAGGAGGAAGACGATGGAGATGTAATGAATGCGCAAAGCTACTAGCTGGGTCTAAAGAATTCGATGTAGACCATATAGACCCTGTAACTCCTGTAGGAGAAGCCAGGGTAAACATGGATATTTGGAAGTTCTATTCTAGGACTTTCTGTGCTTATGAAAACTTACAAATACTATGTAAACATTGTCATAAGATTAAGTCAGGAAAGGAAAATGCTAAACGATGGACGGAACTAATGAGATAAAGTTCACAGTTACGTCAGACCTATTTGAAACCATAACTTTGTATGGTAAGTCCTTCATGGACGTAGAAGATAAGTTAGACAAAGCCATCATAGAGGGTAAGCTGCCTAGTAACTCTCTGTTCACAATAACAAACACTGCTACGAATAAGACTAGGACTACTCAGATTTGCAGTGTGTATAGTAAGGAGAAGAAATGACATCACCAGGAGAAGAAATAGCATTACAGGAAGAACAATTCAGAGGGTCTCCATACTTTGCAACGAATTATGAGAAAAAGAATAATATGGCATCCCTTGGGTATGGGATGAGGTATTACCCTTGTGGAAGAGAAGTCCTGATTACAGATGACAAAATAAGTCAAGCACAAGCACTAAGTTATTTTACTGAACTGTTTTCTCAAGCTAGGAACTATGTAGCGAAGAAGCTCTTAGTTACTACTTCTACGAATCAGTTAGAGGCGCTTACTTCGTTTTGCTATAATATAGGATATGGGAATTTTAAGAAAAGTGTTGTCCTGGGATATCACAATAAGAGAGATTTTCAACAAGCTTATGACGCACTTCTTAAGTACGTATATCAAGACGGAGAAGAACTAGGGGGTTTAGTTAGAAGGAGGAAGCGTGAACAACAACTCTATAGGTCTTAGAGTTGCCTCGATAATGTGCCTAGTATCTTTTTTACTAGGCACAATTGTAGGAGGTTTACTAAGAGGGCATGGAACTAAGAAACAGATAGAAACTATTAAGACTGAGGAAAACATAGTAACTCAGAAGACAGAGAACATAGTTTCTAAGAAAGACGAAGTTACTAAGGACTTAGGGACTAAGAACGAAGTAAAAATAAGGACTATAGTAAAGTATTACCATGATGGTAAAGTGAAAGAAGTAGAACATGAAAACACAAGAACCCAAGACAACAAGAACAAAGTTGCTGAGATATCTAAAGTTACAGACTCTGTTAGCAATGAGACAAGTAGGATTAACAGGGAGTCGGAAGTCCAAAGGATACTTATTACTAGCCCTAGCTATAACAATACTTTCATGTTTCTGGTTAACCCTGACGTTAGTAATCATTCTAATAGTAATGAAATCGGCTATCTTTATAAAGTTATTGGGGGGTTTAGCATAGGTAGCACAGTAGACTTAGTTGGGCTTCAATTCAAATCAATTAAGTTAGGAGTAGCATATTCATGGTAAAAAATAAAAAGATTTTAGTAGAGGTAGAATACTTAGAAGCTTCTGTAGTATATCTCAGACTTCTTAAGGAATTGTTATATCAAGGTATAAGAGAATGGCCTGGCTTTGAGAAAGCCTTAGAAAGCTATGAGTCTGAGTATGGAAGTGAAGCACCTGAACTAAGTGACTTAGAAAATATACTTAATTAGTCCTTAGTTACAGACAATGAATTAGAGCGGGCTATGTTACACCCGCTACTCGTATTTACTATCTCAGCCAATCTATTAACTGACTTAGAGATTTCATTACTAGCTCTGACAACTTCGAGCATAGTCTTCTCAGATTTATCCATAGTACTTAGTGCTATAGAGATACTGTAGTAAGCCATAGCAACCACGATCCCTATCACGATGAGTGAGAAGACGTGGTTGGAATTAAGTTTATCTAACCTAACTCCCTTTTCAACTAGTTCTTTTTCAAGCCCACCTAGTTTCAAGCCATCCCCACCTTCTTTATCTTTTCTTATCCGCCTTCTTGTCGCCATTACTCTTTGATTCCCGTTGAACAGAATACGCAATAGCTACAGCTTGCTTTTGAGGCTTACCTGCTTCAATTTCAGTTTTAACATTTTTCTTAAAAGCTTCTTCACTTTTACCCTTTATTAGTGGCATTATGAGCTCCTAATACTTTAGACATTGGAGTTATCTTCTCTTTACTAAATTTACTATACACAGTATACCAAGTAAACAACTTTCTGTCTGTGTCATTTCCTTGTTGCAAGAGTTCTATGATCTCTTGGTTTGACGCTATGATTTCTTTTTGCATCTGTATTTTGTTTGAACATAGAAGAAACATTGTTAGGAATAAGGCTGTGTAGTTTATTATCATTTAGTTCTCCCAGTTGTACAGTCTCTTCCCATCACAGATTCATATTGTTTACAATGACTTTCGTAGATAGCTAAGAAAGACTTTTCTCTAACTTCTAATTGTTCTTCTTTTACTTCGTAACTACTGAGAGCAGATTGCAAAGCATTCTTAGTATTAATATTATGTTGTAAGATTTCTTGGTCATTTTGTTGATAAAAATGATTAAAAGTTACCCCCATTACAGCACACAGTATAGCTGGGGTAAATTTATAACGGAAAGAAATAAGAAATAGATTCTTTATCGGATCCATAGGCACCTTTATTGCTAATTGCATTGTATTGTAGTCCTCCATATAGCTACATTACGCCGTAACTACTAAAGAATCAAGAACAATTTTAATGTAGAATTAGGGTTGAGGACACTTTGTTACCTAGTCATAACAAAGTGCCAGAGAACGAAGAATGACTGATTTACTTAGAGTTAATTAAAACAAGTAAAGAGCTACGATCTTAAGGCTATTTGGAGCAGGTGCTTGACCTACTGAAATGTTAGCATTGAATCCACCAGAACCATCGCTAACAATAGAAGCATTCACTAAAACAACGCTTTGAGCACCTCCTGCGTCTACAGAAAACGCTTGGATAATAGAACTTTGTTTGATCCCAGTAAGGACAAATGAAGTGAGCTCGCCGTTCCCAAAAAGTGCAGTTTTACCATTCCCGGAAATAGAAATTACACCGCTAGAGATAGCGATACCCTCTCCTGCAGTAGGTGCAGAAACACCAGCAACTGCGGTATCCACATATTTCTTTGACGCTAAGTCCCCATCCGCAATTGGCAAAGGAGCATTGATAATCTTTTGCGAACTCTTCAGGTCTAAACTAGATAAAATATCCATGATAAATTCTCCCGCTGCTAGATTGAAATCTTAATAGGTTAGAGCAGCTATAACCTATTAAGAAACTTGTTGAACAAAATTAAATAAAATTATCTTATCCCCGCTTGCTGGGTTCGTAACTGACATAGTCAGAGTTTGTGCGTCGCTAAACCCTAGAGACGTAGTAAGGTTTACTCCAATTACACCAGTATAAAGCTCATGCTGTACTGGTGTAGTAGAGAGCAGCCCACGGACTACTCCAGTCAATGCTGAAGTCTCTATATTCTTCCCAGAATAATAAATAAGCTCTGACTCTATTTGTAGAGTCCCAGATACTGGTAAACTATCTACGAAACTTAGATAGATAACTGTGTCTGTAGACAGCAATAGTTGTGTAATGAATGGATTACCTACAGTCATATGATTACATACCTAAATTGGTTTGTTGTTGGTGCGATTAAAAAAGAAAAAGTTACTACATTACTAGCGACCGTTGTTGTTACATTTACTGCTTGGTTAGTAGAGTTATTGTAAACCGCAGTTATGACGTTGTTGTTTGGTACGTTTACTGTAAACGAAGTGAGGACTCCATCACCAAAGCTGCCGGTCAAAGGAGCTACCGCCACTGCCCCCGAAGTTACTGAGATAAATGAACCTGCCGTAGGTGCTAACCCATCTACATAGCTCTTATTTGCTAAATCCCCGGAGGAAGTAGGAGCGCCTGAGTTAATTACTTTATTTCCACTGATATCTATATTATCCCAAAAACCTATCGACATAAAAATCTCCTTAACAAAGGCAACAAGTCATTTATTGCCAATTCGATAGAAAGAAAAGAAATTGAGGTCTCCATACATCACAGAAGGTAATCCACAACTAAATTTTACTGTGTCCCCCTGATTTAACGGAAGAATATAGCCACCGAAAGAGAACCTACACCTTTCTGCAGTGGCCGTGTATGATTCCATGAAATTCACAGAAGTGACTAACGCTCCAGAGGTCACTGTAGAAGTTATATTCCCTGCAGTACCTGCACTCAACGCTCCTGTCATGAATCTCATCCCAAATGAATAAGTCCCGCTTAAGGGGGCAGTGAATATACCCGTGGCCTTGTTGTATGCAGAAAAATTGTCAGGAGTAGAAGGGTCAGCTACTTCAAAAATTAAAGTACCATTAGTGGTTGCAGTATTATTCCTAGTAAAATATTGACCTTTTATAGTTGGCTCTGTACTAATTGTTTGATTAGAGCCAATATTGACACACTGTATACGCCAAGTATTTACCCCCGTTGTAGTACCATCCGGCCTTGCATCAAAGTAATCACCAGGATTCAATCTAATAATGACTGAAGTACTTTGAACACCCCCCGTAGAGGAAATGAGATAATAAGAGGAAATGTAAACAACACCATTAACAAATAATCTAAGGCTCGCAGCAGACCCTGTAGTTTGGACCCCAGATAAGATTACTTGTAAAGTCAGTTTGGCGCCCGTTGTATTTGTAAATTTCCAAGCGGCCCCTGTTGTGACAAACCCACCAGTATCTTCTATCTTTGAAGAGTAGTTTACGGGCTGTGAACCAGGGATTGTTGTACTGGTAGTAGGTATAATGTAATCCGCATATACTTCCCCTAATGGGACGTTAGAACTAGTTCTACAGTTCACAGGAACAGAGTCTAAGAAAGCGTCAATATCAAACTGCCATTGGACTCCAGATAGCCCGAAATAGCTTGACCCTTGTCCCCAAGTAAATGGAGACCCCCCAGAAGCTACAACGTAATACTGGGTTGTACTATAGATGTAACAATCCCCCGTCGCATAAGACCCTGAAGCATTAAACTTACATTTCCCTACACTGTACCTTTGATTAAATCCAACGTCAGGAGAAGACGCAATATCGGGGTAAGCAGACGCACTGAAAGTAAGCCCTGTCGGTAAAGGTACAATATAGATACCACCTGAGCCACCAATGTTGGATCCAGAAGTAGGCCCAGTGAATGTGTAGTCCCAAGTGAGTCTAAGTCTATTACCTATGATCTGGTAATAAGAAGTCTTAGCATTTGTAGTCACTGCTGTAGCGAATGAAGGATTAGGTGCAACAGTACTAGTAACAACCGGTTGATAGCTTAATAGACCAGTTTGATATGTCCCAGTAGCTGGTAAATCCTTAGACACCGCTACATATTTTAGTCCAAAGTTAACTGCACCCGTAATAGCATTTGGAACATAGACTAAGGGTGCAGCTTTATATACAGTCTGTGGAAACTGAATTGTATCAAGTACACTATCAGAAAACTTAGTAGTATTAGGTAAAGCAAAAGGCGCTTTCGACGGTCCATAGAACCCCAAGAAAGTATTGGACACGTCATAGCATAGGAAACCAAATGCTAAACTGTCTGTTGTATTATTTGTCAATGACAAGTTTGTGCTTACTGCTTTGAATAATGCTTTAATAATAGGCAACCGAGTAAATGATTTCAGGTCATCAATGATTACTTTTTGGCTACCACAGATAGCGTTACCCACTGGTACGTTCCCCACTGAGGTTACTGTAGCACTTGCCACTCCGTCAGTGTCTGTAACAAAGGAGATTGATAACTGAGTTGAACCAATGACAAAGTTCCCACTTGGGTATAGTCCACTCATTGCTACAGTACCAGAGTTCCAATCCTGGGCACTCATATCCCAAACGGTTCCAGTAGTACCACTGCTACTAGAAGATCCTGACCCTGAGCTTAGTAATCCAACAGGAATTCCAATATTATGTGCAGCTGAAACTGTGCTGTTAGCCGCCCTTGTCAAACTAGTAAATGTGGTCAGAGTCTTGGCTGCGTATCCAATGGCCTCATTGTCTATATACAATACACCTGAGCTAGGAAACCCCGTAGTGTCATTCGCTGTGATTGTTGTAGAACTTGTAGTCATCGCTGCAGTTAAATAGGTACTTATTTCGCCAGCATTTATTTTCCAAGTAATTGCAGTATTCTTAGAATACACAATTCCGGAAGAAGTTCTAACGAAGGCAGGTGCGCTAGCATAGTCCCTAGCTACCCATACTTCAGTACCCACAGTCACAAAGGTTTGAACTCCTACAATAGTTCCGTCAGCAAAGCTTTTTGGTGTAGCGGAACCTGTAATTGTCGCACCTGCATACGCATTAACAATAGTTATAGAAGTAGAAGTCGCAGCTGTAATTTGAAAAGAACCATTGAGTGTTCCGGAAGAAAACCCAGAACACACTAAGTAGCTTCCTACTATTGCAGGGACGTATCCTAGAGTAGCAAAGGACAAAGTGACTAGCCCACCAGAAGAACTTGTTCCAGTAATCGCTATCGTCGGAGGCAAAGCCCCGACTATTAACCATAATCCATTGTAACTTGTGTCAGTTGTCCATTGACTCATAGTCATCAATGTTTGATATGAAGTAATCATTCCATTGACTGGGTAGTCAAAGGCATTACCACTATAATTCAAAGTACCTAAGAAATCTCTGTATATTCTGACGTTAAGGTTGTCTTGATACATATTTATAATGGTATTTACAGCGCCGAGGCCTGTAATAGGTAGACGGGAACTTTGGTCATAAATGTTCAAGGTGAAAGCATTTGCAAATGCAGGCAATGCTAAGTTAGCACTCGGTGCTCCAGTTACATCTATGTTTCTGAAAGTAATCCAGTTTACTGCGTCACTTGCAATTGTTAAGAAAGAAGTTCCAGTACCTTGGAAGAATATATTCTCAAATTCATGGCGATATAGGTTCCCAGTGCTACAAATGACTCCTGCACTAGAACCACTGTTTACTGTGAGGTCTTTTAAACTAAATCTAGTGTTACTAGACCCCAGCGTATAAGTACCATTTATCTGGCACTTACCGCCTTTTTTACTTGAGTCTAGTGCTTGGATCAACAAGTTACTCTGCCCACTTGTTACACTTAGACTTTCAGAGTACACGCTGCCACTCACAGCTAAGTTCATACAATGAGGGAACGAAGCCCCTGTCAACGCTTGTGCTTGAGTCAAGTAAGGATAGCTACTTGTTCCGTTGTTTTGAGAGTTATTACCTACATTTACTGATACATATGAATTAAATACATCTCTGTTTGGAGAAACTCTCTTAGACGTAAAAGTAACAGCTGACAATACATTTCCAATAGTATTTGATGGGTTTACTATGGAACATTGAAATTGACTATTAGCATTTGCTGTCCCAGAATTTACATAGAGGACGCCATTGTTAATATTCAGAGACGCATAAGTTGTCCCTGTCGGGGTTTGATAAATATTAGACCCAGAGTTATACATCTGAAGGACCCAAGCCCCAGCTGCGACAAGGTAGATACCATTATTATATTGTAAGGTCTGATTCTTGACTAGAACATATTGACCTGCGACTACTGCTACGCCATCAATAGTCTGAGTACCTGACAAAGTTATATTTGCAGTTGTGGCACAAGTCACATTCGGTAAAGTAGATATACTGAATGCAATGTTCTGAACAAAGTTAGTTAAGTTATTCCCACCTAGAACTTCGTACCATTGTGCTGAGCCAAGTGCCCATAAGTCTGATGTTGACGAGGAATAAACTTGGGATACTGTCATAGTGGAATATGGGTAAACTACAGCCCAAACTCCTGAAGTCAGCCTAGCGATGTCTCCTGCGGCAACAGCCGACGCTGCACCACTCCCAGCTATGTTGAAGGCATAGAGCCCATCCACTGTAGGGATAGCAGCTGTCACAATGGCAGACACCACTGTCGCCCCTGCGGCTGAAGTGGGGACGTTGTTCGCTATTAAGTAGGTATTAGCACCGGAAGTATGTGCAGCAGCTGTTGTTGATAATTGTCCTCTCGACAACCCAGTAAAAGATGTGGCAGTCTTCCCAGTATAGATAATTACTTCATTATCAATCTTAATATATCCCGCAGTTGGGAATCCTGCAGTAGAAGTAACATTGACATTGACGTCTGAACTAGAAATATTTGCAGTAATCGACGTATTACTAGGTGGCATTAAGCTAGACAAAGTTGCGTTGGTTGAGCTCAGATGAATAGTCTTTTCATCTGCTTGGTAGTAACCCAGGGTTCCTTGAGCTGGGTAGAAATTCCATTGAGACTTGTAAATAGTGAATTGGTCTGACTTAGAACATAGGAAGTAGCAATAAAAGTCAATCTCAAAATTTTCATTGACAGGATATCCCTGTCCTTCCCCTATACTGATATACTGAGTATTCCCGTCTGCTGAGGTTACAAACATTTCCGCTGTTATTAAGAAATTCTGATGAGAAACCATGGACAGTGTAGTTCTGGTCTTTATTTGAGAATCATTAGGTATAGAAGGTGTTGGAGTAGTTGGGGAATACCCCATTATTCCAATTAAGAACTGAAAAGAATACGGGGCTGGGGGAGCTATTAAGTAATACTCCATCTCAATTCGGTCGCCAACATTCTTAAATGTATTAGCTGGGACTGCATAAAGATGCCCAGTATTCCAGACAGGAGTAGCTGTAGGGTTAAAGTTTTTTACGATGTTTAAGTTAGTCCCGCCGACAAATGCAGCTGGGTAAGCAGCGATACCTTTGTTGTCTACGTACTGCTTAGTAGCTGCTTGTAAGTTTGCTGTGGGGTCTGCTCCTAATGTAATCTGAGATGTACTGAAATTCCCAGATGCGTCTCTTTTTACAATAGTGGAATTAGTGTTTGATGACGTCGCTGATACTGTATCTGTAACACTTTGTGCGATAGCCGACGCTGTCTTTCCACCTACCGAAGCTACCGTTGTAGTCAGAGTACCACTTGAACTAGAGGGAGCGGTTACATCTCCAGTCAACTGTATAGAAGGACTTGCAGTATTTGCAGATAATCTCCTTATTGTGACATCGATGTCTTCTGCTGGGTTATCTGGGTCCAAGATAACTACAAAATCAAAGACATCTGTAGTTACAGGAATTACATAGCTCCCTGTATTGCCGTAAGTAATCGTCACCACTCTGCTGGGCACTGAGTCTATTCTCTGAAATGCAATTCTCCCAGGGTCAAAGTTGTTACTAGGATCCGGAATAGGGGGCATAATAATAGTTAGGTCTTGGTTTGTAGCGTCTAAGCGATATAAATAGTTACCCCAAGTAGGGATATTCTGGTCAAAATTAATAATACCGCCAAAATTATAGCTAATATTATTGTTAGCTACTGTCATTGATTAAGCCTCCAATTACCGCTTGTAAAGTCCAAAATGAATCTAAAAATTGTATTTCCAATTACTTCTTTTGAAGAAGTACCGTCACTGAATCTGTCAGGTTCAGTCGTATTTAATAAAATATTTTTGGCATTATCAGCTTTTATTAGGATAAACTCTTGAATGCGATTAGACGTCCCCGAATCAACAAAAGAAGAGATAGCAGATAAGGTTATTGTGATATCCGTTGTCAGTCCTGCTGCTCTTACACAGAATATGCCTTTAGGCCAAGTATAGTTAGCGTTTATATTTTGAGTAAAAACTCTTCGAATAGACGTATCAGTATCCGCTTCTCTCACCCAGTTATTATTGGCCAAAGTAGGCGCTGAGTTCGTATTAGCCACCTTACAACACCATATTGCGTTCCCCGTATAAACAAAGCTACCAACAGTGTACGCTGTAGCATTACTCCAGGCAGCTATTACATTATTAGGGTTGGGCGTATTATGTGTGTCTACATAGTTCTTAGTAGCCAATTGCTGGGCTGTAGTGGGGTCACTTGCTTGCCAGACCCCAGTTATCGTGATATTATCAGAGGGACTTATACCGCCGCCGCTTCCCCCTATAAAAGTTGGATTTAAATAACCCATGGTCCCCCCTAATAGGTGCTTATTCCATAAATATTCAGTACACCATTGCTACCTGCGGTCTTAGTGAAAGAAACCCCCAAGTATTTTGTCATGACTCTGAATCCTGAGTCAAATGTTTGTTTTCCTGAACCGCCAAATTTCCCTGCCGAGATATTAAAAGTAAACGCAGGAGACGGGGTATAAGTAACCAAGGAAGGGTCATCGTTAGTTAAGAATAAGTTCACTACACCTGCTGCGTCAGTCGATGTGCTATTTATGTCTAGACTAAACCCTTTTGGTATCTCAAAACTGTTGACTGAGCTGTCTGACGAGATATTTCCGCCAGCTAAACTGTATACAAACATAGTAGGACTTGTTACACTTATTTGTCCTGAAAAATCTGTTGCTTTCATAAACTCCTCTCTTCTAAAATTTAGATCTTATAGTAATGAAACTAGCGTTATCAGTGGTCATAATAGGTGGATTAGAGGGGCCTGAGTACGCTGAGAGTTCTAAGCCTGGGTACTGAGGAACTTCACTAACAATGTAAGTCAGGTAAGGAACAGTAAACGAGAAAGTATCACCTGCCTTAAAATTTCTAATTATTGTAGACCGTACTTGATATGCGTGTACTTTTACATATCCTTGTCCATATATATCCGGGTTATAGTAAGGAGTATGGTCAAACCCAAAATTTCTACTAAATTGGACTACAGGCTTAGACACATTGTTTTGGGTATTGACAATGTGATTAATTGCTATGGAGAAAGAGACAGACCCCAAATTGTCATAGGGGAGAGTACTAAAACTCGATTCTATTTGGAGATTCGCTAAAGAGAAATGAAGATTTAAATCTATCATTAAAGAATCGTCTCTATTGACTGTGAATATCCCTGTGTTAGGGTCAACAGTTACACTTAGACTAGACTCACTTAGGTCTAAGTCAAACCCCTTTATTGTGTCACCTTGCACATATCTCTGTGTTGTCTTAGTAAGATTGCAAGTTAGGTACCCCGCATTACTCTCTGTAGGGTAAACTCTGTTGTTCCCGGGACCTACAGGATATAATAAGTTCTTTAAGGCTGTGTTGAAAGTGTCAAAATAAGTATACCAAGTTCCTGAATTGTAAAGTTCATTGTTTACCCAGTCCATACGTTGTACTTCGCACTCTCCCCTAGTCGCATCGAATACCCAACCTAGTTTTCTCTTAGTATCTCCAGGGTCTGCTTTTACTGCGCTGCCCCCTGTAGCCCAAGTAGGTAAAGGAATAGAACTAGGCCTTACTGGGAAACTAGTTGAATCAGTCATATTAGGTTCCATAATATTGAAGTTTCTAGGCTACTATAAGTTGAATTAACGAATCCATAGTACATAGGACATAAGGAATTACCCGTAGTCATGGTGTTATTTGTTATTTTTACATTAATGACGTCATACTGTTTGCAATAAATTATGTCATTAAAATAGATAGGAAGAAGTGGATTGGGGTTAGTATGTGTATTATCTACCGGCATCCCTATGTTTTCTCCCCCAAGAATGTTACTGGATACTTCGACACCGTTCACATATACACTGATGGTTACTGAATTATTAGCCCCCATAGCCCCTATTACATCCTTAGTATAATCAGTAGTCACATAGATAGACCCTGACACAACAACATTAAAATAGTCGCTAAGAGGACAAGTAAAATCCCCTGTTGCTAAATTAATTATATTTATAGCATATTGAGGGTACCTAGACGCTAGCAATGCATCAAAGAATAAAGTAGTAGGGTTGTTGGGGGAAGTTATAGCTTGCTTGCCATTGAGTAATGACATGTTTATAAAAAAGGATGAGTAACTATCAGTAGGGATTGAAGTATAATTGTAATTGTAATTTGTGAACGTATTGTTGTTGTTAAAAAACCCAGTTACGTAGTCAGCAAAGTCACTAGAGTAACTGGCCCATTGGCCTACTTGGTTCCTAAGATAGTTATCAAACTGATAAGGAAATTTCTCCCCCAGTTTATTGGACGTTGTGTCATTATACTGTATCCCAGTAGCTTTCCTAGCAGGTCCTGGATCTTTAATGTCTGAATTACCCGCAACTATTGCCCATATAGGGAGAGCTACTAAGGGCTTAGACGGAGGAACAAAATTCATAAGACTATCCGTTATAAAAGTATTGATAAGTATCCCAAGTTACAATTACCCGAGAACTTTTTAACAAAGTTGCTACATAAGTATTAGGAACTGGGGAGGAATCTACATTTATATTACTAAGGGAGTACCCGACAAAAGCTGTGTCTCCTTGACTCATCTTCCTATATACTCTATAATTTATAGATGTATAGGCAGTCCTATTAGTTGATACTTGGTTTCTATTATAATCCCCAAAGCTAGTTAATCTATTTCCATAACTAATCTTAGTCAAACCTTTAGTGACTACATCTGATTGGAAATATAAGTTTAAGTAAGTAGACCTGCCTGTGGAATCGTAATTAGTATTTTGCCCTACTAGCTTAAGATTCAATGTTACATCAAATGAGAATATACCGTTAATAGGGGCAGTGAATACCCCATTAGCATATACAGGTTTTCCAGAAGTATTAATAGATATGTTATTGAGCATTAGAGTAGTAGGTTGCAATCGAGATCCTATCGTAACCACTGTGTCGGTAAGACTATTAAGCCTTAAGATGGAATATCCGAAAGATCCATTATTATTAAGTGTAGAAAAATAAGTCCCGACTGCTTGATTATAGTTTATCCATTGGGACGTATTATATAATTCGTTATTAACCCACTCCATTTTAGGGTATTCCCCGAATCCTGTAGTAGAGTCATAAGCCCACCCTGTTGCTCTTTTAGTACTCCCAGGGTCTAGCTTGATTGCATTAGTTCCATTAGCCCATATAAGTGGAGAAGGCTGTGTAGGTGCTGCCATATCAATCCTTATGTGTTAGTTGTCTTATAGAATCCACCACCAGTTATATTTCCAGAAATATCGGAGTTAGCTTCACTAGCCCCGTCTGTACCTAAGGTAGAATCGGGTTTACCTAATTGGTAATAGGTCAGGGTAGTACTGTTGACTATTAATTTTATACCAGAGCCTTTTAGTTTGGAAAGGTCATATATAAATTTATTATAAGCAACACTAGAAGGAGTCAGAGTTGTATTTATGCTTATTGTAGCATTTCCTGACTCTACTACGTCTGTATTGTTAAATTGAGATAGTATGTTATTATTTTGATAATAAGAATAGAAGTCAGATATTTTTCCTCTAGAGTTTATGAATATTGTTCTATTGTTAATATTAGTCCTTATCGTAATATCTGTGTCAGTACTACTTACAGGGACCCCTAATTGACTAGCAGCTATCTTTAGATAATCACCTTCAGCTAGTTGGTAGTTAAGCACATTAATAAGACTACGTAAGACGTCGTAATAATATTGCTTACGTAGGGCTATGACAGTAAGTAACTCAACAAACTTAGGAGAATTCTGATAAACTGTAGGAACCCAGCCTTTGAACAACTGAACAAAGTCCAACGCAGGCAACACCGTAGGGTAAGCATTGTCAAAAGGTTGCGGTGTTATCATGCGCTCTCCTTTATTATAGCACTAAAGGTGAAGTCAGCGTCAGCTAAGTTATACGTGTATCCTATAGGTCTACGAATATAAACTAAGTTATTCGTTGTTGGAGAATAAGTTGTGAAGAAGAAATTACGAAGGTCAACCAACCCGACGTATGTATTTTGTATGATGACTCTTAATTCATTTATGTCATATAGGATATCTGAAGGCAAAGTCTTACTTCGGAAGTAGTTATTTATCAAAGTCAACAATGAACTACGTAAAGTAGCTAACTGAGTTAATGGAAATACTTGGCCATTAAACCCTGCATCGTAAGGATTCTCATTGTAGATAAAGTCCAAAGATACACCGACTCTAGCTAGCTGCATAGGTGTGAGATACACAGAACTAGTATAGCCCCCATAAGGAGTTTGTACTGGGAATAATGTTGCACCGGTGCCTCCGGAATAAGTATTAGTCCCAAAAGTATGAAAGTCATACACGGCGGTTGCTATATTCTGTAAGTTTATATCAGTGAGGTCAAAAGTACCTCCTGCCTGTGTAGCTGGGTATTCAAGGTATACAGTCGCACCACGACTTGTCGACACATCAATCGTCTCTACTACGAACACTGACCTAAGGGCAGCAATGTTTAGACTTAGTATAGCTTTCTCTAAGCCGTAGTAACTCTGTCCAGCAATGTTTATATAGTACTTAGCAGCTGCATTATATGCTGCGTCAGATTGTCTAGGAGACCCTAGTATCGCTGCAGCTGCGTTACTCACACTGGATACATATCCACCAAGGGTAGACGCTGTGTTCAGTGCACCAATAGGTACATTGGTTGTTATGTCTGTACTTGTAACAATGATACTATAAGTACCACTAGCCGTATAAGTATGACTTTGGGTAGGATAATAAGTAGGAGTGGGATTTACAGAGTTAGAAGTCACAGCCCAGGTTACAGGTATCGTCAACGAAGTTATCGCTGGCGTAGCTCCTCCTGGATTTAGATTCACAGTAAAAGTTATCACACAAGTACTAGGTATTACGTCTTTTCTATACAAGTTACTTATCGATGTATTTATTATATCCAAACCAAGACCATTTGCAGTTGCTCTATTCTGGGCATTCCACAAAGTTTGCAAAGCTTGTTGTATTATGTTATCATACTTCGCTGTAATTGAAGCTATGACGTAAGTTGGACTGTCAGCGTCTGTAGCGTCTGAGAATACATTCTGAAAATCACTAAGGTAGTTACTGGTTATAGTACTAAGACTGTCTATTATTATTCCATAATTTGAATCAAAATCCATTATATCCTCACGCTAATGAGAGAGGTACTCGTCTTAGCTGAGATACCGAGAGAGTACTGTCTGGTACTATCATCTATCGAATCTGCGGAAATGTCCACACTTATTACGTTAGGTACCTTTAATACTTCGTCTGCTATGATCTGTCCGACGATGTCTGGGTTGTCAGAGTTTTGAACTACTAAGGTTGTATTTATCCCGAAGTCAGTATCTTCTTGCCATTCTCCTTTAGATGTATTCAATCTTAGTTTTATTTTCTGGGATATTACATTGTTGGTATCTGGTTCATATTGATTCACGAAGTCATAGTACTTACCTTGGACTGAGTTTACTTCTATTAATTTTAAGTCAGCCATTACTGTTGTCCCTTGAAAGTAGTAAAGTTATTTTTAGACTGAGTCATATCAGTCAGCATTTGATTAGCAGCTGACGTAACCTGGGTCTGGTAAGTAGGGCTAACAGCACTACCTCCTGCACCAGGAGTCCAGGTATATGGTGGCACAGTCCCTGCCGATACTAAGCTATTAGCAAATGTAGACAATTTAGTTGCTAAACTTATAAGTTCACCTAGTAATTGTATCCCAGCACTAAGAAACTCCATCCCTGAGTTCTTCAAAGTTACATTAGAGAACTTAGTTATACAAGGTATAAAGATCGCGTTGTTTACATTATGTGAAGTCCCAGATTCAGGTGGCGCTGAGCTACTAGAAGATGAAGATAACCAAGTGTATATTTCTCTATCGACCCAGATGACCAACCCACTATCTCCAGGGTTTATTGGCAACTTAACACTATGCTGTGAGCTAAACAATGTGAAAACAGGAAGGCTATGGAGAACATCGTAATCCTGGAACCCTGCATTATTGTCAAAGTATTGTATACTTGGTTTAACATCGACTGTACTTTGATTCACCGCAGACACAGACCCTATACTAACTTTAGGTATATTGTTATGAAAAGAAAACAAAGCTCTCTTTAGTTGTTCAAAACTGTCTGGTAAGAAAGGATTAAACTCAGGAGTTTGTGGTGTAAAGCTACTCATCTTGCCCTCGGGTATAATTTAAGTGAAGTCATCCAATTCTGACCTCTGTGGTCTCCTGTGTACTTTACAGAGTAAACTTGGTATACTTTGTTGTTAAGTTCTAATACTCCTACATCACCTAATTTTACAAATTCCCCTGGGAAAAACTTACGAAGTTTTGTGTGAACAGTAACAAAGGGGTTATTCTTATTAACTTCCTTTTGAGAGAAATAATCTATGGGCATAAGCTGAGGACTTACACCTTCGACTCTAGGAGAATATACCATACCATTGAATCTATTAATCTCCTTGACGTTCCCACCACTTATTGTTATTTCACTACTGTTATTGTATATGTTTGGAAATATATAAGTACCATCAGAATAAGAAGCAAAGGTACAAGCATTGTCAGAACATAAGTCACTTAGTATATCTTGAACACTTTTATTAGTAATACTAAAGGGTGCTTTGTACACTTTGGTCAAGTACTCAGCTCCTACAAAGACCATAGTTCCATTGTAATACGAAGTAAGGAAATTAATGATTGCTGTTCCCGAAGTCCCACTAGGGAAAGTCTTAGAGGGTTTAGGGTAATTAAGATTAAACACTGCGTCACAGGCAATCACAGTAGTTATAAGTTCTGTGTAGTCTCTGTTTGTAATTGTGTTGTAAGTAAGACCCTGGAATATAAGCTCCTTGTTAGGGACATAGTTGTCCTTAGCATTAGGGTACCACCAAGTATATAGTCTAAATCCTCTTTTACTATTATTCCCTGTAAACAAAGACCTAGTATCTGAGTTTATATTGTAGATATTAAATGTAGCTGTATTAAAGCAATGTAGCCCTACGGTATAGTCAAACTGCATTTGGAATGTGTCATCGATATATCCAGGGTAAGGCACTAAAGTATTGTCCTTAATATCAAAGAATTCTATTCTATATTTTCTATTAAGTTGGCCTGTGTACATTCTATCTCGCAGTGCAATAAAGATTTACGCCATTAGTAATAGCGTCAAACGTGACAGTCTTATAACTCTTTCCTGAAGTATCAATGAAGAAGAACTTATAAGGAAGTCCATTGTCTACATTGTTTATGTATCGGTCAGTAACACATCTAAGAGACCCGAAGTATATAATACTCTTATTTATACTATAACAGCTCATATACAAATTATTAGCAGTCTCACTGAAGGGTGAAAGGAAGTTATTATAATCTGGACTTATTTCTATCGTATTAAGATTAAAGTACAAGATGTAACTTTTACCTTGTATATTTATTGTCACTTCTCTTTCTGTTGTCCCGGTGTCAAAACTTAATGGAAAATAAAAGCTACTCATGATGGTAATGCCCCGTTATAGGGTTGAGAACTACTGAAACTATTTCCTGCCCCTATGGGTAAATCATCTAGTAATACCTGTCTGAGAGTCAGATTAAATCTAATCGCAGTCTTGCCTACAGCGTTGTTACGGGGTATTTCTAATCTCTGTATTACCATGTTATCTAGTTTAAGATAAGTCTTACCAAAGAGTAATCCTGTGACAACGGTTATGCCTAGTTTATTCTCATATGCATTGATAAGAGACTCTACTGCGCTCCCTAGTTGGTTGAAGTCTAAGTAACCTAGTAATACTAAGCTTTTCAGTGAAGTCAGATACCCAGTCAGCTGCAAAGTTTTTGGCATCTTTATTATGTTATCAGTTACTACGCTTCCTCCTTGTACTGGGTAATCGGATAGCCTATTCTCCAATATAAGGTTTTCATCTATTGAGGCACTCAGCCCATTATCTTTGTCTATCCCTGAACTACTCTGAGAACTTAGTTGTAGTTGGTTGGTTGGGGTAGTACTGAACCCAGTGAAATATATTCCTAGTTTAGTACTTGGTGAATACCACCAGTTAAGGAAGTAATTAGAAATCATTGGCTACCTCCGAACTTAGCATAAGAACTAGGGGGCGTAGCAGGCTTAGGCATCCACGCATTCGAGAAGTGTTCTCCTGGGGTGTAAGATTGCATAGAGGTTTGAGTAGGTACTACTTCCCCTATTGTCTTCCTTAAATTCGCTTGACCTTGAGGAGTAGTTAAAGATTCACTTATGCCTGCTATACTTCCAGCTACTATAGTCACTGCTTGAGCTTTGACGTCCATGTATTTGAGGACTGCCTGGGTAACCAAAGTTGTACTGAGAGCTTTGTCTATCGCTGCTTGGGTTTTAAGTAACGCTGTCTTAAACTCTACAAAGTTCTGTTTCCATTCATCAGACCCTATATTTCCTCGTGTCTCAGAGATTCTTTGTGCGTTAGCTACAACGTCTCTATCTTTAAGATGAGAAACACCATATTGTATCCCTTCAGATACACCGAGGGCTGACTTTAGTGCGGTCACTAATCCAGCAGGGACATTTCCCGTTCTAGACTCTATTTGTTTATTTATATCTGTTACTATCTTTACTGGATCAAAGTGACTACGTTTCTGTATCTCAATCGGATTTATTCCTAGGGCCATTAACATCATAGCCTTTTGTTCACTCATCCCAAAGAGTAATTCTTGTTGCAGGTTCTTACCAGCGCTTACTATTTCACCTAATGTAGTCCCAGCTAACTGAGCTTGGTTACTAAGTTTATAAAGTTGTTCTACAGATTTCCCCGTCTGTTGACTAAGTTTCTGTAGGTCTAATTCCCTCTCAAACTTGTCGGTTAGTTTACGTTGGAGAGACTCCATAAGGGTTACTATTCCGGCAGCTACCCCAGACAGAGCTAACCCTATTGCTGCACCTACTCCCCCTAACGAGGCTCCCCCCGCCACAGCCAGAGTCTTTGCTGTATCTTCCACATTGTCTTCGGGTATTATTTCCCCCCTAGACTTTTTAAGTAAATTCACTATGTCACTAAGGTGCTTCTCGCTTCGTTGTAGTAGTTTAACAACGTCTCGAGGAGACCTGTCAGATGTAGAAGTACCTGAGACCTGGGATTTTACCTTAGCCCCTTCCTCCTTCAATACATCCACTTTCTTTTTAAGTTTCTCATATTCTTTGTCATTTACATCTAATTTTACGTTAACTAAGAGTTCGTCTAATGGTTCAGCCACGGTTAGACTCCAAGAAAGTTAGGTAGTCTTTCATATTCCAAGTATTCATTATTTCTTTATAGGTACCCAGACCTTGTTGACTTAGTTTCATACCTATAGCCTTAAAGTTTACTTTGATTTCTTTTTTGTCTTCTCTGCCGATTCTGAATTCACCCCAAGCGTCAATAATTTTATTATCGCCTTGGGGTTGGAAAAAGTTCCAAAGTTATGCTCTAACATGTATCCTAGGAATAGTGCAAAATGTTTACGATAAGTTACAATATCTTCTAATTCTATATTTTTACCATCTACTTTGATACACTCACAAAGTACTTGTTGGAGTCTCGTGACATCTGAAGATTTTAGGTCTTGGAAAAATCCGAACTCCCCTACTCCGATTTTTACTATTATATTGAGTGCAAAGGGCCATAGGGCATTCAAATTATCAAAGTTAAGTAAGTCGACACTGAACTTATTCTCATGTCCAGGTATTTCAAACGTCATTACATCGCTACCTAGCATAGCAATCCTCCTTTGTCACTAGTATAAATACATGTTGACACAATGTCTACAATTATTTACTATCTCTAAGTACACTAGGTTTTACAATCCTTTCCCTAGTGTACTTTCCGTATTCGGGGGACACATGTTACCGTTTAGTTTACAAAGACTGATCCTGGAACTACGTAATGGGACAAAGAATATAAACGTAGTACAAAGTAAGCTTAAGTTCTGCAATGAGTTTGAAATAGAGCTTAAGATACAAAGTTCTAGGTATGCTGAAGATGTTTATGACTTTTGGTATAATATAGCTAGACTCAGTAAGCAAATAAAGAACTTTGATACTTTGTATAAGACAGTGAAGTCCTGGGATTACAAAGACGTACATGGTACTTCTGAAGAAATTAATAAGACCTACCAAGTAATACTGAGTGACAACATAGAACTATTCTATGATATCTTTGGTCTCACTAACTCAGATCCTTACTACGTCACTGCGATGATGGAAGCTAAGAAGAAGACGATACATAGTACCTTGCTTACTAACTTAAAAGCTTGGGGGCATATTTAGTTTTCTTTGAAGAAATTACTTGACAGGAAACTAAGGGTATGTTATCCATGATATACCTCGTTAAACTATGTTAAGCCCTAGGACACCCATCCTGGGGCTTTCCTGTTGTAATCTATGTATGATTATAAGTCAATACGATTAAGCAATCTCCTTGTGCAGGTCCTTATACTCAGTATGCTTAGTTACTCCGTTACTCCACACATTGTCAAAACTTAATTCTTTACAAACAAAGTCGAACATATCCTTACCTCGTTTATCATAGTAAGGTAAGTCATGAGTATACACTTTGGCTTCAGTCCCCATGTGACGACCAAGTTCACCTAGTATCTCAATGCTAGCTTCGACCATACATCTAGAGACGATAGCGCCTAGTCTTAATGCGTCTGATTCTTTGCACCTGAAATAGAAAGCATCGTGATGGGGTACTACGGCTATTCCTTCTTTGTAACAAAGTATCTGAGCCTTACGTAGAACCGCAGCCCCATTACCTTGCATAGGTAAATTCTTCTTAGAGTTAGACTTAGTAAACTCAGTAATAAAGTAAGCCCAAAAGTCTTTAGTGAAGATGATACCTTTCCCATCTGCGAGTCTCTCGTTTCTTTCAAGGAAAGCATAGTAATCTGGATAAGCTTTACGCATCCTAAGTAAAAACCTCTCTGCGTCTTTTAGGCAATCTTCTATGGACTTAGTTTCACCACTGTCTTTCCAGAAGTTAAAGAACCGAATAGACAACGACTTCGCCATCATACCAAAGAACACACCAAGTGTAATTGGCTTAAAGGAGTCACGTTGTGTACCGTGTGTCTTCTTGGTAGCTTCTTCTACGATAAACCCAGTTTTCTTACCTTGGCCTAAGTAGATGTCAGTAAGATAATCCTCTAACATAGAAGAGTCTCTTGATAACGCAGCTGCAACCAGGACTTCTTGGGACTTATAATCTATTCCAACCAACGCTTCACCTGGTTCAGGCCTTATAAGCATACGTAACCAAGGACTTAGATTTAGTATAAAACCTTGTTTAGGCTTAGGGCTAGTTCTCGAAGTCTTTTGATGATAAGGCCAATAGTCAGGTCTAATGTTACCTCTGTCATCCATAATCTCTCTTAAATCCCTAGAGCTTAATTGTTTCAAAGTGTTACGAGTGTGGTAAAATGGTGCTAAGATGTCTCTATACATCGACACCATTTCATCAAGGTATTCATCTTCTAATAGTAATCTATTACTCTTCTCTGTCTTCTTCCAAACACCATACAAGTTTACAGACTTTATATATTCTTCAAAGTTATCATTACAAAATCCATACTTAGTTAAGATCTTAGTCTTCTCAGTCTTAGTTTCTTCTTTTCCTTTGATTACAGAGTATTTCCCTGCTTTGTCTTTCTTGATCTTAATCTTAGTAGACAAAGTTACTTTCTTACTGTCAGTAACATACTTAGGTTTAAAGATCTCAAACTTAGTTACTTCGTTACAACGTTCGCTTAGTTTATTCTTAATCTCTACTCTGTTCTCATACACCTTAGATGTGAGTTCTTTGTCTACTTGGAGACCTTGGAAGTCTTGTTGACACATAGCAACTATCTTACAATATTCCCCTCGTTGTAACCTGTGTTCCAAAGTTATCCCATATCGACTAAACCTAGACAGAGCCTTAGCTAACATTGGTAATACTTTTGTATCTTCTTCGCAGTATTTAACTATCTGCGTATATTGTTCATCAGTATATGTAGTATTTCCAAGGATAATCTCCCTTGTTCCTTCTTTGTCTACAGTGTAAGGAATCTTGAAGTACTCTAATGCGTATAACAAACCATCACCTTTGGCTTTAGAGACGTCACTGTGGGTTAGTCTAAGCATCTTGAACTCAGTCCATAAGTCTAGCCACTTAGACTTTAGCATCCAATCCTTATTAAGATATTGATAAAACAATTGACACTCAGCACCACTGATATTATACCCTGCTATCACTGTATTATCTAAGTCTATGAGGTCACAATATCTCCTGAACTCTTTATAATCCCCCCTGAGGTCAAAGCTCTCTACTCCACTCCCAGAGACAAAGCTTGCACAGATTCCATTGTATTTCCAAGTACAGTCATTTTTACGATACTCAGTATCCACGTATATTATTTTCATGATTAGTCCACCTGGTCTTCTACGTCTAATGCAAGTAAGTCTTTGTTGGTTGCGATATCAAAGTTCTTGTTCCCGGCATATCCGCAGATTTTTCCACAATCCTTATGCTCAGTTAAGAACTTTCTTATCTTGTAATTTGTAATCTTAGCGATATCAGGGTTCTTAGATTTGTAAGCTTGATTAAGAGCACTAGAGATTGTCTCCCATGTGATGACATATCTAGCAGGTTCACCATGTGCGTCTGTTGGCTTCTTTAATCTAAACTTATCTTTGTGATAGATATAGACGTCTAAGTACTTATTAGGGTCATCACCTAGTTTGTAGTCTACTTCGTCTAGTAGTGCTTGGCGGACTAAGTCAAAGAATTCTTGCATATAGGAAGGCATCGCCAGAGAACTTATTTCATGTAGTTTATCTTGGTTCACATATCTATCAGTCATAGTCCCAACTACTTCTCTATGATACATACTAGCAACAAAGTTTTCTAAGAGCTCTTCGTCATTAGCTAGCATGTCTACTTCTTTGGCAGTTAATGTATTAAGTAATTTAGTATTATTTAGCATAGGTATAGCAAACCTCCTGTCGTTAGTGTCTAAGGCTGAGATTATAGATTCTGGATTAAGAGTAATTATTAAGTTAGCAAAGTTCTTAGCTGTGAAAGACTCACCATGCATTGGTCTATAAGTTTTATAATCATTTACAAAGGTCTTTAGGTAATTGTATTGAGTCTGACACATGACAGTTATTTCATCGAAGTTAACTAAGGTCTTCTCTGCTAAGCCCCCATCATAGAAGTCATAAGCTTGTTCTGAGCTCTTAAGTTCAAAGTTTTCTCTACCATGTAGACCTGCCATTAGACTTACGAAGATTCCTTTACCTACACCCTTCTCACCTATGAGGACTAAGTAACAATGATTCTTCTTCCTCATAGACGTAGCACACCAGTCTAATACGTATTCTTTACACTCTGGTCTAGGAAACAGAGTACTGAAGAACTTATCTAGTACTGGGTGCATATCGACCTTTTTAGGTTCCTTTATCTTCCAACTAGGTATGGAATAGGTATTCATAGCTTTATAAGCTAACTTACCATCATGTGCATCGAATAATAGTTTGTTGTTATAGGGGTCATAAACCTTCTTTCCTACGAAGAATTTCTCAGACCAGAAAGGGTCTTCTTCGTCTATGACACTAGTTATTGCGCTCTTATCCAAGGTTACGTGTTTGTAACCTTCTCTGTCGATTAAGTACCCATCTCCTTGGTTCTTAGTCATGAAGAAATAACATTGCCTATAGTGCTCAGCTAGACTCCACTTATTAAGTTCTTTTTCTCTCTTAGGTGTAGGGGACTTCTGAGATTTTAGATGGTCTCTTATAGTCACTATGTTCTCAGCGGCTACTTTCTCATGAACTTCCCATTCGTCACATAGTTCCTTTATTCTAACTTTGTCTACCTTAAATCTTGCCCCAAAGGAGTCTTCTAACTTTATTTCATTCCCTACAAGTAGGAACTTGTATTTAGTACTTGACTCCGTATCGTAAACCGTGTTACTCATTGTATATACCCTTCATGTTTGGTCTAGGTTATTCATAGTAGCCTAGATTTTTTCATATCAAGTCTTTTATATGTTCTAGGTTTATAACTATGACAGCTCTGTTATTGAGTACACAGTACTCAGTAGGTAGTCTATAGTCCTTGATATATCTTCTTATAGTCCTTGTACTCACACCTAGTAACTCCGCAACTTGGTCTATCGTCATCTTCCCATTGATACTAAGTACCTTCCCTCTGTCAACTTTGGTTATGACCTTTGTAGCCATGATACTTTACCTCCTCGTAATCACAGTACACTACAAAGAAACATTTGTCAACTCATATGACAAATAAAGTATAGAAATCTTCATTTGTTAAAAATCTTAGAATTTAACAAGGGTCGATAAGGTAACAAATCAAAGTTACCCAGCTAATACCAACGATAACTCTTAAATTTTGGAACTTTGTCTCCTAAAATCGACGTGTCCAAAACCGTTGATAATCCACGATTTCCTATTTTTAGCTTATATAGTAAGTTTTAAAGAAATAAATAAATATTTTTATCCTTGTGGCCAACCCCTAAAAACTAGGATATTTAGGTTGTGCTCGGTATACATAAGAAAGTTTTAGGTTACGGGACTAGGAGACAGAGAGAATTTGGTTGGTATTTAGTTAACTGATACACTAGTATATTATTAGTTCCGAAAAAAACTAGGAGACAGAATTTTGAGGTCTACAACTAAATTTAGTAATTGGGTATCTATAGAAATAGCTAAGTGTTGGTTGACTGGACCTACGATGTAGTATATAAACAAAAAGACCTAAGTCGATTGGTTCAACTTAGGCCCACATAATCCTTAATCCACAAGGAGTACTCTATATGAGTATCACGTCTTTAGTTTCTTTGCAAGCCATCTCCTCAAATAAAGTTCCAGCTACTACAAGTTTAAAAATTGCAGAGTTCACTGGGAAAGAGCACAAACATGTAATACGTGATTTAGAAATCCTTATTTCTGAAGGACATATAGGTGAGTCCAATTTTGGGCTATCTAACTATAAGACATCACAAGGGAAAAAGATGCCAATGTATGTTCTCGACGAAGACGCAACTACGCTTCTTCTCATGGGTTATACAGGTAAGGAAGCAATGACTTGGAAGAAAGCTTACATTGCTGAGTTCAAAAAGATGCGCGAAGAACTTAGTAATAAGAAGAACGTCGTACAACGTATTAGACACGACGATTATTCTTCGTTATACAGAGTACAACAAACAGTAGCAGACCATGTAAGAAAGACAGTGGAAGGAAAAGAAGGCCACGTAGGGTATTATGTTAATCTGAACAAGGAAACTGACATAGCTGCTTTTGGGTTCTATGAGAAAGGGATGAGACAAAGCATGACTAAGGAGCAAGCTGATAGTCTAAGGAAGACTTTGGAAACTTCAGTATCAATTATGCTAAACAAAGGAATTACGAACCCTAAGAAACTCGGTAAGGAACTGAGTAAGAGTTTAGTAATGACTTCCGCCAAATAGTCTAACACCCCAGTACATAAGTCTGGCTATCCAAGGTTTGACTCCTTGGTCAATCAACGCAACTCTGAATATCTGGTCACACTGCTTTCTAGGGTACTTCCTTACTGAGTATAAGTAGTCATGGACAGTGGAGGCCAGGTTTCCTCTGTCTCCACATAAATCAAAGACAAAAGGAATACGAGGTACGCTAGCAAAGTCTGTTACGAAACCCACAGGGACTTCGATGTCATTGTATATTAGAGGGGACAATAGCTTCCATGAACCTCGTCCCTCATTGCTTACATCTTCTACTTGCTCTACGTCTAACTTACTAAAAGTCATTATACCCTCAAAGTATTATGAAGGAACATTGTAATAGTTCTAATCATATCAGTTGGGACGTTGCTGTACATTCTGTCATCGAATCTTTTGAAATGTGACTTAGCACTTGTAACTGTGTCTAATGGGTCAGCTGTGTTCACGGAAGCAAAAGGTATAAATAACCCACCTGCAGTCTGTTGAGCTAACATAGCTGCTTGTATAAGTTTATAGTTAGGGTTATCATAGTATACACGGAACTCTGCAGTGCTTGTATTGTTAGCTACATAGGTTGTATGTATCTCTGCATCACTGCCTACATCTTCGTTAATTAAGTCTGTGTTAGGTCTTATAGTTAAGAAAGTCCCACTAGCAAAACCTTGTAAAGGTATAGCACCGATTGTTATTATTTGGTTGAGGGGACTATACGTTTGCCTAGATATAGCTGTCATAGTAACTCCTTATATATTAAGATTCACATTGATTACCATTCTCTGTATTCTCGATAACAATGTTAAGTTAGCCGAGAGGTCAGAGTATATTCTGTTAGTGATGTTTATTGGTGCTACATCAGCTTTGTTCTTGTATGAGATATCACTATTTTTATAAGGGACTATGATTCTTTGGTCTAAGGCTTTGTTCAAGGAACCCTTAAAAGTGTTTATTATGAGCTGTATACCATCGTCCTCATAAGGGAGTCCACCACGTCCTTGCATTGATGCTAACAAAGTAACAAAGTCATTTTGAATATTAAGTTTGAGGAACACAGACCCTACAATCTGGTCTAAGTAACGAAGTGCTGTAGGCTTAGAAGAAGATACAAGGCCGTACTGAGTAAGGGCTAAACCTTGATTCCCAAAACTAGGATAGATATTGTTATTAGTCCCAATGAGCCCAGTAGTTGTGTCGCCTATACTAGAAGTGGTGATATTGTTGTCACCAGGTAAACTCGCCAGAGTCATCCCTGCAAAAGGTTTGAGTCCAACTCCTGACGCAAATAAGTCTACGAAGTATTCTCCCATGCACGCTGCTCCTAGAGACAGAGGAGCTGTAGTCCCTCCCCCTATCGGAGTTAGGTTCCCTTTGTAGTTACATATAAGAATGTAGTCAGAACCACCCGCTGTTTGTACAGTGGTAGCAATAGCTCCATTGTCATCAACATCGATTAACATGACTTTAGGATTACCTAGCGCTGCCTGATTATTCATCGCAGCTGACCAACCAGTGAGCCCAGTGATATCTGCAGCGACTACTTTGTAAGCAAGGTACAACGCAAATGGGTTGTTATTGTAAGTTAATAAATTATTAAGAAGAGTAACATAGTCACCAGGTGTAGCTGCGCTACTGTCTATGCATCCAATGTATACTCTACTCGGTGACGGTGATTGACTAAATACTAAAGTAGCAGCATTGATTATGAACTGATATCTGTCTTTGTCTGCCTGAGTTGTAGCAGCTGTTTCTAAGGGTTGAAAGTCAGATAACACATCTGTCAACTGAGTATAGGCATAGGATAAGTTAGTTAATGGGACGCCCCATCTAGCAGGTCTACTAGCCGTAGGGAATACTCCGACAATCATCATGTCATTAAAGCTAGGTGCCTGAGACAACGTAGTATTCAGACTGACGTTAACATTGACTAACCAGGATAAATTTACACTCATATTACACTCCTGATAATTGGTAAGCGATAGTATTGATAGTGGTGGTATTAGTATCAGATAACTCACACACAGCGTTAAGAGTCATCGTAACTTCGAATCTAAAGATACTACGGTTCTCATATAATTCTTCTATGACTGTTGTGTTAAAGGTAGAACTCATGTATTTAAGTTTAGTGTCATTGGGCATATATTGGCTACGTTCCATTTTCACGAGGAACATTTGAGCGTATGTAAATGCTTCGATTTTGTCATAGCTATAGAACCCAAAGGTTACTTGGACAACCGAAGCTTTACTGTAAACAAAGTTCCCACTGCCATCTAGTGTCGTATAATTCGTATTTTCTATGTTATCTACGTCTACTATGTTTACGACGCAATAAGGAAATGCTGGTCTTAGTTCTTGCTGGAATGCCCACAAAGCAGTAAGTCCTGTGGTATCCTTTGCTAGCTTTATAAGATTAAAGAAGCTAAAGAACTGAGAATCTATCTCAGGATAAGGTATCGATATCGATGTACCATTGTAACTTATTCTATTGTCTCTACATAGTAACGTAGCTACGTGGTTAGTTTGCATTGCTGTTAAGTGCTGATAATCAAGGTCACTTATTATTTTATAGACTAAGTTATTAAAGATAATATAGTCAGACACAGACACTCCAGTACTATCTACTTTCAGAGGATAGTCTGTGTACATGTTTATGTAGTCTGAGTAGTGAGTGCCTTCCTTCATAAACTTAATTTGAGAAGAAGTAACTGGTTGCACAGAACCTAGTATTGTACTAAGAACATATGCAGGGAGTATAGCATACCCATTGTTGTCATAGGTCACTAAACCTGTAAAGTCTACTAAGGTGACTGGGACTAAGAAGTCAGGGTTAATCATTGTGTACCTTGTAGGTTATGGCATTACGTAGTTGTCCTGAATCTATAAGTGGCGTAGAACTACCTTTCCTAGAAATCGTTCTTACTGAGTTACTAGGTGCTATTCCTTTTCTTATTCCTTCTTTTATGAGATTAGTTATATAGATACCTATTAAGTCGAATGACTGGTCAGGCCTAGTGGATAACAGCTCTTTAAATTTTTTGGATATCTTATCTTTATTTTTCTTGAAAGTACTTTCAATGAAGCTACGTTTAGGTACACCTTGACCCAACTCATTATAGCTAGCTACTTCAGCGACTGTGAGAGTAGGAGAAACTGCGAATTTAGGTCCGGGTTTATTATACGGTGTTTTACGAACTAATTTCTTCTGTTCACCTTCTGCGCCATGAATACCAATAGTGATGTGCTTCTTACTTAATTCTTTTAATTTCTCTAAGTCTCTTAATCTCATATGTAGACACCTACAGTTACGAATCCACCATAGGTAATAGCTAGCCTACGAAGTAGACTAAGATAGATACGCCCGTACTTAGTAAGCATATATTCATTATCATAGCCTACAAGGTTGGGGTTGGTTGCCCAGGACTTAGACACAGCGCCAGTAGAATCAGAGGCCAGCTGTTGACCTGAGTAACCTACTGTGTTAGTCTCATAAGCTAATAAGAAGTGACCCAATAAGTTCATGTAACCGTTCTTTAGTAGTTCACCCCAGACACTAGTTTCAAATAGATTCTTTGTGTTTAGGTCATCGATCCAATACTGTATCCTAGCGTCTGACATCGCTGTAATAAGTTTATCACTGCTAAAGAATGCCCTAACGTCGGCTACAGTATAAGTAGGCATGGTTTACCCTTCTGTCGGTGCACTTGGGTTTATCCCAGTTGCTTTGTACACTGCTTCAGGCCTCTTAAGAGTCAACCCTGCAGTAATATTTTCATAGGGCATATAGTAAGCAATGGTTTTAGCATCGTAACTTTGTGGCAACGCGCCTAGTACTCTTGCTGTACTAAGTTCGATGTTCATTGGGTCATTGTAGTAAAAAAGAATTGTGTTGTTGTCCATATCTGGTAATTGGCCAATACGGAAACCACGTTCAGTTAAGAAACTTAGGGCAGAAGCACCCATGAGGTCAGAGTAAGTTCTTTCCAAGATCATGTAGTTCAGAGTACTGACAATGAAACAGAAAGGGTTTCTCATAGTCTCAAAAGTAGCCCTTGTTCTACCCATAATCTCACCTTTAGCAGCGATGAGGTTGTCAATGATTGCACGACCAGTGGTAGAAGCTGAGCCCCAGTTCACCATAGCTTGAGTAATAGAACCTACAGCGGAGTTATTAAAGATACCTTTTTCTTCCGGGGTAGACCCTACAGTGCTATATAGAGCATAAGATTGTTCAGAGATAGCTAAGTCACGAGCAACACGTCGACTAAGTATACCTTGTAAGTCAATACCCTTAGCAGCTGCGATTTCCAAGTCACCAATAGTCATCATGAAGCCTTCGACTTCTTGGCGAATTGGTCTACGAAGTAACTGAGAAGAAGCTTTGATAAACCGATATTCACTCGGGTTTACATAGTCTGGTAAGTTACCTTGCTTATTTGTATTATCAAGACCGGTAGGGGATACTAAGATAGGGGAATAAATCTTAGCTGTAGGATCAACTCCCGTATACTCATAGAACATTTTTTCATTAGGGAAGTTACCAAAATTCATACGAAGAAAGGAAACTTCGACTACTTGCTCAACCATGCGACGGTCAAGGTCTACAGCCATTTCATAGGTTTGTAACAATGAGTTGGCGTCAAAGCGTTTCCCACCAAAGCTGGTCCCCCATACTTTGGATGCTAAGTCTACTAAGAGAGAATCGTATCGTTTTTCACGCTTCTCAGAGGAGAAAAACTTACGTAACTGTCCACTTTTATCTTCATTTACAAGCTGGTTGACTAAGAACATTGACATATCGTTATCTCCTTTTTATACTACTTTGACGATTGCGAAACCACCGGCAGAAGCACCAGTGAGGAAGAACCAAGAAGGGTGTGCCGCAGCTGTTGTTGTATCCGCTGATTTACGGAAAGCGCCTAACTGAGTCCCACCAGCACCAGTAGCGAATCTAATAAATACTTGGTCCCCTGGTAACACAGCTTCTTCCACAACTACTGCGATATCGCCAAGTTCGAAAGCAGACATAGATGACCCAGGTGCAGCACCATAAGTGTCAGCTGCTACTAAGTTGCCATTTACATCATAATAGTTACTACGAACTCTTTGTCCGATGGAAGCAATGAACATACGATTTGTGATATCACCACTTGCTGCAGGGAGTTTGAATCCCGCAGTAGCACCATCCAATTTCACTGCAATCCCGAAAGGAATAATAACAGTGTCAGTATTGGACGCTGAAAGTTGGGAAAATGGGTTACTATCAGCAACTTGGCCAGCAATGAATGCGTAAGGTTGTATATTCTTAGTATATGGCATATTATACCTTTCCTTTCTTAAGGAGTTTGTCTAAGTAATTCTCACTACTATACTCAGTGAACGAAGAGTCATTACGTTGTGAAGGGATACTAAATTTACTAAGTACTCTGTCTACTTCGGACACAGGTTCTTTTTCTATCGAAGTAAGAGAGTCCATCCTAGTTCCAAAGCTGTCTATCTTAGCATTAAGCTTAGCTAGAGTTTCTAAGATCTCAGCCATTACGTCACTGTCTTTACGACTACGTTTAGCATCCTTCTTCTTTTTATCTTTCTTCTCTGCTTTTTCTTCTATTTCCTCTTCTTCCTCTTCCTCGTTCTCTGGACGACTTTCAGCTGTGTCTTTGTGCTCTTCTTCGTCATCATCGTCATCATCTTTTTTGTCTTTGTGTGCTTCTTCTTTTTCTTCTTCCTTAGCCCACTCAACTAAATCTTTGTCTTTTTTATCTTTTTTCTTAACATCTTTTTTGTCATCGTCACATTTTTCTTCGTCATCTTTTTTACGATGACTATCCTTTTTCTTCATATCCTTCTTGTCATCGTCTTTCTTTTCTTCGTTATCTATGCGATACACCATAGCTTCGTCCC